>JAABUR0100007088.1_pt1 | contig 13405 bp, 18 predicted proteins | sample 5560091 | NCBI WGS metagenome assembly JAABUR01 (sample SAMN10711879, study PRJNA513375) | rock metagenome | isolation source: Antarctica rocks | place: Antarctica: Victoria Land, University Valley sud
CCGACGGCATCGTTGACTTCCAGTTCGACACCTCGACCATAGGCGGCGGCGTGCTGGCCGTACCGCAGGTTCTTCAACTCTCGCTGGCGCCTGTGATCTTCGCGCTGTTCATGACCGACTTCTTCGACACCATGGGCACGATGATGGCGGTCGGCGAGGAGGCGAATCTCCTGGATGAAAAAGCACGGGTGCCGAACGCCAAGCGGGTTCTGCTTGTGGACTCGCTGGCCGCCGTCGGGGGCGGGATTCTGGGCGCGAGTTCGGTGACTAGCTACATAGAGAGCGGATCAGGCGTCGCCGAGGGTGGCCGGACGGGATTTTCGAGCGTGATCGTTGGCTTGCTCTTCCTGCTGGCGCTGCCTTTCGCGCCCCTGATCTCGGTTTTTGGCGGCTCGGTGCCAATCCCCGGGCCGGAACAGGGACAGCAGATCTTCGTCTCCCCCGTCACGGCCCCCGCGCTCGTGGTGGTCGGTTTCCTGATGATGACCGCCGTGCGCTTCATCCCGTGGGAGGACGTGGACGAGGCCATCCCGGCGTTCCTCACGATCCTGACGCTACCGCTGACCTTCAACATCTCATACGGTATAGGCTTCGGTTTCATCTCATACGTCCTGATCAAACTCGCCCGCGGCAAACCGGGCGAGGTACATCCCCTGCTCTACGGCGTCGCAGTCCTCTTCGCCGTGGAATTCGTGTGGCCCGCGTTGGAGGGCGCCCTCTCCTAAGAGGGCGGGTTTGACCGCCAGAAAGCCGGGGTAGAACCTGCAAAGTAGCGAGACGCACGGCATCTGTTATATATTTGGCTGGATGCCGCAGGGCGCGGGTGAGGACCAGAGAGGGGGGAGGTGAACGGACATCGGCATCGGGGCAATCGTAGTCTGGATCGTGGTGGGGCTCATAGCAGGCGCCCTGGCCAAACTGGCGATGCCCGGCCCGGACCTAGGAGGAATTCTGGTGACCATCCTGATTGGGGTGGTAGGCGCTTTTCTGGGGGGCTGGTTGCTCGACCTCCTCGGTTTCTCGGGGGCTACGGGCGAGATCAACCTCGGTTCCATCTTCACCGCCACCGTTGGCGCCATCGTCTTGTTAATGATCTACAGGCTGATAACGCGAAGACTGGCATGACGTAACGTTTCGAGGACATGCAAGATCGAACGTAGTAACGCAAAGTCTTTAGGGAAGGAGACCATGAGCGAAGAGAAGGCGCAGCAGAAGAGCACAGGCGGTGGCCCGTTGCAGACCGACCGCGGCAACACCACCATCCAGGACACCGTGGTTACGAAGGTCGCCGGCATTGCGGCGCAGGAAGTGGAAGGCATCAGGATGGGCGGCGGAGGTACCCAGGCCGTTAGCGGCATCCTTGGCTCCATCACCGGTGGCGGTGGCTCCAGCCAGACCGCTGGCGTCTCCGTGGAAGTAGGCGAGGAAGAAGCCGCGTTGGACCTGACGCTAACCGCCGAGTACGGCAAGTCCGTGCCCCAACTCGCCGAGGCCGTGCGCCGCAACGTGGTGAACCGGGTGGAGAACCTTGTGGGCTTGCGGGTGACCGAGGTGAACATCACAGTCGCCAACGTCTACTTCCCGCAGGATGAGCAGCAGCAACTGGAGGCCCAGCAAAGCGGCGAGTCGCAGTAAGGACTTCGGTAACCTTGGCCGACGGGATATTGGACCTCGCGAGGGCTGTCTCCGCGGCGGCCCTCGCCACGGATGGGGTCTACTCTCTGGGGATTGGCCGGTACGCGGAGGCTGCCACCTACGAAGGCGGCGAGAAGGTCAGCGGTGTGGTGGTGAAGCCGGACGAGGTGGAGGTACACATCGTAGCCAGCTACCCTCTGGCCAAGCCGATCCCCGAGCTTGCGCAGCTAATCAGGGACCGCGTGGCCGCAGAGGCCGGTGAACGGCGCACCAGCGTTGTGGTGGAGGACATCGAGGTGGCGAGTGAGGATCTTTAACCGGATAGTAGTTGTCCTTTTGCTCGTCGGCCTGGCCGTGCTTGGCGTGTACACGGTGGTCTACAGCTTCGAAGCGTTCGGGCATCAGCTCTCCGACCTCTCCACTACCCTTCAAGGTTTCACCAGCGGCTTCGAAGGCTTCGTCGGGGACGTGGAGAACGGGAATCTCCCGATCCTGACTATTGCTCTGCTCGTCGCCATCGCGCTGCTAGGTCTCGTGCTGCTCATCATGGAACTTAAGCCACCAAGGCCGCGCCGCGTACGTATGCAGCGCGGAACCTACATCGTGCCAGACGTGGTGCGGGGCGAAGTGGAGTCAGCCGCCGAGGAGACTCCCAACGTGCTCGGCTCGACCACGAAGGTGTGGGCCAAACGCAGGCCCGGAGCCCTGGTGAACTTGCAGGCCGACGTGCGGCGCGGTGAGGACGCAAACGCCCTCAAATCCGAGCTGCGCGAGCGGGTGCAGCAACACCTTGCGAAGACCGGAGTTCCGCTCGGGAGGCTCAAGCTCAAGCTGGTCGAGGCAGATCCCCGTGAGACCAAGGCGAGGGTGCAATGAACTTCCTCAATCGTCTTATCATGCTCGTGATCTCGCTCCTTCTCCTCGTGGTGCCTGTTCTCCTCTTGCTCGTGGCCCTTGGCTTCATCGCACCGCAGCTCGCGGAGCAGTACACCGGCTACAGCGTCGTCGTGGACTTCATCGGTGGCCTGTCGTTGGCAAGCGTCGGGCCGCAGGCGCGCATCATCGCAGCTGTGATCGGGGTACTCGTGGTGCTGGTCGCGCTACTTTTGATCATGAGGGAGCTGACATTCGGGCGTGTGATCGCCAGGAACACCATAGTGGATGATTCGCCAGGGGCTGAGACCCTGATCACGGCTTCCGCGGTGCGGGCATTGAGCGAGGGCGCGGCGCGGGAGATGGGCGCAGAGGCTCCTTCGATATCGCTGGCTGAGGGTAAACCCGCTTACGGGATACGCTGCGGCATTGAGGTTCCCTCGTCGAGCAACTATACCGAGCTGGCAGCCAGGGTCAGGGAGAACATCAGGAAGGCCCTGGAGAACCAGAACGTGAAAGTCAAAGACGTTGAAGTCACCATTCGAAAAGTAGCATCCTAGAGAAAGGGAGGAAGCCTTGGCCACCTGGACCAACAAGCATTGGGGGGCTCTGATCGGCGGCCTCGTGATCTTCTTGATCGCCGAGATAGGCCCCGGCGCCGCAGCCTTCGTGGTGATCTTCGCCGTCCTTGGCTACTTTATCGGCAAGTACCTCGACGGGGAACTCGACCTCGAAGATATCCGGGCGAGGGCCCAGGGAAGGCGTTCCGAGACGCTTCCACCAGAACATCCTCCCCGCCCGCCAGAGCCCCCCCGCGTCCGGTAACCGCGCACACTGACGCAGATTACGGCCAACCCTAGAATTCAGTAGCAAGGTAGAGAGAAGAGAGGAGAGCGCTTTGGAAACCTTCTTGCTGTGGATAGGTGTCATAGGCTTCGTCGCCGCCACGGCGTACTTCGTGCTGCTGGGCACCAGAACCCCGCCGGGGAAGCGAATCTTCCACGTCATTACCGCGGTCATAACCGGCGTGGCGGCTTTCTCGTACCTTATGATGGCTACCGGCGCGGGCGCGACGATGGTAGACGGGGGCAGGCTCTTCTACTACTTCCGTTACATAGACTGGGTCATTACCACGCCCCTTCTGCTCCTGGATCTCGCGCTGCTGGGCCTGGCGTCCCCCCGACGGAACGCTGGTTTCATTGCGGGTTTGATCGGGCTCGACCTGTTCATGATCCTGACGGGGCTTCTGGCGGGCTCCCGCTCCTCCGGGTTCGGGAGGGGATTCTGGTTCATCGTCAGCACGGTTGCCCTTGTCGCGCTCCTCTACCTGGTCGTAACCCGGCTCTTCTCCGAGGCGGCGGGACAGCCTGAGGCCGTATACCAGATCTTCCGTACGCTGGCCTACCTCACGGCGGTGCTGTGGGCCTTCTATCCCATCGTGTGGTTGATCGGCACCGAGGGCTTCGGGGCGGTGAACTCGACGGTCGAGGTACTCCTGTTCCTGATCCTCGACTTCCTGGCCAAGATCGGCTTCGGGCTCCTGCTACTGACCAACCGGGAGGCCCTGGATCAGGTCGGCGGCAGCGCACAACCCAGCCGCCGCCGCCGGGTAGTGTAAATCACGGGAAATTCCGTGCTTCCGCGGCGGGCCTGAGAAGGTCCGCCGCTCTTTTTGCCCCGCTGCACCCAGGAAAACGTTGAGGGTCTGGACGCACGGCGTCCGTATGCGATAGTTTTGCGTTGTGGGGGACCAAGGAGAGAGAGGGAGGGATAGAAGGCCCCCGAAGTTGTGGCCCTTCATGGTCCTCATAGTTCTGGCCGTGATACTTGGTTACGCGCTCCAGGAAGCAGCGCATCCGGTTGCGTACGCACGACTCACCGATGACGGGGAAAGCCCCAAAGAAGGGCGTGGGCCAGCAAGAACGCCGGGTGCTTCGGATAACGGCGCGGGGCTCCAGGACATCGTGGAGGGGCGCAAGTTTGGGGCGCCTGGCATCCGAACTGCTTCCCCTCCCCCTTCTGACACCTGCGACGACCTAACGGTGTTGGTTGACAGGAAGAACCATTTGCCCCCCGATTACGTGCCGCCGAACCTGGTCTCCGTGGAGGCCAGGGGCGTGCCGGTTTACGGGGACGGGATGATGTTGCGGCGGGGGGCGGCGGATCACCTGGGTCGCATGGTACGGGCCGCGAACGCGGCTGGAGAGCAGATCCTGGTGTCGTCCGCGTACAGGTCATACGCCAAGCAAAGGACTACGTTCCAGCGCCTGACCTCCATCTACGGAAAGGAGCGGGCGAAGTGGACTAGCGCGCCCCCCGGCCAGAGCCAGCACCAGCTCGGCACGGCTGTGGATTTCACGAACTCTGCTGTTGGGTATGAGATCCAGAAGTCCTTTGGGTACACCAAAGCCAGCGCGTGGCTGGTGAAACACGCCCCCGAGTACGGCTTCGTCCTTTCATATCCCAACCACAAAGAGGCCGAGACCGGCTACCACTGGGAACCGTGGCACTATCGCTACGTTGGCACGGAAAACGCCACGCATATGCGGGAGAGCGGCTCCACCCTGCAAGAGTTCCTGACGCGCGAAGGCGTGAAGCCCCAATGCAAGACGAAGTAAGCCTGGAAGCGGGGAGATCGGCAAGGTATCCTCACCCATCATGGAGAGAGAAAACAGCCCCAACGAGCGGCTCGCGGCCTGGAAGCGAGATCCAGGCTCCTCAGCAATCCTCACGGATATAGACGGCACGCTCGCCCCAATCGTCCCGACACCGGATATGTCCGAGGTTCCGGCGGATTTGAAGGAGATTCTCGGGCGGTTGAGCGGGGAGTATCTCCTTGTTGCCGGTATCAGCGGTCGAAAATCGGAAGACGCCAGGAAACTCATCGGGCTGGAAGACATAGTTTACTTCGGCAATCATGGGTTCGAGATCCTGCGCGACGGCGAGGTCGAGGTGATACCCGAGGCCCAGCCGTACCTGGAGAAGATCCAGGAACTCGAAAGCCACGCCCGCGAGGAACTGGAACCGCAAGGGGCTTTCATCGAGGAGAAGGGGATCACCGCGAGCATCCACTTCCGCAACGTCTCGAAGGAGATCGGGGGGCGGTGCGTGGAGTTCGTGAAGGCCGAGGGCGAGAGGCTGGGGCTGAGGATCACGGTGGGCCGTGGCGTGGTCGAGGCGCGTCCCCCCATCCAGGCGGATAAAGGCAGCGCCACGCGGCGGCTAGTCCGAGAATACGGCCCGAAGCGGGCCATGTTCCTCGGCGACGACACGACGGACCTCGACGCGTTCAGGGCGCTGGAGGGGCTGCGGGATGAAGGCGTGCTCGAGGAGATACTGCGCATCGGGGTCAAGAGCGACGAAGGACCGCCTGAGATAGCCTCAGAAGCGGATATCGTAGTGGACGGCGTTGAGGGCGTGGGCGAAATACTCGAAGCCTTGCTCTAGGCAAAAGCTTCTCATCCCGCCTGGGTATCTGATTCGCTGTCAAAGCGGTACACGATGCGGAATCAAGCATCCCTTGTTGTGACCGGACTTCCTTTCCTCTGTATTATTCTCCGCGATCCGCGCCGACGATACTGGCGCGGGCATGGGAGACGAGGAGAGGATGACTGCGGAATCTGGCTGGGGGACGGTTCTGCGGCGGATGCTCGGACCGTACGGCGTGCTCAGCGGCAACCGCAACCTGCAACTGCTCTCCGGGGGCAGGTGGTGTCGTCGTTCGGAGAGTGGATGTACACGCTATCGCTTGGCATCCTCGCGTATGAGATCACGGGTTCCGCCACCGTCGTCGCCGTACTGACTTTCGCCAGGCTCCTTCCCTACGCGGCGCTGATGCCTTTCTTCGGGATACTCGCAGACCGGGGCGATAGGAAAGTAGTGATGATAGTTGCGGATCTTGGCCGCTCCGCTTGTATGTTCGGCCTGCTTTTCGCTGGAACGGAAGGGAGGCTTTGGATCGCCTACCCGCTGGTGTTTCTGGCTACTACGTTTTCGAGCCTCTTCAAACCCGCGATGAGCGCGACGCTCCCAGCCATCGTCGGGGACGAGGAGAGGCTGGCCCAGGCGAACGGCATCTGGACCCAGATGGACTCTGTCTCTTTCGTACTCGGTCCGGCGCTCGGTGGCCTGCTCGCCCTGCTCGGCGCCGGAGTTGGCGTTCGCGATCAACGGCGCTTCCTTCCTCATCTCCGCCGCGACGCTCCTCCTCATCCACTTCCCGCCACGCGAAACGTTGGAGACAGAAGATGAGGAAGAAGGCTGACTTGCCGAGACGCTGGCTGGGTTTCGGTTTCGCTTCCGGGAGAACGAAGGCGTGCTTGCCGCCCTGACCGGGACGTGTGCCGGCCTCACCTTCGTGGGCGGCGGTGTATGGACGCTCATCCTCGTTCTCTCTGATGAGGCTTTCGGGCTGGGGACTGAGGGGAGCGGCTTTTTGAACTCCGTCTACGGCGCGGGAGGGGTGGTTGGCGGGCTCCTGGCGGGTTACGTGGCGGCCAGGGTGCGGCTTGCGTCACCTGGAGTACCGCCGCATCTTGGGTAGTGTTCCTGCTGCTCGGGATCAGCCCTGCCGGAGTTCTGCCTTTCGTCATCCTTTTCGTCACTGGCGTACTCGACAAAGTGATGGACGTGAACGGCACCACGATCATCCAGCCCGGAACCCCCGAAAGACTGCTCGGCAGCGTCTTCGGGGCTTTCGAGGCTTCGGTCATAGCGGCGATGCTCGCTGTCGCGCTCGCCGTCGCCCCCCTGATCGAACTTCTCGGCGCGCGCACCACCACCGTCGCGTTCGGCGTCGTTGGCGACAGGCTCTACATAGTGAAAGAAGGGGAGGCGGTGGTAGTGGCGCGGGGTGATAACGGTGGGGAGAAGGAACTCGCCACGCTCTCTAAAAACGACTACTTCGGGGAGATGGCGCTTCTAAGGGACGTGCCACGCACGGCTACCGTTCGCGCCAACGGTCCCATGGAACTCTACTCCCTGGAACGCGGGGACTTCCAGATGCTCCTGGAAAGCTCCGAAATCCTGAAGACCGCCATGATCGGGACCAGCGACGCCCGCTACGTGGAGACCCAGAACAGCCTGCTGCTACGCCGGTAGTAAATACTGGATGTAGACACGAGAAAGGAGCAAGACCCGAAAGCCCCGCCCCTCTTCTCCCCCAGAGGATTTCTCCTACCCTCTACCTCCACTTCTTGAAGCCTTGCGTGTCCTCCTCCCCCTGCTCCTCGATCCACCCTATCAACGCGTTCCATCCCGAGGAGGACTCACTCCCACTCTCCCTCCGATGGGTCGTCGTAGCGGCGCCACTTCTTGTAGCCCCCTGTCTCCCCTCCCTCCGCAGACTCCAGGATCGTCCCGAACATTGCCTGCTCTGTCTGGCTAAGGGAGCCCCGTGGAACTCCGCTAGCCTCCCTACGAAGGACTCTATCTCTTCGTGGGTTGGCCCCGTTTGCTGGTTCTCCTTTACTGCTCTTTCTCCTCCCTGTAGCCTGTGGGCTACCTCTAGGGTAGGGGCATCAGTGTAGGATCATCGATGTATCCTCGCCATCAAGCGCTCAACACCCTCGCTGTTAAATACCCAACACCTTACGCAGTCTAGCGGGCGCGGCGTTCCAGGACTTCCCCGTCGTGGATGGTGATGCGGTGTTTGCCGTCGACCGAGATCACGCCTCGCTTCCTGAAGTAGCCGAGAGCCTGGTTCACGCTCACCCGCGAGGCTCCGACGAGGGAAGCGAGGTCGCTCTGGGTGAGTCGCAGTGGGATGCAGGTGTTCCCATCCGGGAGCCCCTCCCCGTACTCGCGGGCGAAGCCAAGTAGCTGGGCCGCGATGCGTCCCTGCACGTCGAGGACTGACAGGGAACGGGCGTGGGTGTTGGCGAGCCTGAGCCTGCGGGAGAGAATGTTGGCGAGGTTGCGGGCGATGACTGGCGACTCATCCATGCCGGCGAGGAGGGTTCGGCGATCCATCCACAGGAACAAGGAGCGCTCCAGGGTGAGGACGTTGGCCGAGCGTCCGAGGCTGTCGGCGAGGCTCATCTCGCCCACCACCTCACCTGGTCCGAGGATGGCGATGATGATCTCCGCGCCGTCCGGGTCCGTCACGTAGACCTTGGCCGTGCCGGAGAGGATCGCGTATACGCCCTCGCCTGGCTCTTCGGCGCTGATGACGACGTTGGTGCCCGCCGGGAAGCTCCTCTCGTACAGCATGGGGAGCAGCTTGTCCATCTGATCCGGCGGCAGGCCCCGCAGCAGGGCTACCCTCTGGAGGACGCCGGGATCTATCCTGGCAGGCACGTCAGCCCTGCTCCATCACGCGGTCACTGATACTTTCCAGGGTGTAGCCGACTGTTTGATCCAGGGTCATGGATCTTCCCTTCTCCCACTCCTCTTGCCAGATGGCATCCAGCCTGGCGCGCCGTTTCTATGCGAGGTTCGATCATCTCCCGCTCCTCGCGTGACCAGGGAACGCCGTTGGCTTCGCTATAGCCCTCACTCCCCCCAGATCCGCGCTGCTCTGCGGATCTCTCCCCCCACCGCCGCAACGCTAGCCAGAATAGCCAGGGCGGCGTCAATGCCCACAACCTCTGGCATCTCCTGGGCATTCCCTTTCTAAGACACTATAGAGTACCTGGAGTGGATGCGACTACCCTCTTCGGGCGATTATCGAAAGTCGAATGAATCCGTCCCCCCGAATTGCGTCCTGGCTTCGGCTGCCAACATAGCCAGGTCCACGTACCTGCTATCCGCCCCTTGAACGGGAGGGTTTCGATCTCCCTGGGAAGAAACTCATGGTAGGCTACCTCAAGGGCGCCAAATACCTTGAGCGTCCTGGATTGCAATTTCGGTATCCTGGGTATTCCATTGAGCAGGCCAGACCTTGAGCCGGACGTCGCTCTATCCAGGCGGCTCCGCGAAGGACTCGCTGCTACCAATCCCCCTCTTCCCTACTTCTCCCGCATTCACCTGGCATTGAGACAAGAGAACATTGTATGCAGGTTACTTGTTGAGAATATCCAGGATGCTGTTATACGACAAGTCAGATTGAAGAGTGAACACGGTTTCCCGTGGCCCCTTTGCAGGAAATCCGATCCGCCAGGACAGAAGAGGGCCGGGGGTGTGATCCCCGGCCCCACGATTTATGCGGCTATCAGATGGAGCCAGTGACGGAAGTAGCCCCCTCGTTGGACCAGGAAATGGGTCCGTGCTAGACGCGGAACAGCGCCATGACAAACGCCGTGACGCGGATGCCCATACCCCTGCGGGGAACCCTGCTGGCCTCACGAAGTTGTTTCTCTAGGCGGTCATTCTCACGAGCCTTGATGGTTTCCTGGGTCCTCTGCCTCGCCGCTTCGTATTCTGAGAAGTTCATCATCTCGCACTCCTTTCTGTCTGTTGGATGTTCTCTGTGCGTAATTGAAGTGTAGGCGGGAGATGGAAACGCGGCTATCAAGTACTTGACACGCTGGGTGTCAAGTGTGCAACATCCGCCCGTTTCGTGCCCAGAGAGGCCAGTCGAAGTACGTACCGTGACTGGCAGCCCGCTAGAATGCGGCATTGTAAACGGAGAAGGTAGTGGGCGGAGAAGGACGGGAGCGGGAAGAGCATATGCGGGCGCGGGGGAGATCTCGGATCTCAGGCGCCGCCTGGCCGACGAGCACTTCGCCGAAGGGCTGCGCGACGCCCTGACCCTCGCCTCGGCGGCTGGTGGTATCTCCTCCCCGGTCTCCCGCTCGCGGTCGCGGTCGCTAGAGATGATAGTGGAGACCGCCGCAGGCGTGATCCCATCGCGATCCGCAGCCCTCTTCCTGATCAACGAGGAGGCCGAGGAGCTCGTCTTCGAGGTGGCCCTGGGGCCGGAGTCGGATCAGGTGCGCGAGATGCGCGTCCCGCTCGGGCACGGCATCGCTGGACTCGTCGCGGTGAGCGGCCAGCCGATGGCGGTCTCGGACGCGGGGACCGATCCCCGCCAGGCGGCGGACATAGCAAAGAGCGTGGGCTACGCACCCGGAACCATCCTCTGCGTGCCACTTTTCTACAACGAAGAAGTAGTCGGGGTGCTGGAACTGCTGGATCGGGAAGGCGCGGAAACCTACAATGCCCATGACATGGCGACCCTCGGGCTATTCGCCAACCAGGCCGCCGTTGCCATCGAACAGTCGCGTGCCCAGGGCAGCGTCGCCGTGCTCCTCGAAAACGCATTGCTCTCCGCAAGCACGGCGGAAAGCTCCAGGCTCGGAGGATCGGACAGTCGGGCCGAGGAATTCGCCGCGCGCGTGAAAGAAGATGCAACCCACCAGCGGGCGCTGGAGCTGGCGCCTCTGGTCGGGGAAATCTCACAAATCTCACACCAGGGCGAGCGGGAGGCGAAAGCCTGCCGGGCCATCCTGCAGGGTTTCGCGGATTATCTTCGCTCCAGGCCCGCGAACTCTGACGAACTGATGGGAGACTTCGGCTAGCCGTGGACGATCTTCCCGCCTGGGCTTCCCAGTTCTCTCCAGAAACCCTCGACGCCGTGTTGCCGCTCGACGGGCTGACTACAGAATGGGCCTAGGGAGACAGCACTGGGGCAGGGGTGAAAGTCGCGGTCATAGACTCGGGCATTGATGCGGATCACCCAGACGTTGGCGGGAGGGTTGGCGGGTACGTGGCTGTCACGTGGCTGTCACAGACGGACCCCTCGGGCTACAGCACGATTTCGAGGTACACGGCGATTCCTTCGGACACGGCACGGCCTGCGCCGGCATCATCCGCTCGCTAGCCCCTGACTGCGAACTCTACAGCGTGAAGGTGCTCGGGTCGCGCCTCACCGGAAGGGGCACCACCTTCGCCGCTGGCCTCAAGTGGGCCGTGGAGAACGGCATGGACGTATGCAACAAAAGAATGGGCACCACCAAGAAAAATTTCTACGCCGGGCTGCACGACCTGGCCGACAAAGCCTACTTCCGCAACACGGTCCTCGTGACCGCCGCCAACAACATGCCAGGGCCGAGCTACCCTTCACTCTATTCTTCAGTGATATCCGTGGCCTCGCACGAAGGCAAAGACCCATACCTCTTCTACTATAACCCGAGCCCACCCGTGGAATTCGGGGCGCAAGGCATAGAAGTGCGGGTGGCGTGGGCTGATAGAGGTTGGATCACGGCTACAGGAAATAGCTTCGCCGCGCCGCACATCTCTGGCATCGTCGCCAGGATCCTCGGCAAGCACCCGGGCCTCACCCCGTTCCAGATGAAAACCGTACTCAGGGCGCTCGCCGCCAACATGCCCAGGCAGTAACCGCAGTCGGTCTACCCGTCCCGCCCCCTGTACGCCGCGATGTCCCGCATCTGGGCCTCGACCCAATCCTCTATGGTGTTGCTCATCACCGTCTCACGCAGGGCCGAGGCCCGGTGTTCTTTCTCATCATCGGGCATGGTGAGTGCTTCGTGGATAGCGTCTGCCTGCCCGTCTATGTCGAAGGGGTTGACGGTGAGCGCGTGTTCCCCGAGCTCTTCGTGGGCGCCCGCATTCTCGGAGAGGACGAGAACTCCATCCCGCTCGTTGATAACCGCAGCCTCTTTGGCAACCAGGTTCATACCGTCGCGCACGGCGTTCACCAGCAAGGCTTCGTAGTTCTTGTACGCCGCCACCGAGCGGGGGAAGTTGTCCTCCATCGAGAGTTCTATCGGGGTCCAATCGCCTGAGCCGTGCAGCCGGTTCACCTCGACTACCGCTTTGCGGATGGCTTCGGCGTAGCGGGCGTACTCTTCTATGTCGCCCCTGGAAGGCTGGAGCTGGGCCAGGAATGTCACCCCGCCCTTCATCTCGGGGTGGCGCTCAAGCATCCTGCCGTAAGCCTGGAAGCCGCGGACTATGTTCTTGGAGAGGTCCATCCTGTCAACGCGCAGCAGGAGTTTGCCAGGAAGGTTCTTTACCCACTGTTCCTGTTCCAGCACGGCCTCGCTCACCGCGAGCTCCTCGAACTCCTTGGGGTCTATAGATATTGGATAAGCCCTCACCCACACCTCGCGACCGTCGCGGTAGACGATGCCTTTCTCCAGGTCCACCTCCGCGCCGAGCACCTCGGTGGCTGTATCCAGGAAGTTGCTGGCGTAGCGGTGGGTGTGGAAGGCGACGACGTTCGATTCGAGCAAGCTTTCGAGGATTCCGCGCCGCGCGTAATCGGGCAGCACGCGCCAGTAATCGGGCTCGGGCCAGGGGATGTGGATGAAGAAGGAGATGAAGGCTCCCGCTCCCAGCCGCTCCCGCACGAAGCGCGGGGCCATGTAGAGCTGGTAGTCGTGCAGGAGGATGATGGGCTCCCCGTCCTCGCCTTCGAGGATACGGGATACCGCCTCGGCGAAGTTGCGGTTCACGGGGACGTAGCCATCCTCCCATGCCCGCAGCGTTCCGTCGCCGAGGACAGGCTCGTACGGAAGGTTATAGAGGCCATGCTGCACGAACCATAGCAGAGGGTTGGCGAGCGTGTTGTACATCAGATCGTAGGCTTCGGGGTCGTGTTCTACCATCGCCACGCGCAGATCCTCGACCTCGTATGGCGCTGGCTCCACCGCGACCCTGGCGTCCTCTTCGCTCTGCGCGGAGGCGATCCAGACCGAATCCTTGCTGCGCCGGGAGACCGAGTTCAGGGCGGTGACCAGCCCCCCAGCCCCCCTGGAATACTCGCGCTCTCCCCCATCCGAACGTGAAAAGGTAACAGGTCCCCGGTTGGAGACTATTACTACCAGCCCGTTACCATTTGTGTTATCTGCCTGCGCCATGCCCGGCCTCCCCCTTCTCGAACCGCGGAAGACCGCGGCGCCCTCTACACGCCGAGCAGTTTAGCGAAAAGCAGGAGGTCGTCACGCAGGAGACGCGGGGTGAGGTAGTGCTTGCGGACGTGCTCCTTGCCGTA
>JAABUR0100007098.1_pt1 | contig 13393 bp, 12 predicted proteins | sample 5560091 | NCBI WGS metagenome assembly JAABUR01 (sample SAMN10711879, study PRJNA513375) | rock metagenome | isolation source: Antarctica rocks | place: Antarctica: Victoria Land, University Valley sud
CCGCGCCATCGAGCCGAACTTGGTGGCCTGCGGTACGCCTCGAGCTTCGCCTCCCGCTCGCGGCCCGGCAACTCATCGGTAGCCGGTCGGATCCGGTGGGTGCCCCGGGTCCTGGACCTCGACCATGTAGCGCCAGCAGTCGGGCTGCGAGCCGTCGACATCGGTGAAGCCGTACTCGCGCGCGAGGCCGCCCGAGGAGAACGAGCCGCCGTTGCGACGGTGGACCTCGGGGTCGGCAGCCAGGGCGGCGACGGCGCGACCGACGAAGCGCGGGCTCTCGGAGATCGCCTTGAAGTGCGGGTTCCCGCCCGCCGCCTCGCGCCAGTTGGCTTCGGTGACCCCGTAGATGTCGAGCATCATCTCCGAGCGCATCCAGCCCGGGGTCAGCGCCACGGCGGTGCAGCCGTGCGGCTCGAGCTCCTGGGCCTGGGCGAACCCCAGCCGGAGGACCGCCGTCTTGGCGAGGTCGTAGAAGGTGGAGAGGCGGTAGTGCTCCGCGTTGTACTCCCGCGTGCCGTCGGTCATCTCGACGACGAGGCCGCCCGGCCGGCGGACCAGCAGCGCCAGCGCGAAGTGGCTGGTGATCAGGTGCGTGTCGATCGCGAGGCGCAGCATGCGCAGACCGCCCTCGAGGTCGTGCTCCCACACCGGCGTGTTCCACTCGGCCAGCTTCTCGCCGCCCCAGATGTCGTTGACCAGCACGTCGAGCCGGCCGTGCTCGGCCTCGATGCGCTGCACGAGCGCCTCGACCTGCGCCGGCTGGAGGTGATCCACCTCGACGGCGATCCCCTCGCCGCCGGCGGCGGCGACGAGCTCGGCGGTCTCCTCGATCGTCTCTGGCCGGTCGTACTCCGAACGCCGCTCCCGCGTCGTGCGCCCCGTGCAGTAGACCGTCGCGCCGGCCTCGCCCAGCGCGACCGCGGTGCCCCGCCCGGCACCCCGGCTCGCGCCGGTCACGAGCGCCACCCTCCCGGTCAGTGGACCCGACACGGCACGCATCCTAAGTCGCCAGCCCGGACAGCGGAGCGCGCGGCTCGACGGCGCGACCGCTGAGCCCGAGCACCGCACCGAGGACGAGCGCCGCGCCGGCGAGCTGCACCGGATCCAGCGACTCGCCGAACGCCAGGAACGCCAGCAGGACCGTGGTCAGCCGCTCGGCGGTCGAGAGGATCGAGGCGCTCGTCGGACCCACGCGCCGACGCCGCGCCGGAGCACCAACGCCCGTCTCCGCGCCGTGCTCGACGTTATGCGGCCATGAGCCGCAGAACGTCGCACTCCGCTGGCCACGCGCGGCGAATGCGACGTTCTACTGGTCGCAGCGGACTCGCTCGTCAATGCCGCCGTTGATTCCGCGCTGGCAGCGCCGTCCACGACCCGGCCGCCGCCGCCCGGCACGCCGTCGGCCACGCCTCGTAGGCTGTACGCCGGTGTAGGATCGCCGTCTCGTCACGGCCACCGTCTGCCTTCGCCCCCACCCTAGCGACGCGCTCCGCGTCAACCGCGTGTATCGATGATCGACGACCTCCAGACCTAGGCACGGACCCTTCGGTGTTGGCATCGCAAGAACGCGGCGTGCCCGCTGCTGCCGACGTGGCCGCCCCAACGGACCGCGCCGCCCCCGAGTCGCCTCGGCGGCGCATGCTCGTCGCCGGCCCCGTGGTGGCGATGTTCTCGGTCCTCACGGCGCTGCTCACGACGGACGCGGCGGGCGTGCCGCTGCGCGATCCCGACCACGTCGCCGGCCGGCGTCTCGTGTTGATCGGCGGGCTCGTCGTGCTGCTCATCGCGCTCGACGTCGTGGTCCGTGCCGCGCGTCGCTCGGGCCTTCTCTGGCCGTCGCGCGCGGCGATTGAAAGCGTCCGGCGCGAGCGCTGGACGCGCGGGCGGGGAATCGCCGTCGGCAGTGCGCTGATCAGCTTCTACGTGACCTACCTGGCGTATCGCAACCTCAAGAGCGTCGTGCCGCTGCTCAGGCCGGGTGAGCTCTTCGACCGCCAGCTGGCGGAGGTCGATCGCAGCCTGTTCGGCGGGAGCGATCCCGCGACGCTGCTGCACACCCTCCTGGGCACCGGGATGCCGACGCACGTCCTCTCGGCCGTGTACATGCTCTTCTTCGTCTTCATACCGGGGTCGCTGGCCCTCGCCCTGGTCTTCTCGCGCGACCTGCAGGCCGGCCTCTTCTACACGACCGCCCAGTCGCTCAACTGGGTGCTCGGCGCGGCGAGCTACTTCCTGCTGCCCTCCCTCGGACCGGTCTACCTCGAGCCGTCCGCGTTCGCGAACCTGCCGAGCTCCGGGGTCAGCCAGCTGCAGGAGCTCCTGCTCGATCAGCGGCTCGAGTTCCTTCGCGACCCCGCCGCCAACACGGCGCAGAGCATCGGTGCCTTCTCCTCGGTGCACGTGTCGATCCTCTTCACCGCCGCGCTCGCCGCCCATCTGCTCGGGCTCGGGCGGCGCCTGAAGATCGGGGCGTGGGTGCTGCTCGGCTTGACCGCCGTGGCCACCGTCTACCTCGGGTGGCACTACTTCCTCGACGACCTCGGCGGCCTACTCATCGGCGCGATGGCGCTCGCCCTCGCCCGCGCGCTCACCGGCATCGACCTGCGCAGCGCGCGGCGACTGTCCACGCCGAATCCCACGCCGGCGTGACGACGCAACCGCGGCCGCGGCTCGAGTTGCGCATGCTGGTCGCCGGGCCGCTGGTGGCGATCGTCACGGTCGTCGCGGCGCTGGTTGCGACGCGCTCGGTGGGGCTGCCACTGCGGGACCCCGATCACGTCGCCGCGCTGTACCTGGCGCTGGTGGGCTGCGGGGTGGCGCTGCTGGTCGGGCTCGACATCGCGGTCCGCGCCGGTCGCCGCTCGCGGAGGTTCCCCCCGGCCCGAGCGGCGATGGGTCGCGTCCGGCGGGAGCGCTGGACCGCGCGGCGCAGCGTTGCCGTGGGGACCGCGCTGGTGAGCTTCTACGCGACCTACATGGCCTATCGGAACCTCAAGAGCATCGTTCCGCTGCTCAGGCCGGGTGAGCTCTTCGACCGCCAGCTGGCCCAGCTCGATCGCAGCCTGTTCGGCGGCAACGATCCCGCCGCGCTGCTGCACACCCTCCTCGGCACCGGGATCCCGACGCACCTCCTCTCCGGCGCGTACGTCGCCTTCATCGGCTTCCTGCCGCTGACCATCGGCTTCGCCCTCGTCTTCGCCCGCGACCTGCACTCCGGCCTCTTCTACACCACCGCCCAGTCGCTCAACTGGGTGCTCGGCGCCGCGAGCTACCTGCTGCTGCCCTCCCTGGGACCGATCTACCTCGAGCCCGGGGTCTTCGCGAGCCTGCCGACCTCCGAGGTCACCCACCTGCAGGGCATCCTGCTCGACCAGCGGCTGGACTTCCTCCGCGACCCCGCGGCCTCGACGCCGCAGAGCATCGCGGCCTTCGCCTCGCTGCACATCTCGATGAGCTTGACCGCCGCGGTGGCGGCCCATCTCCTGGGGCTCGGGAAGCGGCTGAAGATCGGGTTGTGGGTCTGGTTCGCGGTGACCACGGCCGCCACCGTCTACCTGGGCTGGCACTACGTCCTCGACGACCTCGGCGGCCTGGTCATCGCCGCGACGGCGCTCGCCCTGGCCCGCGCCCTCACCGGCGTCGACCTGCGCGCCGCACGCGGACTCCGGCGGAGGGCCGGCTCGGTCGGCGAGAAGCGACCCGCGGCCAGGCCCGTGCCGGCCTCCGGACCGTCCGGGACCTTCTTCGACTCCGGGTCGCTGGAGGACGCCGAGGCGCCCGCGCGATCGGGACGTCTCTGACCCGCTTCCCGCGGCGGTGCGAGGCCCGAGCGCTTCTGCGGTGATCCGGACCGTCGGTGCGGGTACGTGGCGGTCCATGAACCGGCACTCGCTGCATCAGGTCGAAGCCGATCGCACCCACACGGCCTGGGACAACTCGATCGAACCGGTGCTCGAGGTCGAGTCCGGATCGGCGGTCGAGCTGGAGGTCACCGACGCGTCCGGCGGCCAGCTCGGGCGCGACTCGACGGTCGACGACGTCGCGGTGCTGGACTTCTCGCGCGTGAACCCCGTCACCGGGCCGGTCTTCGTCAAGGGCGCGGCGCCGGGCGACGTGCTCGAGGTCGAGATCCTCTCGCTGCGCCCGCGCGACTGGGGCTGGACGGCGCTCATCCCCGGCTTCGGGCTGCTCGCCGACGAGTTCCCCGATCCGTGGCTGCAGGTCTCCACCGTGGACGCGGACACCGGGCGCGTCGCCTTCCTCGACGACGTCAGCCTCCCGTTCGAGCCGTTCCCGGGGACGATCGGCGTCGCCCCCGCGGAACCGGGCGAGCATTCGATCGTGCCGCCGACGCAGTGGGGCGGAAACCTCGACATCAAGCACCTGCGGGTCGGCACCCGGCTGCTGCTGCCGGTCGGTGTCGACGGCGCGCTGTTCTCGGTGGGCGACACCCACGCCGCGATGGGCGACGGGGAGGTCTGCGGGACCGCGGTCGAAGCGCCGATGGACATCGCCGTGCGGCTCGAGGTCCGCCGCGACGTGTCCATCTCCGCGCCGCAGTACGTCGTCGCGGCCGGGGAGCTGGCGCGGACCGAGGCGGGCGGCTACCACGTTTGCACGGGCGTCGCCCCCGACCTCATGGAGGCGACCCGGGATGCCACCCGCGCCGCCATCCAACACATCGTCGACCGCCGCGGGGGCACGGCGCAGGAGGCCTACGCGCTCGTGTCCGTCGCCTGCGACCTGCGCATCCACGAGGTCGTCGACGCGCCGAACTGGGTGGTGGGCTGTTTCGTCCCCGACGCGCTGTTCGAGCCGACACCATGAGCGAGACCACCAGCCCGACGGGCGGCCTGCGGCGCGAGCTGCGCTTCTGGGAGGCGATCGCCCTCTCGATCGCGATCATGGCGCCGACCGCCGCCATGGCGCTCAACGGCGTGGCGATCGCCGGCCTGATCGGGCCGGCCGTGCCCCTCGCCTTCGTGTTCGCGCTGGTCGGCGTGCTGTTCGTGTCCTACGCCTTCGTGCAGCTCACGCGCGAGGTCAACCACGCAGGATCGGTCTACGCGTTCGCGGGCCTGACGCTTGGGCCGCGGGCCGGGTTCCTCGCGGGCTGGGCACTGCTCGGGACCTACCTCTGCTTCACCGTCGCGTCGACCGCCGAGGTCGGCCTCTTCTTCAGCTCGTTCCTCGCCTCCACCGGCATCGCGGCGGACGCCGACTGGATCTGGATCGCGCTCGTGGCGGCGGTGCTGGTCGCCGCGATCGCCCGCGGCGACATCCGCGCGGCGGCGCGCTCGCTCCTCACGATGGAGGGACTGTCGATCGTCCTCATCGTGATCCTCGTCGTCGTGATCCTCTTCCGGCTGATCGCCGGCACGGCCCCCGGCGACCGCACCTTCGCGCTCGGCGACGCCTTCAGCCTCCCGGGCGGCACGTCGCTGGACGCCGTCGCCACCGCGGCGGTGTTCGGCTTCTTGTCGTTCGCGGGCTTCGAGGGCGCGGCCGCCCTCGGCGAGGAGACCGACCAGCCGGACCGCAACATCCCGCGCGCGATCTTCCTGGCGCCGCTGACGGTCGGGGTCTTCTACCTCGTGGTCATCCTCTGCCAGACGCTCGGCTTCGGCACCGGCGCCGCCGGCGTCGAAGCGTTCGCCAACTCCAGCTCGCCGCTCGGGGACCTCTCCAAGCTCTACGTCGGGGCGGGGCTGGAGGACGCGATCAACCTCGGCGCGACCGTCAGCGCGTTCGCCAGCGCGCTCGGGACCGCGACCGCCGGCTCGCGCATCCTGTTCGCGCTCGCGCGCGACGGGCTGCCGGGCAGCCCGCTCGGCCGGACGTCGCTCCGCACCGGCGCGCCGGTCGCGGCGCTCGCGATCGTGATGACCGTGGGCTTCGCGGGGCTGATTGCACAGCGGCTGGCCGGGACGAACGCGGCCAACGCCTTCTTCTACCCCGGCACGATCGGCGTCCTGAGCCTGCTCGTCGCCTACATCGCGACGAACCTCGGCGCGATCCGCCACCTGTTCATCCGCGGCCGCCGCCGTCCGCTGTGGGAGCTCGCCTTCCCCGTCATCGGCATCGCGTTCCTCGTCTTCACGATCTACAAGAACGTCGCGGGAACCGAGGCGCCCTACAGCCGCTTCCCGTGGATTGTGCTCGCCTGGCTGGCCGTCGGGGCCCTGATCGTCGCGGTCGCCCCGGGCGTCGCCCGGCGCATCGGCATCGCGCTCACGCGCGAGGTCACCGAACCCGACCAGCGGGCCACCTAGGACCGCGCGCGGCGGTCCTCGGCGTCAGCTCCGTGACGGAACCGCGGCGCCGACGCGTCGAACGCTCGCGTCCCGGTGAAGTGATCTGGGCATCGACAATTCCGACGATCGGGAGAACCTCATGCCCCAGCCCAAGCAGCCGGTGACCGACGATTCCATCCAGGTCCGCCAGCTCAGCCACTACCAGTTCAGCTGGGTCGCCGGCAAGGCGGGTGCGCCCGGCACGTGGACGCTGCAGCTGGTGCTGGACCAGGGTGCGTGGGAAGAGGTCCTGACCGTCGACGCCGACGACGCCGACAACCTGCAGGACATGCTCTCGGCCTCATCGGTCGTGCACTACGACATCGGGCGGCGCACGCTGATGTTCGGGACGACGCCCGTCGGCAGCGCCTGACGGTCGCCGCAGGGCCGCGCGCGCGACGGGTCGCGGACCGTCACCCGGTGGCGACCGCGAGGACGACCACGGCGGCATCGTCAGGCAGTGGATCCTCGGATGCGCTGACGACCGCCTCCTGGATCGCGCGCGCGGCTGCGGTCGCCGAGCGGCCGTCGGCGCCGAGCACGGCGCCGGCGATCCCGCCGGTGTCGAACGGTCCGTCGGCCGTGCGTCGGCGCGAGATCCCGTCGGTGTAGAGCACGAGCCGATCCCCGTCCAGCAGCCGGCGCTGGTGCCGTCGGAACGCACACGTGCGGTCGGTCATCCCGAGCGGCAGGTCCGGTCGCGTGGAGAGCTCCACCGCCGTGCCGTCCGCGCCGATCAGCAGCGGCGGAGGGTGACCCAGGTTGATCCAGCTGAAGACGGAGTAGACGGGGTTCCAGCGGGCGAGCACGGCGGTCACGAAGAACTCGGTGCCGCCGGCGGTCGCCACCGTCTCGTCCATCAGCTGCGCCGCGTCCTCGAGCGTGCCGTCACTGCGGCGGGCAGCACGGAGCGCGGCGAGCGAGACGCTGCTGAGCCCTGCCGCCCGCGGGCCCCTTCCCGCACCGTCGGCGATGGCGATCCACGCCCCGTCCCGGTTCTCCACGTAGTCGAACCAGTCCCCGCCGACCTCGTAGCTCGGCAGCACGCTGCCGGCGAGCTCGCCGCTGCCCATGCGCACGATCCGCGGCGGCAGCAGGCTCTGCTGGATCTCGGCGGCCGGGTTCATGTCCTTGCGGCGGCGGGCGGCGTCGAAGACGTCGGTGTAGCCGCCGGCGAGCTCCATCGCCGCGGCGCCCAGCCGCGCCACCTCGCGTAATCCGGACTCCGAGCCGCGCCGGGCGAGCAGGACGCCGACGGCGCGGCCACGCAGCCACATCGGCGCCATCACGACGCCCGGCAGCTCGCGGGCCAGATGCGCCGTCAGGTCGGGCAGCCCGTCCTCCGCCAGCTCCGGTCCCAGCGCAAGCGGCGCCTGCAGCCGTGCGGGGAACTCCTCGGTGCCGGCGAGGCGCAACAGGTGCGATCCGTCGATGTCGAGCACATAGAGCGCCACCGGACCGCGCGCGATCCGCATCGCCTCCGCGATGAGCTGCTCGGGCAGCAACGGCGGGGGGACCTCGTCGAGCACGCGCACGATGTCGAGCACCGGCACCGCGGTGGCTTGCAGGGCCCCGGCAGGGCGCAGGTGCGCCAGCTGGAAGCGCCGCTCCTCGCTCACGTCGGTGAAGATCGCCACGAACCCGTAGAGCTCCGCGCCCGGCGAGCGGCGCAGCGGCCGGACGTCGATGGAGAACCAGCGCAACGCACCGTCGCCCGCGTCATGGCCCCTGATGCCCTGCTGCGCCTCGCCGCCGGCCAGCGCGGCGCTGAGTGGGTGGCCTTCGGGCGCCGCTGCCGAGCCGTCCTCGTACAGGCCGCCGCGGTGCGTGACTGCGCGCCGGCCCGGCTCGGCGTCCTCCAGCGCGACGCGGCCGTCCGGATTCGACGACACCACGCTGCCCGTCGCATCGACGAGCAAGAGCCCCCGGTCGAGCGGGTCGGTGATCGCGCCGAACAGCCGCTCGCCGGTCTGACGCACCTCGTCGGGCCCGCTCCAGCCGGCCCGCAGGCACGTCTCGACGAAGTGCAAGGTCCCGGACGCCAGCCACCGGTCGGCGGGTGACGGATCGAGGCCGGCCGCTTGGGCCAGCCGCGCCGCGAGCGGGCCGAGGGCGTGGGCGGCCTCGGCGACCGACTCGTCCGACGGCGGCCCGAGCGGCACGTCGAGCGGAAGCTCCGCTCCCAGCTCCACGAGCGCCGACACGACGCTCCTGAGCTCGGCGAGCGCCGGCCGTCGCCCGCTCACGGCGTGCTCGATCGCGGTCGCGGCCCGGGTCAGCGTCTCCTGATGGACCGCGCGCTGGAGCGCGGCCGGGTTGGGGAAGTGCCGGTACAGGGTCGAGCGGCTCACGTCCGCGGCCGCCGCGACCGCCTGCATCGTGAGCGGCTCCCGCGTGCGCAACAGCCGCGCCGTGGCTTCGATGACCGCGGTGCGGTTGCGTCGCGCCACGGCTCGCCGGCCCCGCGATCGGGGCGCTGCCTCTGCGGTCACACGTTCCTCGCTCATCATCGCTGTTCGTCCGGCTGCCGCCCCGGGTCGCCGGCACCGTACCGCGTTTCGGGACAGATTGCGGGCGGCGCGTTGGACCGGTGTCCCGCTAGCCGCCTCCGGTGTCCCAATCCGCGTTGGGCGAACCGGACGCCCGGGTAGCGAAGGGGAGACCAGCCAGGCGGGCCCCCTCACGGCAAGCGCCGTCTTGTGGTCCGCGGGGCCCAGTCATCCGTATCCGACCAACGGGAGCGACGCGACATCATGGCCACCATTCAGAAGGACCGCATCCTGCAGCTCCGCGGTGAGAACCTCTGCGACCGCGACGGCGGCAAGATCGGCTCCGTCGAGGAGATCTACCTCGACGCCGAGACCGGTGCACCCGAGTGGGCGCTCGTCAACACGGGCCTCTTCGGGACCAAGAGCAGCTTCGTGCCGCTGCGCGACGCCAGCGAGTCCGACGGCATGCTCCGTGTCCCGTATGACAAGGCGACCGTCAAGGACGCGCCCAAGATGGAGCCCGACGGGCAGCTCTCCCGCCGTGAAGAGGACGAGCTGTACCGCTACTACAAGCTGGACTCGTCCGAGTCGCGTTCGGACAGCGGCCGGCGCGCCGACACCGGCACCGACGCCCCCGGCACCGTCGGCCGCGACGTCTCGGGCCCGACGACCGACAACGCGATGACCCGCTCCGAGGAGGAGCTGACGGTCGGCACGGCCGAGCGTGAGAAGGGCCGCGTGCGCCTGCGCAAGCACGTCGTTACCGACGAGGTCACCAAGACGGTTCCCGTGAAGCGCGAGGAGATCCGCGTCGAGCGCGAGCCGATCACCGACGCCAACGCCGGCGACGCGCTGGACGGCCCGGCGCTCTCCGAGGAGGAGCACGAGGTCGTGCTCCACGAGGAGGAGGTCGTCGCCGAGAAGCGGGTCGTCCCGAAGGAGCGCGTCCGCCTCGACAAGGACGTCGAGGTCGAGGAGCAGACGGTGTCGGAGGAGGTCCGGCGCGAGGAGATCGACGTCGACGACGCCGGACGCGACCGCAGCTGAGCGTACGGGCATGATGAAGCGCGAGCGATAGACGGCGGGGGGAGCGGCGGCGCGCCGCCGCTCCCCCCCGAAACCACTGACGAGAGACCGACATGACCGACGCAACGAACGGCAACGACACGGGCGAGAAGCGCTCCGCGCGGCTCCCGGAAGGCCCTGCCCATCCGCGCAAGGGTTCGCTCTTCGCGACCCTCAAGCGCACCCTTACCGAGTTCAGCGAGGACGAGCTCACCGATCGCGCCGCTGCACTCACCTACTACGGCGTCCTGTCGATCTTCCCCGCGCTGATCGCCCTGGTGTCGATCGTCGGCATCGTCGGCGACCCCGCGACGGTCACGAAGGCGCTCACCGACGTGATCAGCAAGATCGGGCCGGCCTCGGCGGTCGACACGTTCAAGGGTCCGATCGAAGGGCTCACGAAGAGCAGCGGCGCCGCCGGCATCCTGCTCATCGTCGGCATCGCGTCCGCCCTGTGGACGGCCTCGGGCTACGTCGGCGCCTTCATGCGCGCCTCCAACGTGATCTACGAGGTCGAGGAGGGCCGCTCGTTCGTCAAGCTGCGGCCGCTGCAGATGCTCGTGACGCTCGTGCTCATCCTGATGCTCGCGATGGTCCTCCTGGCGCTCGTGCTGACCGGCCCGCTGGCCGACGCGGTCGGCTCCGCCGTCGGGCTGGGCTCGACGGCGGTGACGATCTGGGACATCGCCAAGTGGCCGGTGCTGCTCGTCGTGGTCGTGGTGATGATCACGCTGCTCTACTACGCCTCGCCGAACGCCAAGCTGCGTGGCATCAAGTCGATCGTGCCGGGCAGCGTCCTGGCGGTCGTGATCTGGCTGATCGCCTCGGCCGCGTTCGCGTTCTACGTCGCCAACTTCGGGTCCTACAACAAGACCTACGGAGCGCTCGGCGGCGTCGTGATCTTCCTCGTCTGGCTCTGGATCACCAACGTGGCGATCCTCCTGGGCGCCGAGCTCAACGCCGAGCGCGAGCGGTCGCGTCAGCTCGAGGAGGGCGTGCCCGGCGCCGAACGCGAGCTGCAGGTCGACGAGCGGTCGGAGCCCAAGGCGAAGAAGCGGTCCCGCACCGCGTGACGTGCGCACTGGGAGGGCGTTCGCTCATGAACCATGACTGGCCGGCCGGATCACTGAGCGACCGCCATCGAGAGCGGTTGCTGTTCCGGCGCTATCGGACCTCGGGGGATCCCGCGACCCGGGAGCTGATCGTCAAGCGGAACCTCGGCCTCGCCGCCAGCGTCGCGTCGCGGTACAGCCGGAGCAGCATCTCCCACGACGACCGCATGCAGCTGGCCTCGCTCGCGCTCGTCAAGGCGATCGACCGATTCGACCCCGACCGGGGCGTCGCGTTCAGCTCGTTCGCCATCCCCACGATGGTCGGCGAGCTGAAGCGCTACTTCCGCGACCACGCCTGGACGGTCCGTCCGCCCAGGGAGCTGCAGGAGCGCTCGCTCCGGCTCGAGCGCACGACCCAGACGCTCACCGGCGAGCTGGGCCGTGCGCCCACCACCCGCGATCTGGCCCGTGCGATGGACCTGTCGCTCGAAGACGTCCTGGAGGCGATCGAGGCGTCGCACGCGTTCGGGAACACGTCGCTCGACCAGCCTGCCGGGCCGCACCAGGACGAGACCCTCGGCGCGATCGTCGGAGCAGAGGACGCGCAGTTCGAGCAGGTCGAGAACATGGTCCTCGCGGAGGACCTCCTGTCCCAGCTCACGCCGACGGAGCAGCAGATAGTCCGCTTGCGCTTCCAGCACGACCTGACCCAGTCGGAGATCGCGGCGCTCGTCGGCGGCTCGCAGATGCGGATCTCGAGGATCCTCCGATCCGCACTCGAGCAGCTCTCCGCGTCGGCCGCGGCCGAGCGATCGGAGCTGCTCGCCGCCATGTGAGTCGGCTAGCCTCCCGCGCGGCCCCGAGGGAGGAAAGCGTGAGCGGCAGACCACTGCTGGCAGGAGTCCACGAGCTGGGATCCGAGCCCGCCGTCTCGGTGGGCGGTCGCGGCCTCGCCTACGGCGAGTTGCGCGAGGCCGCCGCTGCGCTGGCGGCCGAGTTGGAGGGCGTCGAGCGCGTCGCGGTGTGGGCCGAGTCGACGCTCGAGGCGTGCGTCGCGTCGGTCGCCGCCCTCTGCGCGGGCATCCCGCTCGTGCCGGTCAACCCCAAGCTCGGGCGCGCGGAGCTCGAGCACGTGCTCTCCGACAGCCGGCCGGACGCGATCGTCGGCGCGCCGGACGGCGCGCTGCCCACGCTAGAGCACCCGCCCCGCCGGCTCGCGGTGGACCTCGACGCCCGCCGCGGGGAGCTGCCCGCCGTCGACGCCGGCGACGACGACCCGGCGCTGATCGTCTACACCTCCGGCACCACCGGCCGGCCGAAGGGCGCGATCCTGTCGCGGCGCGCCGTCGCGTCCAACCTCGACGGGCTCGCCGACGCGTGGGAGTGGACGCGGGAGGACGTCCTCGCACACGGCCTGCCCCTGTTCCACGTCCACGGGCTGGTGCTCGGCCTCTTCGGCCCGCTGCGCCGCGGCGGCGAGCTCCGCCACCTCGGGCGCTTCGAGCCCGCCGCCGCCGCGGCGTCGCTGCGCGACGGGGCGACGATGCTGTTCGGCGTCCCGACCATGTACCACCGGCTCGGCCGCGCCGCCGCCGAGGACCCGGCGATCGTCGACGGCCTCAAGCGCGCGCGCCTGCTCGTCTCGGGCTCGGCGCCGCTGCCCGCTCCGGAGTTCACCCGCATCGAGCAGCTGACCGGCCGGCAGATCGCCGAGCGCTACGGGCTGACCGAGACGCTGATGAACACCGCGGTGCGCGCCGACTCGCCGCGCCGCCCGGGCTACGTCGGGGTCCCGGTGCCGGGCGTCGAGGTCCGCCTGGTCGCCGACGACGGCTCCGACGTCGAGGGCTCCGACGACGAGACGATCGGCGAGGTCGCCGTCCGGGGCCCGAACCTGTTCAGCGGCTACCTCAACCGGCCCCGCGCGACGGCGGAGGCGATCCGCGAAGGCTGGTTCTTCACCGGCGACCTCGCCACCCGCGCGCCCGACGGCTACTGGCGGATCGTGGGCCGGCGCTCCACCGACCTGATCAAGACCGGCGGCTACAAGGTCGGGGCGGGCGAGATCGAGGTCGCCCTGATCGAGCACCCCGGCGTGCTCGAGGCGGCCGTCACGGGCGAGCCCGACGCCGACCTCGGCGAGCGCATCATCGCCTGGGTCGTGGCCGAGGGCTCCCCGCGGCCGGCGGAGCGCGAGCTGATCGACCACGTGGCCGGCGAGCTTGCGCCCCACAAGCGCCCGCGCGAGGTCCGCTTCCTCGACGAGCTCCCCCGCAACGCGATGGGGAAGATCGTCAAGCAGCGGCTCGGCGACTGACTGCGAGCCGGTCGCGGTGTCGCCGCGGATCGGCCGCCTCCGCGCTCTGGTTCACGCGGCGAGCGCCGCTCGCACCAGCTCCACGGGATGCCAGGCCCGCTGCCCCACCCCGTGGCCGATCTGCTGGCGGCAGGACACCCCCGTCGCCGAGACGAGCGTTCCGGCCGCCGCCGTCCG
>JAABUR0100007099.1_pt1 | contig 13392 bp, 12 predicted proteins | sample 5560091 | NCBI WGS metagenome assembly JAABUR01 (sample SAMN10711879, study PRJNA513375) | rock metagenome | isolation source: Antarctica rocks | place: Antarctica: Victoria Land, University Valley sud
ACTCTGGCAAGAGTGGTCGTGGTCCCAGCGAGGATGCCAGCCCGGCGCTGCTGACGTTATCGGCGACGCCGGTACCGACCGTTTCAACCCCGGCCCAGATGATGCCAGCACCGGATGTGGTCCGGGCACTGCCCCGACGGCGGGAACCCAACGGATGACGGCGCTGATGGCTCGCCGTCACTGCCCTACCTTCGTCGAGCCGGTCAACGTGTCCCCTGGTGTTCGGGCCGAGACGTTCCGGCTCTGAGGCGATCAGCTGGTCAGTCCAGCAGGTCCATCGGCCTGGCTGGGGCCGGTTTAACGCCGGCCTAACATGGATCGGATCCTGGCATCATAGACTCCTCCGGCCCACCAGCCCGCGGTACTCCCCGCTCCACCCGTGGCTGCGCAACGGCCTGGTGACGTCCCCGAATCGATCGGGACGAGGCAGCCAGCCGGCCATGACGACTCCGCACCGTCCCCGGAGGACACCGACCCATGCGCGCGCTCCCCTTCGCCCAGCCCGGCCGCTTCTACAGGGGCAACCTTCACACGCACTCGACGCGCTCGGACGGCACGCTCGAACCGGAGGCGGTCGTTGGGCTCTATCGCGATGCCGGTTACGACTTCCTGTCGCTGACCGACCACTTCCTGCCCGGCGAGCGGTTTGGCAAGGACGGGGTCGCGTTCATTGACGTCACCGACACGACGGCCTTCGATTCCGACGGCTTCGTCACGATTCCCGGCGCGGAGATCCACGGTCCGGCGCTGCGCAACGGCGAGCCCTGGCACTTCGTCGTCGTGGGACTGCCGCTGGACTTCCCGCGTCCCAACGATGCGGAGACCGGCCCAGAGGTCGCCCGGCGCGCCCATGAGGCAGGCGCCTTCGTCTCGGTCGCCCACCCGGCCTGGTACGCCCTGACGCTCGAGGATGTCCGACCGGTCCTGCCGGTCTGCCATGCCATCGAGACCTACAACCATGCCTGCCTCGGCGTCGACCGGGCTGACGGCTGGTACTTCCTTGACGAGCTGCTTGGAGAGGGTGCCCGATTGACCGCCGTCGCCGCCGACGACGCCCACTTCAAGCACCCGCTTGGCCTCACTCGCGACGCACTCGGCGGCTGGGTCCATGTTCGGTCGGAGTCACTGGCGCCGGACGCGCTGCTGGCGGCGCTCAAGGCGGGCGCGTTCTACTCTTCCACCGGTCCCGAGCTGCGCGATGTCCGGTTCGAGGGCGACGAGCTGGTCGTCACGAGCTCGCCGGTCGAGACGAGCCGGGTGTCACGACCGCACGCTTCCCGATCGCCGAGTGGCGGGAACTCGGCTTCGTCCGCGTCACCATCCGCGACGACCGGGGTGGCCGGGCCTGGACCAACCCGATCTGGTTCGAGGGGTAGCGATCGATCCAGGCGTCCGGACCCGGTCGGGGAGATTTCATCCTCCGTTGACATCTGGTCGTCCGGGTGCTGCTAGCCTTTCAGGGTTTCGCGCCAAACGACTATCGCTTGGCCGCCAGGCGCGACCGACCACAACGGCTACCTCCCCCTTCGCCAAAAGGAGCCCCTGATGTCCGGTGCCAACCCGCGCCCGAGCCAGTTCGACCGCCGCAACCTGCTCCGGGGGACCGCCGGCGCTGGCGTCGCCGCCGCCGGGATTGCCATCGCTGGCCCGCGGGCCGGCCGTGCCTTCGCCGCCCCCAACCTCCGCCAGGGCCTGACCGGGACGATCCGGGTCGCCTACGCTGACGAGGCCGGTTACAAGCCCAAGTACGTCGAGCAGGCCGCCGCCGCCGTCGAGGCGGCCAACCCGGGCGCGACCGTCGAGATCGACGTTCGTCAGGTGGCCGGTGGCGACTTCCTTACCCAGCTCTTGCTGGAGCTGGACGGTGGTGAAGGTCCGGATGTCATCCATCTCGGCGGTGACCGGATCGGCCAGTTCGCCGACACTGGCTACATTACGCCGCTCGACCCCTACCTGGCCCAGTGGCCAGACTGGACCGAGCAGTATCCCGAGAGCGTGCGCTCCGGCGTCATGTACGGTGGCCAGACGTGGGCCATCCCCTATGGACTCGACGTGCGCTGGCTCTACTACCGACGCGACCGCCTGGAGGAAGCCGGGCTGAGCCGGGACTGGCAGCCGACCGACCTTGCCAGCATCCTCGAGGCCGCTACAGCCCTCAAAGACGCCGACCTCGGTATCGACCCCTACATCCTGTACGCCGGGGTCATTGGTTCCGGCGGCTCGACGACGCACGGCTTCCTGCCAGTGCTCCTCGCCAATGGCGGCACGCTGTTGACGCCGGACGGCCGGTGGGTCAGCGATTCCCCGGCCATCACCGCCGCCTACCAGTACTACGTCGACGCCTGGCAGAAGCTTCAAGTCGTCCCGTCCAGCATTCTGACGACCCCGGAGCCATGGAAGCCGTCCCGGACCGGGATCGGCACCGGCGGTGTCGGGCTGCTGTTCGAGGGTGGCTGGGTCTACGGCGGCTATCAGTCCGCCGCCGCGGACGGGAGCGTCGACCTGGCCGCGATCGGCTACAGCCTGTTCCCGACGACCGAGGCGGGCCCGACCTTCACGATCGGTGGACCAGGCACCTGCTGGTACATCGGTGCTGGCTCCCAGCACCCGGATCTTGCCTGGGAATTCATCAAGGCCTTCAACACGCCGCAGATCCTGGCCGATCTCAACATCGAGGACCCGCACCCGGTTGCGCGCATGGACGCCGCCGCGCTGCCGCAGTTCCAGGCGCAGACCTACCTCGTCGACTGCACCAACGCTCTGGGCGCGGCGATCTTCCTGCCGGCCCTGCCCCAGCTCAACGATGTCTCCCTGATCGTTCAGAACATTACCGGCGAGGTGGCGACCGGGGACCTCGACGCCGCGGGCGCTGCCCAGCGCTACGCCGAGGAACTGACGACGCTGGTCGGCGGCGGGAACGTCGTGGGTGTGACCGAGAGCACGCCGCTCCAGGTTGGTACGCCGGGCGCCACTCCAGTCGCGACATCGCGCAGCTAACGTCACTCCTACCGTTGCGGGGGCGGACCGGTCGGTCCGTCCCCGCTCGCGTCCAACCATGTGCCCGCCGTCGAAGCCGCCCAGTCCCGGCCGACAGTATCCAGCCTGGCGTCGCTGACCAGGCGCCACCTTTTGGAGAAGCTTCCCGTCATGGCGATCGCCGTCCCTGACGATCCCATCCCGGCGGATGGAGAGGGAATTTCACCTCGCGTTGACAACTCGCGCGCCGAGGATGAGTACGCTCTCAGGGTTTCGCGTGGGTCGGTTCACTCGGCTTTCGCGTCATCACGGTTACCGCCGCTCCGGGGGCGGGCTGGATCATCCACCCCGGCGTCAGCTTCCGCTTCGCCGGCATCGTAAGGAGAAACCCATGTCTGGTGCCAATCCACGTCCGAACCAGTTGGACCGTCGCCGTCTGCTCCAGGGGGCCGCAGGTGCCGGAGCGGGCGCCGCCGGGCTTGCCATCGCTGGCTCGCAAGCCAGCGGTGCCTTCGCCGCCCCCAACCTCCGCCAGGGCCTGACCGGGACGATCCGGGTCGCCTACGCCGACCAGCCCGGTTTCAAGCCCAAGTACGTCGAGCAGGCCGCGGCTGCCGTCGAGGCCGCCAACCCCGGTACAACCGTCGAGATCGACCTCCGGCAGATCAATGGCGACGAATTCCTGACCCAACTGCTGCTGGAACTGGACGGTGGCCAGGGACCGGACGTCATCCACCTTGCTGGCGACCGGATCGGTCAGTTCGTCACCAGCGGCTTCATCTCCCCGCTCGACCCCTACCTGGCCCAGTGGCCGGACTGGACCGAGCAGTACCCCGAGAGCGTCCGCTCCGGCGTGGCCTACAACGGTCAAACGTGGGCGATCCCGTACGGCCTCGACGTCCACTGGTTGTACGCTCGCCGTGACCGCCTGGAAGCCGTCGGGCTCGGCCGCGACTGGCAGCCAGCCAACTTCGCCAGCATCCTCGAGGCCGCCACGGCCCTCAAGGACGCCAGCCTCGGCATCGACCCGTACGTCCTCTACGCCGGGGTGATCGGCGATGGCGGCACGATGTCCGATGGCTTCCTGCCCGTCCTGGTCGCCAACGGCGGTACCCTGCAGACGCCGGACGGCAAGTGGGTCAGCGACTCCCCGGCCATCACCGCGACTTTTCAGCACTACGTCGATGCCTGGCGCACCGCCCAGGTGGTTTCGACCAACATCCTGACCACTCCGGAGCCGTGGAAACCGTCCCGGGCCGGGATGGGTTCGGGCGACGTTGGCCTGCTGTTCGAGGGTGGCTGGGTCTACGGAGCCTACCAGGCGGGCGCGGCCGATGGCACCGTCGACCTCGAGCAGATTGGCTACGGTCTCTACCCGACGACCGAGGCGGGCCCGACCTTCACGATCGGTGGGCCGGGCACCTGCTGGTACATCGGCGCCGGCTCCCAGAACCCGGACCTGGCCTGGGAGTTCATCAAGGCCTTCAACACGCCGCAGATCCTGGCCGATCTCAACATCGAGGATCCGCACCCGGTCGCCCGGCTGGACGCCGCCGCCTTGCCGCAGTTCCAGGCGCAGCCATACCTGGTCGACTGCACGAACGCGCTGAGCTCCGCGATCTTCCTTCCGGTCGTGCCAGAGTTCAATGAGGTCGTGAGGATCGTCGGGGATATTACCGGCCAGGTGGCGACCGGGGACCTCGACGCCCCGGGCGCCGCTCAGCGGTACGCCGACGAGTTGACGACCCTGGTCGGCTCGGCCAACGTCGTCAGTGTCGCCGAGAGAACGTTCCCCCAATTCACCACGGCGAGCTCTACCCCCGCCGCCGCCGCGACTCCGGGCGCCACTCCGGCCGGCTAGAGCCCGTTCACTGGCGGCTCCCTCGTCGTAACCCCATCGCCATCCACGGAGTCTTCGAGGAGACGTACCGAAGTGGCGATGGGGCTATCGTTCACGGAGCTGTCTTCCCTGGGTGGTTCCGACCGACCCCAGAATCAGGTAGATGACCGGCAATCGGTCCCCCTGACCAGGCGTCCAACGACAGGCACCAGCCATGGCGATCGCCGTTCGCGAGCAGATACCAGACGGTTCTTCACCTCCCTCCGGACCGGTGAGCCTGGCCCGCTCCCGCCGGCGACGCGGCGTCTGGAAACGCAACCGTACCTACCTGTTCGGCCTCTCGCCCGTTGCCGTGTTGTTGGCATTGTTCTTCGTCGGCCCGGCCGCGTGGGCAGTCTGGTCGTCCTTCACCAACCGGGCCCTCCTGGGACCCAGCGCCCGTCATCCGGAATTCATCGGGATCGACAACTACACCCGGCTGTTCCATGACCCGAACTTTGGCACTGTCCTGCTCAACTCGCTGGTCTTCGTCGTCGGCTCGGCGATGATTGGCCAGTTCCTGCTCGGCCTCGTCATGGCGCTCCTGCTGGACTTCGCCGAAGGGCGGGGCTACCGGCTGGTCCCACTGGTCTACGGGGCCGTACTGCTGGCGTGGGTCAATCCGGCCGTGATCGCTGGTTTCCTCTGGACGGCCATGCTCGATTCGTCGGCCGGCATCCTCAACCAGGGGCTCGGCTTGATCGGTGTGGACCCGGTCGAGTGGCTCGGCGTCCAGCCGATGCTGGCGGTGATCGTCGTCAACGTCTGGCGCGGGACCGCGTTCACGATGCTGATCTTCATCGGGGCATTGCGGACCGTACCGGCCCAGATCTACGAGGCCGCCCGGGTCGACGGCGCCGGACCATTCCGCCGCTTCTGGGACCACACCCTACCGACGCTGCGCCAGACCGCGGTGCTGGTCCTGCTCTCGGTAACGATCTCGACGTTCGGCACCTTCCTCGTGATTCAGACGCTGACCAACGGCGGCCCCGGCAACCAGACGGAGATCATTGCCCTGTTCGCCTACCGAACCGCCTTCGAGGACTACAAGATCGGCTACGGCTCGACGATCTCGGTCGTGATGCTGGCCATCAACATCGTCTTCGCTGTCGCCTACCTCCGGATCGCCCGCCAGCGGACACCGCAAGGAGGCGACTGATCCATGACCGCGACCTCACCCAGCTGGCGCCAACGCCTGCCTTTCCCGGCCCGGGCCGTTCGACCCGATGGAGCGACTTCGACCATCGTCCGGGCAAGCGCCGCCCCCGGACTGCCGATCGAGGCAACGCCTGACGCCGCCGTCGCGCCCCGACCTGCCGTGCGGAGACGACGGAGCAACAAGCCGCGGCGCTCGCCGATCGAGTGGCTGCTGGTTCACGCCGCGTTCGCCGTGGCGCTGCTGTTCTTCCTGGCACCGTTCGTCTGGCTGATGACTGCCGCCTTCAACACCCAGGCCGATTACGTGCTCGCCTGGCCCTCGCCCTGGACACTGGACAATTTCCGAACCGTTGTCGTGGACCTCGACTTCAGCCGCTACCTGCGCAACTCACTGATCGTCTCGCTCTCGACGATGGTCCTGACGACCATGACCGTCGCGCTGGCCGGCTACTCGCTGTCCCGGCTCGACATCCGACGCAAGACCTGGATCACCTACTCCATCCTGCTGCTCCAGACGATGCCGCTCTCGGCGACGATGGTGCCGATCTATGGGCTGGCGCGGGAGCTCCATCTGCGCAACAACTACTGGGGCCTGATCCTGATCCATACCGCGATCGAGTTGCCGTTCCTGACCTGGATGATGAAGAACTTCTTCGACGCCGTGCCGCGCTATCTTGAGGAGGCGGCCTGGATCGACGGGCGATCGAAGTTCCGGGCCTGGTTCGAGATCCTGCTGCCGATGGCGCGGCCGGGGCTGGCCGTCGCGGCCGGGCTCAGCTTCCTCAGCGCCTGGAGCGAGGTCCTGATGGTGCTGGTGCTGGTCGATGACCAGAGACTGATCACCGTACCGTTCGCCTTCTACCGCGCGGCCCGGGGCAGCGGCTCCTATCAGGAAGTCGATTACGGCGTGATCGCCGCCCTCGGCATCCTCTACGTCATTCCGGTCCTGATCATGTTCTTCGCGACGCGGCGGCTGATGGTCCGCGGACTGATGAACAGCACCCGCGGCCTGTAGCTCGCGCCCGCTCCCGACCGTGTCCGGCACCGCCCACCAGGAGCTCCCAATGGCCACGATCGAGTTCGATCACCTGTTCAAGCAGTTCGAGGGCCAGGGTGAGCCGGCCGTCAACGACCTGACGCTGACGGTCGGCGACGGCGAATTGCTGGTCGTGCTTGGGCCATCGGGCTGCGGCAAGTCGACCCTGCTCCGGATCCTCGCCGGTCTGGAGGAGTCGGACGGCGGCGACATCCGGATCGACGGACGGAGCGTGATCGACCTCGAACCGCGCGACCGCGACATCGCGCTGGTCTTCCAGCAGTACGCGCTCTACCCACACCTGTCAGCCCGAGACAACATCCTCTACCCGCTCAAGGTTCGCAACGTGGCGATGACCGAGCGGCAGTCCCGCCTCAGCCGGGCGGCGACGATGCTGAACCTCCAGCGGCTGCTGGGCCGCAAGCCGGCCCAGCTGTCCGGGGGCGAGCAGCAGCGGGTCGCACTCGGCCGGGCGATCGTCCGGGAGCCCAAGGCGTTCCTGATGGACGAGCCGCTCTCCAACCTCGACGCCAAGCTGCGAACGCACATGAGGACGGAGATCAAGGCCCTGGTCCAGGAGCTGGGCACGACGACGTTCTTCGTCACCCACGACCAGTCGGAGGCCATGACTCTGGCGGACCGGATCGCCGTGATGAGCACCGGCCGGATCCAGCAGGTCGGTACGCCAGACGAGGTCTACCAGCACCCGGCCAATCTGTTCGTGGCCGAGTTCATCGGATCGCCACCGATGAACCTGCTACAGGCCGAAGCCGACGGCGCCCAGCTGGTCGTCGCCGATCGATGGCGCATCCCGTCCCCCACCCCTAGTCGCGGCCGGCCAGAGCTGGGCGCCTCACCAGGAACGGACCTGACGGTCGGGCTCCGGCCGGAAGCGATCCAGCTCAGCCAGACGCCGGTCCCGGATGCCTTTCCGGCCCAGGTCTTCCTGACCGAGCCGCTTGGCAGCGAAGTGATCGTCAACGTCCGGCTGGGCGACGAGATCGTAAAGGTTCGGACGGCGCCTGACGTTCGGCCAGCGCCGCACGATACGGTCTATCTGACCGCCAGGGCGGACGGCGTACGCCTGTTCGACCGGGCAACCGGGCGGGCGCTGGTCGGCTAGCGGGAATCGCTGACAGCGAGGACCGGCTGGACTGAATGGGGACTATGACGCCAGGGGAACATGGATCTCGGTCGGGGGCGGTGTCGCCGGGCGGGCGAAGAGGAATCCCTGCTGGAAGGTGGCGCCATGCTCGGTCAGCCAGCGCCACTCAGCTTCGGTCTCGACACCTTCGGCAACGGACCGTACTCCCAGCGAGGCCGCCGTTTCGAGGAGCTTGGCGGCGATCGTCGCCTTGTAGGGGTCGGAATCCACCCCCTTGACCAGTGAGATGTCCAGCTTCACGAAATCCGGCCGAAGGCTGTTGAGCAATTCGAGGGACGCGAACCCGGCGCCAAGGTCATCGAGGGCAATCCCGAAGCCCTGCTCGCGATAGGTCCGCAGGATGCCTTCCAAATGCGACATGTCCTGGATGTGGTCGGTCTCGACGACCTCGAAGACGATGCTGCCCGGCACGAGTCTGGTTCGGCGCATCGCTCCGATGGTCGAGCGCAGGCAGAATTCGGGCGTGTAGATCGAACTGGGGGTGAAGTTGATGAAGGTGGTGGCGTCGATCTGGTGGTCAGCAGCGGCCCGGATCGCCCCGATCCGGGCCGAGCGATCGAGATGGTAGAGCAGATCCGCCGTCACAGCCGCACCATAGAGCTCAGACGGCGGGATGGACTCGCCATCGGCACCGACCCCGCGGGTCAGCGCTTCGTAGCCGAACACCCGACCGGGGTCACCGCTGACGACGATCGGCTGGAAATGCGTGACGAGCGATCCGGCGGCGAGCACGTCGACGAGCCAACGCGACCGCGACCGCTTGATCAGCGATGCCAGCCGGTCCGCGAGGAGGAACGAGCTCAACTGCGGATTCTCGCCATCGCGAAGGAGAAGGATGCGGGTTGCCTCACATTCGTTCTCCGTCAGGCGCTCGCTGAGGACCTCCAGAACCGCTGGCAACGCGTCGTCCCGGAAGGTGATCTGGAGAATCTTCGGCTCCGGCGCCGTCACTTCGAGCCCCTGACCCGCAGCCAGGTCGGTGACCAAGCGTTGCGTGTGTTCCAGCGGGGCAGCGAGGTAGAGCGTCCCGGCCGGAGGGATCACCCCCGGAAGCGACTCGCACGAGGAACAGCTTTGACGATGGGCCACGGGTTCGTCTCCGTCGAGATGGGGTCGATGGCGATCCTGAACCGGGCAGCAGGATCGATCGACCGGGGCGGGCACGCTCCGACGGCGGAGTTGCCAGAGCTTCGAACATCTACTCGCTCACCATACGTCATCGACGGAGGCTCCTGGCACTCGAATCGCCGGCATCGAGTGGCGAACGACCGTTTCAGGACCTTGGTCCTGTCTGCAACGGATACACGGCTCGATCCCGTTCCCTCGGCGTTTCCCTGATCCGATCGACTCTCACCCCTGGCGGCTCGCTGGCATGACGCGCGCCCGGGCCATGTAGCGCCGTTGCCATTGCGCCAGGTCACCGGCGAACACCGTTCACGGGATCGCCTCCGCGGACCATGAGACCTTTGGTGGGACCGTGGATCGTCGAGCATCGGACCTGCGAATCGGCCCAACCATCGAAATCGACACGGTCCGAGCGGCGAAACGATCGGCTCGTCCATCCCCGGGCAGCCACTGAGGCGATGCGCGGACCCAGCAAGAGGAGACTTCCATGTCCGCTACGATCACGACGCCGGACGGCCTCGGCCCCGCTGACCGGTCCCTGACGGGGCACCTCGCCCCGGATCAGGCCAGGCGCTACCTGACGGTCCCCTTCGCCGTCCCCGAAGGCATCGAACAGTTGCATGTCCGGTACGACTACAGCGACCGGATCGCCTCCGATCCCGACCTCGACAACGGCAACACGCTCGACATCGGGCTGTTCGACGAGCACGGGTCGGCGGCGGGCAGCCCCGGCTTCCGGGGCTGGAGCGGCAGTGACAAGCTCGCGTTCACCATCGGCCGGAACTGGGCGACGCCGCCCTATCGCCCCGGTCCGATCGGTGCCGGGACCTGGTCGGTGCTGCTCGGGCCGTACAAGGTCGCGGCTCAGGGGCTGGACTACCGAGTCGAGATCTGGTTCGATCCCGGCCTGGCCGATCGGCCCATTCCCCCAGCCGCGCCCGCGTGGGCTCGGCGCGAGATCGCGTCTCCGGCTGAAGCGGGCTGGGTCCGGGCCGACCTCCACAGCCATACGGTCTTCTCCGATGGCGACTCCTGGCCAGTCGAGACGATGGCGGCGGCCTGGAACGTCGGGCTGGACGTGATCGGGATCACCGATCACAACAGCGCGATCTCCGCCTCCAAGTACGCCGCCGGTCTGGCGGGCGGCCCGCTGCTGGTGCCAGGCGTCGAGACGACGACCTACGGCGGACACTGGAACAGCTGGGCCGCGCCGGGTGCGGCCGGGCACCGGTGGTACGACTTCCGTGAGCCGACCGGCCCGGCGACCGAGGCGGCGATGGCGGCGGCGGTCGCGGCCGGTGCGTTCGTCAGCATCAACCACCCCAAACCGCTGGGCCCGCCCTGGCTCTACCCGGAAGTGACGTCGTTCCACGCCGTTGAGGTCTGGAACGGCGACTGGGACAAGCTCAACACCGTCGCCCTGGCGTATTGGGAGGCGCTGCTGCGGCAAGGGCGACCCGTCGTCGCGGTCGGCGGCAGCGACACCCACCACCTGCACACCGTCCGTCGTCCGCGGTTCGGCATCCCGGACGCCCGCTTCGGAACGCCGACGATGTTCATCCGCGTGGGCGGCGGCCCGTTGACGATCGCCACCGTGCTGGCCGCGCTCCGCCGGGGCGACTGCTTCATCTCGGAGTCACCCACCGGCCCGGAGCTCTACGTCGCCCGCGCCACGGACACCGATGACGCGCCACTCACCGTCCGCGTCGTCGGTGCGGCGAGCGACACGCTCTCCGTGATCGGCCCAGACGGTGCCGCGTTCGCCGCCGCCGTCCCCTCCTGGGACTGGTCGGTCGCGGTTCCGTTTCCGGCCGGGACACCGTGGCTGCGAGCCCAGGTCACTGACCGCGTCGGCCGGGTCCGCGCGCTGAGCAACGCCGTCTGGCGATCACCGGAGTGACACCGGCGGAGCACCTGGGGAGGGATTAGGACACTGATATCATTGGGGAACCGGAGGACGCAAGATGATCGTCACAATCCCTTTGCCGCTCGATCGAATTGCCCGTCGGGCTCGGTGTGACAGAGTTGATGGTCTATGCGAACCGGACCATGTCGTCGACCAGGCGATGAGCGAGCTTGCCGATCAGGATCGGCCGAGAGAGCCAATCGATGTCGCCGCACTTATCGCCGAGGCCGAGGCCAGCCTCGCGCACGGTGAGGGTCGTGCGTGGTCACCGGAACTCCGCTGGGAGATTATCAAGCGAGCCAAAGAGAAGATTCGCCTAGGCATACCGCCAGCTCCGCACCTTCGCCCATAGGGTGAGCATCTCCTACTCACCAGAAGCCATCGTCGACCTCGCCGACATCATCGTTTATGGAAACGACGTTTGGGGATTCGAGCAGACGATCCTCTATCTCGACCAGTTGGAGGCATCCATCTCCACGCTGGTGGATTTCCCCCAGATCGGTCGGGCCGAGGAGGCATTCGCACCCGGAATCCGCTGATGGCTCTTCCACGACCATCGTGTGATCTACAGGTACGACGGTGAGACCGTTGCGGTACTTCGAGTCCTTCATCGGCGCGTAGACTACCGGGCGCTACCGGCAGGAGGATCGGAATGACCACGACCGTCACCATCCCACCGCACCATGAGGAATTCATTCGGCAGCGCATTGCCTCTGGTCGGAACCGGGATGCACTCTCGGTGGTGGCGGAGGCACTCTACCTTCATGACGCCCGCCAGCGCCTCCGACCGTTCGAGATCTGCACCGCTTCATGGCGGAGGTACGGGTACGGCTGAGGGCGGCTGAGGTAGCCGAATGGAGCGATCCCGGTGCGGATGATGTTTATGAGGCCGTTCTGGCCGAGTACATTCGCGCCGACGCGGACGAAGTTCGGGGTTGGCCAGTTGCGCCGGCCGACAAGACGCCCTGATGCCCCGGACCCCGGTTGCTGGGACACAGCCCGGCCCCTGCGTAGCGAACGGCGAGGCACGGTCACGTCGACCGCCGCTGGCTGACCCGTCGTCACGGGAGCCGGTCGGACCCCGTGATCGCATCACGGAGCTCGGCTGGATACCTGGGTCATCATCGTCGTCGCCGTCGTCCTAATCGTACTGTTCGTGGCCGTCGCAGGCCGATCGATGTTCGGCGGCGCGCGGGGCGACAACACCGCCAAGTGGACCGGCCAGGAGCCGCAGAACTTCAGCGACGGCCCACCGGACGCCAAACCGCGTCGCTAATCCAGCCGACCGCCTGGACTCGTCCTAGCCAGACCAGAAGCGTGGTCAAGCCACAGCCATCGACCTGTACCAGGCAGTGGCGTCGTGCCCGATGGGCAATCGGTCAGCGCTCGTTCACGCTCGTCGGCGTCAGGTACGGTTGAATCCGGCCAGCTCGCCGGGACCGATGAGCCTGGCGTCGGGCAGCGACGCCATGTCGTTCTCGGGCCCGGCCGGGTTGTAGAGCGCCAGCACCCGCATCGGCTCCCAGCCAGTGTTCATCGTCGAGTGGAAGACGCCGGTCGCGATGTAGACCGTGTCGCCGGCGCGGACCGGGAACGGTTCGCCGTCGTCGATGATTTGCTCGCCCTCGCCCGACAGGAAGTACAGGATCTCCTCGGAACCAGGATGGTTGTGGCGCCCGTGTCCCTGTCCCGGCAGCACGATCACTTCACCAAGCGTCAGGCCGGCGCCCGGCGTCGTAGCGGGCTCGACCAGCCACTTGGTCATGCCCCAGTCGAAGGTCGTGGTCGGGATGGCCTTCGGATCGACCTTCCGGCCGGCCGTGTTGGTCGAGTTGGTCGTGCTCATCGTCCGATGCTCTCCTTCGTGATCGCCTTGAAGCGGCGCGTGTTCTCGGTAATCGCGATCTCGGCCGGCAGGCGCTCCATGCTCGACGCGCCGTAGAAGCCGACCACGCCGGTCGTCCGGGACAGGACATAGCTGGCGTGTTCGGGTTCGGCGATCGGCCCACCGTGGCAGATCACCATGACATCGGGCCGGACCTCGTGGGCCGCGTCGGCGATCGCCTGCGTCTTCGCCACGGCCTGGTCGAGCGTCATCGCCGTCTGAGCGCCGATCAGACCGCTGGTCGTCAGCCCCATGTGGGCGA
>JAABUR0100007102.1_pt1 | contig 13389 bp, 13 predicted proteins | sample 5560091 | NCBI WGS metagenome assembly JAABUR01 (sample SAMN10711879, study PRJNA513375) | rock metagenome | isolation source: Antarctica rocks | place: Antarctica: Victoria Land, University Valley sud
CCGCCCGGCGAGACGGTGCTCCCGATCCGCGCCGGTCCGGAGGGCTTCTCGTTCTCGGTGTACGACGTCGTCACGCAGCGGTTCAGCAACCAGCACTTCTACCTGGTCGACGGAACGCTCGAGGCGTTCCCAGCGGAGTTCCGGTACGCGTGGCCGGCCGAGCTCGACCTGATGGCCCGCCTGGCGGGGATGCGCTTGCAGGACCGGTGGGCGGGCTGGCAGCGGGAGCCGTTCACGAGCGTGAGCCGCAGCCACGTCCCGGTCTACGAGAAGCCCTGAGCGCGCCGCACGCCTCGCTCAGCTCACGGCGCGCAGGTGCCGCGCCGGCTTGCCGCGCAGCGCCCGGATGACGCCCTCGACGACCGCCTCCTCCGCCTGGGAGCGGCCGTCGGTGACCGCGTCGACGACCTTGCGCTTGCGCTCGATCAGCTCGAGCATCGTCTCGTCGATCGTCTGGGCGGCGAGCAGGTACCAGGCCGTGACGGCGTCGTGCTGGCCGATCCGGTGGCAGCGGTCCTCGGCCTGGTCGTGTGTCGCTGGCGTCCACTCGAGGTCCAGGAAGGCGACGTTCGAGGCGTGCGTCAGCGTGATCCCCTGCCCCGCGACGCGCGTCGCGCACACCAGCAGCTGGGACGCGCCCGCCTGGAAGCCCTGCACCGCCGCCTCGCGGGCGGCGATCGAGTCGCGGCCCAGCAGGTGCAGGGCGTCCGGGAAGCGCTCGACTAGCCGGTCCTGCATCTCGCGGTGGCCGGCGAACACGACGAGCGGCTCGTCGGAGGCGAGGAAGTCCTCGATCCAGGCCATCGCCGCGTTGCCCTTCCCGCGCGACGCCAGCCGCCGCAGGGCGTTGAGCTGCGCCAGCCGCTCGGCGCGCAGCGCCGCGGCCACCTGGCGGTCGAGCTCGCGCAGGTCCAGCGGCTGCTCGCGCAGCCAGGCGATCACGTCCTCCTCGGCGAGCCGGTAGTCGCGCTCGTTGTCGAGCGAGACCGGGACGGCCACCTGGCGCTTGGCCGGGAGCTGCGGGAGGACGTCGGCCTTCGAGCGCCGCACGAAGCAGCTGCGACGCAGGTGCCAGTGGATCCGCTCCTCCGCGCCGATCCCCTGGAAGCGGCGGGCGAAGCGCGCGCCCGAGCCGAAGTCCTCCAGCCGCCCGATGATCCGCAGCTGCGCGATCAGCTCGTCCGCGTGGTTCATCACGGGCGTTCCGGTCAGCGCCAGCTTCAGCGCGTCCGGGCCCATCGACTCCGCCAGCCGCCGCACCGCCTGCGTGCGCTTGGCACGCGGGTTCTTGACGTAGTGGGACTCGTCGAGGATCAGCGCGCGGGGCTTGCGCAGCGCCAGCCGTGTGCGGTGCGCGTGCACGATGTCGTAGTTGACGATCGTGAGGTCCGCGGCCGGCGCGACGGTGCCCGTGCCCGACACCACGGCGACGGAGCGGTGCCCGATCCAGTGCTCGGCCTCGCGCTGCCAGTTGAGCTTGAGCGACGCCGGGCAGACCACGACCGCCGGATAGGCGTCGTCCTCCTCCAGCGCGGCGAGCGCCTGCACGGTCTTGCCGAGTCCCTGCTCGTCGGCGAGGAACGTGCGCCGTGCGCGCAGCACGTACGCGACGCCGGCGCGCTGGAACGGGCGCAGCTCGCCGCCCAGCGCCGGCTCGGCGGCCAGCGCCGGCCCGTCCTGGGCGCGGGAGCGGCGGACGTCCTCGATCGCGGCATCGTGCTCGAGCCGCAGGCGCTCCAGGACCTCGGCGGCGTTGGGCGCCACCTCGACGCCGAAGCTGCGCAGGTAGTGCTCGAGCGGCTCGACGAGGTACGGGTCGATCGGGAGCGAGCGCCCGTGCGCCTCGCAGGCCGGGAGGGCGAGGAACGCGGGGATCGTGTCGGGGTCCCAGTTGACGTCGAGCGTGAAGCGCGCCTCCCCGACGCTCTCGACCAGCGCCAGCGTCGCGGGTGCCGGGGGCTGCCCGACCTGCAGGCGCGACGCGCACCGCAGCGCCCGCTTGTCGAGGCGCGCCCCGCGCAGCTCCAGCAGCGCGTCCGCGAGCTCCTGCGAGAACGGCAGCCACAGCCGGCCGCCGCGCTCCTCGGCGACCGCGGCGAGCTCGTCCGGAAGCTCGCCGGAGATCGTCTCCAGCACGAAGGCGCCGCGCCCGCTGAGGCGCGCGGCGCTCACGCGTCCGACCCAGCCGCTCGTCGCCTCCGCCAGCCACGCCGTGACGGGCGGCGCCACCAGCAGCGTCGGATGGCGCTCGATCACGCCCTTGACGTAGGGGGCGGTGGAGTCGGCCTGCGGCGCCCACCACTCCTTCGCGTCCCAGTCGAAGCGGCGGCCGGGAATGGCGCGCACGGCGTCGACGACGTCGGGCCGGTAGGGGAACGCGAACACGACGTGCTCGTGGCCGTGGCGGTCGGCGCGGAGCTCGACGTTGTGAGCAGGCTCCACGAGGCGCACGAGACCCTTCACGGTAGCGGGCGGGTAGGCTGGAGCCCATGTGGCTGGCCAGTGTCAACGGCGCCGTCGCGCCGGTCGAGGAGGCGCGGATCCCGGTCGCGGACGAGGGGCTCCTGCGCGGGGACGGGGGCTTCGAGGTGCTGCGCGTCTACGCCGGCCGGCCGTTCGCGATCGAGGACCACTTCGCCCGCCTCGCGCACACCTGCGACGGCCTCCGGCTCGGGGCCGATCTCGACGCGCTGCGCACCGAGGCGCTCGCGCTGGTCGAGCAGGGGGGCGAGCCCGAGTCGCTGCTGCGCCTCGTCGTGACCCGCGGCGGCAGCCGGATCGCGATCGGCGAGCCGCTGCCCGCCCGCGCGGCGTCCGCCCGCGTGGCGACCGTGACCTACGCGCCGTCGCGCGTGCTCAACGGGCTCAAGACGCTGTCCTACGCGGGCAACATGCTCGCCGGCCGCATCGCGAAGGAGCAGGGCGCCGACGAGGCGCTGCTGATCACGCCCCACGGCCGCGTGCTGGAGGGCGCGACGTGGACGTTCTTCTGGGTCCGTGACGGCCGCCTGTGCACGCCGCCGCTGACCGACGGGATCCTCGACTCGATCACCCGCCGGCGGCTGCTCGAGGAGTGCGACGTGACCGAGGCGCCGTGCACGCTCGACGACGTGCGCGCGGCCGAGGAGGCGTTCATCGCCTCGTCGGTGCGCGAGGTCATGCCGATCGCGGCGGTGGACGACATCGAGCTGCCCCGGGCGCCCGGTCCGGTGAGCACGGCCGCGCACGAGGCCTACATGCAGCGCATCACGCGCGAGCTGGCGTCGCAGGACGTTGCGGCCTAGCGCGCGCGACAACGCCAGGGTCCTGACCGTGATCGGGAACCGGCCGCAGTTCATCAAGGCCGCGGCCGTGTCGGGGCCGCTGCGCGCCGTCGCCGACGAGGTGCTCGTCCACACCGGCCAGCACTACGACGAGGCGCTCTCGCAGGTGTTCTTCGACGAGCTGGGGCTGCCGCGGCCCGAGCACCGGCTGGAGCTCGGCGGCGGCACGAACACGAGCCAGACCGCGCGGATGCTCGAGGCGCTGGAGCCGCTGCTGGAGACCGAGCGCCCGGCGCTGGTGCTCGTCTACGGGGACACCAACTCGACGCTCGCCGGCGCGCTGGCCGCGGCGCAGGCCGGCATCCCGGTCGCGCACGTGGAGGCGGGCATGCGCTCCTACGACCGCCGCATGCCCGAGGAGCTCAACCGCGTCCTGACCGACCACGCCAGCGACCTGCTGCTGTGCTCCTCGGAGGCGCCGGCCGACATCCTGCGCGGTGAGCAGGTGGCCGGCACGGTCGAGGTGGTCGGCGACGTGATGGTCGACGTCGCCCGGCTGCTGGGCCCGCGGGCCGCGGCGCGCACCCACGTGCTCGAGCGCTTCGGCGTCACGCCGGGGGCGTACGTGCTCGCCACCGCCCACCGGGCCGGCAACGTCGACGATCCGGTCCGCCTGGAGCGGCTCGTGGCCCTGCTGGAGGCGGTGCCGGAGCCGGTCGTCCTGCCCCTGCACCCGCGCACGGCCGCGCGGCTCGACGCGGCCGGATTGCGCGCGCGGCTGCCGGCCGCCGGCGTCGTGCTCGCGCCGCCGCTCGGCTACCTCGACTTCACCGCGCTGCTGCACCACGCGCGGGCGATGCTGACCGACTCCGGCGGCGTCCAGAAGGAGGCCTACCTGGCCGGGGTGCCGTGCGTGACGCTGCGCGCCGGCACGGAGTGGACCGAGACCGTCGACACCGGGTGGAACGTGCTCGTCGACCTCGACGCGGACGCCGCGCTGCGCGCCATGGAGCGCCGGCCGCCGGACGCGCGCCCGCCGCTCTACGGCGACGGGAGGGCCGGAGCCCGGGTCGCGGCGGCGCTCGCCCGTAGGATGGGCGCGTGACCACGATCGCCGTCGCCGGGCTCGGCTACTGGGGCCCCAACCTGGCGCGCAACTTCGCCGCCGTCGCCGGCTGCGAGCTGACCTGGCTGTGCGACGGCGATCCCGCCGCGCTGGAGCGGGTCGGCGCGACGCTCCCGTCCGTCCGCCGCACGCAGTCGCTCGACGACCTGCTGGCCGACGACGCGCTCGACGCCATCGTCCTCGCCACGCCGGTGCCCACGCATGCCGACCTCGCGGTGCGGGTGCTGCAGGCCGGCAAGCACTGCTTCGTCGAGAAGCCGCTGGCCCAGACGGTGGCGGACGCCGAGCGTGCGGTCGCCGCCGCGGCGGCGGCGGACCGTCTGCTGATGGTGGGGCACCTGCTCGAGTACCACCCAGGCGTCGCCAAGCTCAAGGAGATCGCCGACGCCGGCGAGCTGGGCGCCATCCACTACATCTACTCCAACCGCCTGAACCTCGGTCAGCTGCGGGCGGACGAGAACGCGCTGTGGTCGCTGGGCGCGCACGACGTCTCCGTCCTGCTCCGGCTCGCGGGCGAGGAACCGACGGAGGTCGAGGCGCGCGGGGAGTCCTACATGCGCGCCGGGGTCGAGGACGTCGTGTTCGGTTTCCTGCGCTTCCCGTCGGGCCTCGCCGCGCACCTGCACCTCTCCTGGCTCGATCCCCACAAGGAGCGCCGGTTCACGGTCGTCGGGTCGCGGCGGATGGCGACGTTCGACGACATGGACCTCGAGCGCAAGGTCACCGTGTACGACAAGGGGTTCGACCAGAGCGCCACGTCGTGGGGCGAGTACATCACCCGCTCCGGGGACATCTGGAGCCCGAGCATCCCCAACCGCGAGCCGCTGCGGCTGGAGTGCGAGCACTTCGTCGCCTGCCTGCGCGACGGCGCAAGGCCGATCTCCGACGGCGAGTCGGGGCTGCGCGTCGTGCGCGTGCTCGCGGCGCTGCAGGAGCGGCTGGACGCGTCGCGCAGGGAGCAGCGTGCAGCCGTCTGACCGCGGCCCCGGGCTGCTGCTGGGCGAGGGGGTGCAGATCGGCGAGGGCGTCTCGTTCGGGGCGTACGTGGTGGTGCACCCCGGCACGGTGCTCGGCGACGGCTGCGAGATCCAGGACGGTGCCATCCTCGGCAAGCCGCCCAAGCTGGCGCGGCACTCGACGGCGTCGCGCGAGGCTCCCGCGCCGCTGGCGCTGGGCGCCGGCGTGGTCGTGTGCGCCCGGGCGGTCGTGTTCGCCGGCGCCGAGATCGGCGACGGGGCGATCATCGGCGACCAGTCCTTCGTGCGCGAGCGCGCGCAGGTCGGGGCGGGGAGCGTGATCGGCCGCGGATCCGCGGTTGACAACGACGTCGTGGTGGGCGCGCGGGTGCGGGTGCAGACCGACGTCTACCTGACCGCGTTCTCCGAGATCGAGGACGACGTGTTCGTCGGCCCGGGTGCCTGCACTACCAACGACGACACGATGTCGCGCCACGGCCCGGAGTACGCGCTGCGCGGCGCCCGGCTGCGGCGCGCGTGCCGGATCGGCGGCGGGGCAGTGCTGTGCCCCGGGGTCGAGGTCGGCGAGGAGGCGTTCGTGGCGGCCGGCGCCGTGGTGACCCGCGACGTGCCGGCGCGGGCGGTCGTGATGGGCGTTCCGGCGCGCGCGGTGCGCGAGGTGGCCGACGCCGAGCTGATCGAGCGCTGGCGGTAGCGTTCATCACCATGAGCGACCCGCCCGACGACCGCGGCCTGACCTCCGGCGACCCGCTGGCCCCCGGCCCGGAGGCGCCGCGCCACCCGTCCGGCCTCCCGGCCCCCGACTCGGGCGGGTACACCTCGCCGCCGCCCCCCGGCGCGTTCGGGACCGCGGCGCCCGCTGCGGCGCCCGTGCCCGCCACCGGCCGCTACGCGCTGGCGAGCTGGTGGTCGCGCGTCGGCGCCGCGGTGATCGACGGCCTGATCATCGGCGCCGGGGCGCTGCTCATCGTGGCCCTGTTCGGCTCGGTCTTCTCGGTCGGCTTCTTCGCCTCCGACCAGGCCGGCGTGGTGGCGGTCGTCGTCGGGCTGATGCTCTCGTTCCTCGCGATCGCGATCGTCGCGCTGCTCTACGCGCCGCTGATGATGGCCCGCACGAACGGCAAGACGCTCGGCCGCATGGCGGTGGGCATCCGCGTCGTGCGGGCCAACGGCCGGCCGATGGACTTCGGCTGGGCGATGCTGCGGGAGGTGGCGGTGAAGGCGCTGCTGTTCGGCTTCGCCGGCTCGCTCACGTTCGGGCTGGCCAACCTCGCCGATGTGCTGTGGCCGCTGTGGGACGACGAGAACCGTGCGCTGCACGACTTCCTCGTCGACACGCGGACGGTCAGGGACTAGGCGAGCGCGGCGCGCTGGGCGGGCGCCGTCTGGCGGCCCGCGTCGGTCCAGATGACCTGGTCGCGGCCGGGCCCGACGCTGATCAGCGCGATCGGCACGCCGACGAAGTCCGACAGGTAGGCGAGGTAGTCGCGCGCCGCCTGCGGCAGCTCGTCCTCCGCCCGGCACTCCGTGATGTCCTCGTCCCAGCCCGGCAGCTCCTCGTAGACGCCGCCGGCGTGGTGGAGCACCGACTGGTGGTAGGGGTAGTGGTCGAACGTGGCCCCGTTGGTGCTGCGGTAATGCGTGCACACGCGCAGGGGGCCGAGGCCGCTGAGAACGTCGAGCTTGGTCACGGCGAGGTGGGTGAGCGTGTTCAGGCGCGCCGCGTAGCGCAGGGCGACGAGGTCGGCCCAGCCGACGCGCCGGGCGCGGCCGGTCGTGGTGCCGTACTCGCCGCCGGCCTCCCGCATCGCGGCGCCCAGCTCGTCGTCGAGCTCGGTCGGGAACGGACCGGCGCCGACCCGGGTCGCATACGCCTTCGTCACGCCCCAGATCTCGTCGAGGTCCTTCGGACCGGCGCCCGTCCCGGTCGCGGCGCTCGCGGCGACCGGGTTGGAGGACGTGACGAACGGATAGGTGCCGTGGTCGATGTCGAGCAGCGTCCCCTGCGCCCCCTCGAAGATCACGTCGCCGCCCTCGTCGAGGTGCTTCCAGGTCAGGCGCGCGGTGTCGGCGATGTACTGCTCGATCCGGTGGCCGTACGTGAGGTAGTCCTCGGTCATCGACTGCAGGTCGAGGTCCGGGGACTTCGCGAACGGGCGAAGCGACAAGCGCTTGGGCTCCATCGCGGCCATGATCTTCTTCTTGAGGATCTTCTCGTCCAGCAGGTCCTGCACGCGGATCCCGAGCCGCGCCGCCTTGTCGGCGTAGGCGGGGCCGATGCCGCGGCGCGTGGTGCCGATCTGCAGCTTGCCCAGCTTCGTCTCGCCCGCGTGGTCGAGCAGCATGTGGTACGGCATGATCAGGTGCGCGTTGGCGCTGATCTTCAGGCCGGAGAGGTCGACGCTCTTGGCGCGCAGGTCGTCGAGCTCGTCGGTCAGCACCTTCGGGTCGATCACCACGCCGTTGCCGATCGCGCACGGCTTGCCGGGATAGAGGATCCCCGACGGGATCAGGTGGAACTTCCAGTGCACGCCGTCCCGGACGATCGTGTGGCCGGCGTTGTTGCCGCCCTGGAAGCGGATGACGAGGTCCGCGTTCTCGGCGAGGAGGTCGGTGACCTTGCCCTTGCCCTCGTCACCCCACTGGGCGCCGATGATGACGATGCCGGCCATTTCGGGCTCCAGTCTACGAGGCGAACGGCGTCCGGCGCGGCCGCGGCTCGCCGTATGCGGGCTCGGGCTCCCACTCGGCCGCCGGCTCGGGGAGCGTGTACGTCGTCTCCAGCCGCTGGTCGGGACCGAACATCGCCTTGGGCTCCCCGCAGATCTCGTACAGGCGCGAGACCGTGCGGTCGCCGATCTGGTCGCGCAGCGCCTCGTCGCCGTCCTTCGTGACGAGGTTGGTGGTCAGCAGGATCGCCTTGCCGTCCTCGTAGCGCGTGTTGACGATCGTGTAGAGCTGCTCGAGCACCCACGGCGACGTCTGCTCGGCGCCGACGTCGTCGACGTGCAGCAGGTCGACCGCGCTGAGCCGGTCGATCAGCTCGTTGAGCGAGTACTGCGCGTCGTCCTGGTAGGTGTCGCGCAGCAGCGCGAGCAGACGGGGGAGCGAGTAGATCGCGACGGTCCGGTCGGCCTCCATCGCCGCCTTGGAGATCAGCATCGCGAGCGTCGTCTTGCCGGTCCCGACGTCTCCGGTGAACCACAGACCGCGGCCCCCGTCGAGCTGCTCGGCGACGGTGCGCGCGTATTGGCGCACCTCACGCGCGACGTGCGGGTTCGCGCGCTCGATCGAGATCATCGGCTCGCGTTCGAACGAGACCTCGCGGAAGCGCTTGGGGATCCGTCCCTCGAGCGCCGCGGCACGCTTGCGCGCGATCCGCCCGGGCCGGCAGGTGCAGGGCCGGGCGCGGCGGGCGGCCTCGTCGTAGAGGAAGCCGGAGCCGTCGCACCGTCCGTCGGGGCAGGTCGCCATGCCGCGTACTAGTAGCGGTCGTCGCCGACGTAGGACATGAACCGCGGGTACTCCTTCTGGAACGTGAGCTCCACGGTCCCGAGCCCGCCGTTGCGGTGCTTGGAGAAGATCACGTCCGCGATCCCCTCCCGCTCGGACTCCCTGTCGTAGTACTCGTCGCGGTAGATGAACATCACGACGTCCGCGTCCTGCTCGATGGAGTTGTGGACGAGGATGTCCTCGGCGACGAAGTTGTGCAGCCGGTCGACGGTGAGGTCGTAGACCTCGTCTTCCCCGTCGGGCTCGATCGCCTCGATGCGGTCCCAGTAGACGTCGCTGTCGGCGAGCCGTTCCAGCTCGATCGATCCGACGATCTCGGGGACGCGAGTGGCGCGTTCGCGTCCGAGGTTGCTCTTGTAGAGCGTCGAGCCGCAGTACGTGGTCTCAAGCTGGGACTGCAGCTCCCTGGCGGTCACGCCCGCCGACGCCATCGCCGGGACGACGGACATGGTCGGGGTCGACGGGCCGCTCAGTCGGCGCGGGAGCGCGATGCACGCATCATGCTCCAGCTCGTCGAGCCGGCGCCAGCCGTCGGCGGTGAGGAAGCGGTGATTCGCGGTGGCGCGGATGCGCCGGCCCGACCTCGTGCGAAGCGCGAAGACCGGTTTGCGGCCTGTGCCGAACGCCTTCGAGACGCGGTGCGGCTCGAGCTTCCAGGTCTCGCGATTGAGCGCCAGGACGCGGAATCCCTGCAGGCCGACCAGCTCATCCATCCGGCGATAGACGCCGGCGTCCGGCAGGAACACCCGGGTCTCGCCCGCCAGGCAGCCGGACTCGCGCAGATCGGAGAGGACCGGCTTCTTGTCCGTCCGCTGCTCGACGCCGCGGTTGAGTTGCGACAGGGCGATGACCGGGCACTCGAGCTCGCGGGCCAGCGTCTTCAGCCCGCGCGAGATCTGGCCGATCTGCTCCACGCGGTTGTCGGTGCGGCCGTCGCCGCGCATCAGCTGGAGGTAGTCGATCAGGATGAGCCCGAGGCCGTCGGCGTGCTGCTGGAGCAACCGGCGGGCCTTCGCCCGGACGTCGAGCACCGAGAGGTCGGACGAGTCGTCGATGTACAGCGGCGACTTCGCCAGGCGGTTGGACGCCTCCATGATCTTGCCCCAGCGCGAGTTGGGAACGCGGCCCTTGCGGAGGTCGTCGCCCTTGATCGACGCCTGGGAGGCGATGAACCGCTGGGCGAGCTCGGATTCCGACATCTCGAGCGAGAACAGCGCGACCGCCTTGTCGCCGGCGAGCGCTGCGTTCTCCGCGAAGTTCGCCATCAGGGCGGACTTGCCCATCGAGGGCCGCGCGGCCAGGATGATCAGGTTGCCGGGCTGGAAGCCGCCGGTGATGCTGTCGATGTCCTCGAAGCCCGACGCGGTGCCGGTGATGGCCTTGCCCTCCCGCGAGAGCTCCTCGAGCTTGGTGATCTCGACGTCGAGCACGTCGTTGATCGATCTGAAGTCCTTGCGGCTGTCCTCGTGGGCGACCTCGAGGATCGAGCGCTCGGCGATGTCCACGAGCTCGCGCGGCGGCGCGTCGTGGGAGTGGACGCGGGCCTGGATCTCGTACGCCGCGCGCAGGAGGCGGCGCAGCATGGCGTTCTCGCGCACGATCCGCGCGTACTGGCGGACATGGCCGACGGCCGGGACGCTGGAGGCCAGCAGGTCGATCGCAGCGCGGCCGCCGGCCTCCTCGAGCTGCCCGGCCTGCTTGAGGTGCTCGACCAGCGTGAGCGCGTCCACCGGCTCCCCGCCGCTGTGCAGCTCGAGCATCGCGGCGAACACGATCCCGTGGGCCTCGCGGTAGAAGTCCTCGGGATGCAGCCGCTCGTCGATGATGAGCGCGGGCAGGGCCGTGTCCGACAGCAGCACCGCGCCGAGCACGGACTGCTCGGCCTCGAGGTTCTGCGGCGGCGTGATCGGGCCGTCGGGCATCCGCGGCGCACCGTTGCCGCCGTGGCCGTTCGTGAAGGTCCGGTCGGGGGTGCTCACGGGGTCACCGAGTCTAGGTCGCGCACCGGGCGGTCCCGCGGAACACCGTGGAATCTGCGCAGAGTTGTTGCCGTGTCGCCGCACATGCGAACGGCCGCCCGTAGGCGGCCGTTCGGCGTTCAGTCTGGTCCCGCGGGCGTCGCGCTACTTCTGCTCGACCACCATCGTCTTGACCGTCGCGGTGACGCCGTTCTCGACCTCGACCTCGACCATGCGGGTGCCGACGGACTTGATCGGCTCGTCGAGGTGGACGTGGCGCTTGTCGATGTCGATGCCGCGCGCCTCCTTGATGGCGTCGACGATGTCCTGCGAGGTCACCGAGCCGAACAGGCGGCCGTCGTCGCCGGCCTGGTGGGCGATCGTGAGCACCGTCTTGTTGAGCAGCGCGGCGCTCTCCTCGGCGCGGGCCGTCGCGTCGGCGGCGGCGCGCTCGGCGAGGACGGCCTGGCGCTCGGCCGCGGCGAGCGAGCCGCGCGTGGCGGGCGCGGCGAGCTTGCGCGGGATCAGGTAGTTGCGCAGGTAGCCCTTGGAGACGTCGACGACGGCGCCCTTGCCGCCGAGGTTCTCGTGGTCCGCGAGAAGGATGGCCTGGGGCATCTCGCTCCTAGCGCTCCCGGTCGCGATCGCGGTCGTTGTCGCGCCGCGGGCGGCCGCGCTCGTCGCGATCCTCGCGGTTGTCGCCGACGTACGGCAGCAGCGCGATCTCGCGGGCGCGCTTGACGGCCGTCGCGACCTGGCTCTGGTGCCGGCGACACGCGCCCGTGATGCGGCGCGAGCGGATCTTGCCACGGTCCGACACGTACTTCTTCAGCGTCGTGACGTCCTTGTAGTCGACCTGCTCGACCTTGTCCCGGCAGTACCCGCAGGACTTGCGCCGCCCGGACCCGGGCCCGCCCTTCTTGTTGTCTCGCCGGCGCGTGGGCCGGCTGCGCTGCTTCGCCACTGTTGAAGAGACCTCGCTGGAAGAAGACTGTCCGCACTCGCAGCGGAGTGCGCGCGCCAGAGGCGCGGGTTCAACAGTGTAGGAGGTCGGCGCGGGGCGCGGCCGGCGCCCCTGGTGGGAAGGGGGCCGGCCGCACGCATAGGCTGGATCCGCCGCTCTCGCGGGCGGGGCTCAGAACGGGATGTCGTCGTCCGCGGCGCTGTTGCCCGAGGGTGCGCCGTTGCCGGACGCGCCGGCGGCGACCGGCTGCTGGAAGTCGCTCTCGTCGACCGGCACGTCGGACCGCGGCGTGAACCCGCCGCCGCCTCCGCCGCCCTCCTCGCGACCGCCGAGGAACTGCACCGAGTCGGCGATGATGTCGATCGACTGGCGCGTGTTGCCCTCCTTGTCCTGCCACTCGCGCCACTCGAGCCGGCCGTCGAGGGCGATCGGGCGGCCCTTGGCGAGGAACCGGGCGCAGTTCTCACCCTGGGCGCCCCAGACGGTGACGTCGAAGTAGTTGGGCTTGTCCTCCCACTCGCCGCTGGAGTTGTTCTTGCGCCGGGTGTTGCAGGCGACGCGCAGCGAGCAGACGGACATGCCGCTCGGCAGCGACCGCAGCTCCGGGTCGCGCGTCAGATTCCCGGTGAGGACGACGCGATTGATGTTGGTGGCCGCCACGAGGGGCTCCTTTCCTTCCAAAGTCGTTCGGGTGGCCGAGTCTAAGGGTGGGCCCGGCGCATCCTGATCAAGGCTCGCATCTTGGGCGGATTTCTTGACAGGGTTGTTGCAGAGCCGCGCCGGGACGTTGCAGAGCCGCCCCGGACAGGGCGGCGGGCGGCGTCCGGCGAGCGCCGGCTAGCGCTCGATCTCGGCCGGCTGCTCCGCTGCCGCGCCGGCGGCGGACATGCGGAGATCCGGGGGCTCGGGCGTGCCCTTGCGCAGCTTGATGATCCGGAAGCGGTTGACGCCGTCCGTGATCTTCAGCGCGTGGTTGAGCTGTAGGAGCAGCTCGGACGTGCCCTGGAACTGGAGCAGGTGGTAGTCGGCGTCGCCGCGCTTGCGGATCTCGTAGGCGGTGGGACGCAGGCCCCAGTCGTGCCGCGAGACGATCGAGCCCTGGCGTTCGATGATCTGCTCGAGGCTCGCCAGGATGTTGGTCCGGCGCTCGTCCTCGACCTCGGGATCGAGGAGGAGGATGAGGTCGTAGATCGGCTGCTCGGTGGCCATGCGGGCGGGCATGCTAGCAACGTGGGGGCGAACCGCCGGGCGCGGGCGCCTACGCCGAGCATGCCGCGGCGCGTGCGATGGGACAACGTCGGCCGGGCCGCCGGGGCCGCCGGATTGGTCGCGCTGGTGGTGGCCTGGCCGCGGCTGGCGAGCCCGCCGCCGCAGCTGCCGGGCGACGACGTCACGCCGGTGGCCGAGGCGCCGGCCATGCCGGTTCGCTCGGGACGGGCCGCGAGGCGGCGGAGGCCGTCGGCGCGGGGGACGCCCGGCGTGCGGGCGCGGGATGCGGCCCCGCCGCGGCGGCGGGTTGCGCCGCGCCCGGCCCAGCGCGATGCGCGCCGGCCGCCTGGGCGGCGTCCCCGTGGCGCCGACGCCGGCC
>JAABUR0100007107.1_pt1 | contig 13376 bp, 11 predicted proteins | sample 5560091 | NCBI WGS metagenome assembly JAABUR01 (sample SAMN10711879, study PRJNA513375) | rock metagenome | isolation source: Antarctica rocks | place: Antarctica: Victoria Land, University Valley sud
CTGGCCTGCAGCTCGGCCAGCGGCAGGGGCGCGGCCGAGGCGACGATGACGTAGTTGCCGCCGACGCTCCGGTCCAGGGCCCCCGGCGTACCGATCACCGCGAGGTGTTCGAAGACGCTGCCGACGGTGGCCAGCTCGGCCCGGAAGAAGTCCGCCGGCGGGTAGTCGATCACGTTCAGCGCATACACACCGCCGTCGACCAGCGTCCGGCGTACCTCCTCGACGGTCTCGCGGGTGGTGAGATGCCACGGCACCGACACCCCACCGAAGGCGTCCCCGACGACGAGGTCGAAGGACCCGTCCGGCTGCTGGGCCAAGCCGACCCGCCCGTCGACGACCCGCAGGTCCAGGTCCGGATCGGTCGGCGGGCGCAGGCCCTGCGCGATCTCGGCGACCGCGCCGTCGACCTCCAGCACGACGGTGCGCCCGCCGGGCCGCGTCGTGTCGAGGTAGCGCGGCAGGCTCAGCCCGCCACCACCGATGTGCAGGCTCGCGATGGGCCGCCCAGCCGGGGCGATGACGTCGGCCACCGAGGCGATCGCGTTGGTGTAGTTGAAATCGAGGTACGTCGGGTCCTCGGAGTCGACGTAGCTGTGTCGCAGGGTGTCCAGGATCAGCAGCTGGCCGGTGCCGCGCTCCGGGTCGGCCTCGACTCGGGCGCAGTGGTAGCTGGTCTCCACGTCGCACGGCTCCCCGGCGAGCACGGTGAGCCCGCTGCCGGCGATCCCTGCCGCGATGACCAGCGCGGCCAGCCGCCGGTCGCCCTGCCGCAGGTAGAGCGCCAGCCCGATACCGGCGACGAGCAGGAGGATGCCGGTCGCCACCAGGATCGTGCTGCTCGACAGCCTGGTGACCAACACGAAGCCGGTGAGGAACGTCCCGGCAATCGCCCCCAGCGTCCCCACCCCGGACAGCCGTCCGACGACCGTGCCGGTCTGGCTGAGGGTGGCCAGCTGCAGCTTGACCACCATCGGCGGGACGGCGGAGAGCACCGCGGCCGGCGCGAAGACGGCCAGCCCTGCCAGCAGCAGCACCGAGCCGCCCTCCGCGCCGGTCAGCGTCTCCCCCGCCCTCCGCACGATTGCCGGGGCCAGGGTCATCAGCGCACCGCCGCCGAGCAGCAGCACCCCCAGCCACCGCCGCGGCTCGCTCTCGTCGGCCAGCCGCCCACCCACGAACGCGCCGGCCGCGATGGCCGCCAGGGCGACCCCGATGATCGCACTGCTGGTCTCCAGCGTGATCCCGATGTACGGCGCCACCAGCCGCAGACCGACGATCTCCAGCACCAGTACGGCGGCGGCGGCGAGGAACACCACAGATACCGCAAGCCAGGCCGGCAGCGCGCGGGGACCGTTCACACCAGCGAGCGGTCGACGTAGCACCAGCGCCAGCTCTCGCCTCGCTCGAACGAACGCATCACCGGGTGCCCCGACTGGGTGAAATGCCCCTCGGCGTGACGGTGCGGTGAGGAATCGCAGCAGCCGACGTGCCCGCAGGCCAGGCACTTGCGCAGGTGCACCCAGCGGATGCCCAGCGCGAGGCAGCCCGCGCAGCCCTCCGGGGTGGTCGGGTCCGGATCGCCGAGGTCGACGGTGTGGGCGCAGGGCATGGCACATCCTCACGGGCGGAACGGAACAAGCAGGCGCTTCGGCTAGCTTCACACCACCGCGCACGCAGAGGGGACAGCGGATGGACGACGGGCTGCAGTTGCTCGCCCTGCTCATCGCGGCCGTGGCCGTCGCCGCCCTCGCCCGGCGTACGCAGCTGTCGGCCCCGCTGATCCTGGTGGTCACCGGCCTGGCCGTGTCGTTCGTTCCCGGGGTGCCCGACTACACCCTGTCGCCCGAGGTGGCCCTGCTGCTCTTCCTGCCGCCGCTGCTCTACTCCGCAGCGCTGGAGAGCTCCTACCTCGGCATCCGGGCCAACCTGCGTCCCATCCGCCTGCTCTCGATCGGGGCGGTGCTGTTCACGACGGTCCTCGTGGGCCTGGTCGTGCACGCCCTCGTGCCGGGTCTCGGGTGGCCGCTGGCCTTCGCCCTCGGCGCGATTGTCGCCCCACCGGATGCCGTCGCCGCCACCACCATCGGGCGTCGGGTCGGACTGCTCCGTCGCGTCGTCACGATCCTGGCCGGCGAGAGCCTGGTGAACGACGCCACCGCGCTGACGGCGTACCGGCTGGCCGTCGCCGTAGCGCTGGGTGAGGGGTTCTCGCTGCTGTCGGGTGTCATGGACTTCTTCGTGGCGGCTGTCGGCGGGGTGGCGATCGGCCTGCTCATCGGGTCCGCCGTCGCGCTGCTCAACCGGCTGCTCGACGACCCGCTGGTGGAGAACACCGTCGGTCTGCTGACACCGTTCGTGGCCTACCTCGCAGTGGAGAACGAGTACGTCCACACGTCGGGTGTGCTCGCCGTCGTCGTGGCCGGTCTCTACATCGGGCACCGGTCCCCGCGGCAGTCCTCCTACGCCAGCCGGCTGCAGGCCGGTTCGCTCTGGCGGATGCTCGACTTCCTGCTGGAGTCGGTGGTCTTCGCCCTGATCGGGCTGCAGCTCAGCTCCGTCGTCGGGGCGCTGGGTCAGGGAGCGACCTCACGCACGGAGCTGATCGTGGCCGCGTTCGTGGTGGCCTTCGCCGTGGTGGTCAGCCGCTTCGTCTGGGTGTTCCCGGCGACCTACGTCCCGCGCTGGCTGAGTCGACGGGTGCGCGAGCGGGACCCGAGCCCCCCGTGGCAGGTGCCGTTCGTCATCTCCTGGGCGGGAATGCGGGGAGTGGTCTCGCTGGCGGCGGCGTTCGGACTGCCGCTGGTCGCCGACGACGGGCAACCGCTGGACGGCCGGGAGGAGGTCCTATTGATCACGTTCGTCGTTGTCATCGTCACCCTTGTCGTGCAGGGCTTCTCGCTTCCGGCGGTGATCCGCCGGCTCGGCGTGGTCGCTGCCGAGACCGCCGCGGACAACCTGGCAGAGGCCGGAGCCCAACAGGCGGCCGCCGACGCCGCGCTGATCCGGCTGCAGACCGTCCTCGCCTCCTCCGAGGAGACGGTGCCCGAGGAGGTGCTCGCCCGGCTGCGAGAGCGGGTGGAGCTGCGCGCCCTGATGGCCTGGGAACGGCTCGGTGACGCCGGGCCGCAGCGGCGGGAGACCCCGCAGGAAGCCTTCCGCCGGCTGCGCCGGGAGATGCTCGAAACCGAGCGGACGGTCTTCGTCGACCTGCGCGACGCCGGTGAGATCGACGACGAAGTGCTGCGGCGGGTGCTCATCGAGCTGGACCTGGAGCAGGCGCTGCTCAGCCGCTGAAGGGCTAAGGCGGCGGGATGATGCCCCGGCCCATCGCCGTGGTCACCGCCGCCGTCCGGTCGGCCACCCCCAGCTTGCTGAACACCCGCAGCAGGTGGGTCTTCACCGTGGCCTCGCTGATGAACAGCCGGCGGCCGATCTCGGCGTTGGTGTGCCCGGCGCCGACCAGCTCGATCACGTCGAGCTCCCGCGGCGTCAGCACGTCACCGGGGTCGGCCCGCATCCGGGTCATCAGCTTGGCGGCGACCGGCGGGGCGAGGACGGTCTCGCCACGGGCCGCGGCGCGTACGGCGTCGGCCATCTGCTGTCGCGGGGTGTCCTTGAGCAGGTAGCCGGTCGCGCCCGCCTCGACCGCACGCAGGATGTCGGAGTCGGTGTCGTAGGTCGTCACCACGACCACCCGGGAGCGCTGCCCGGCGGCGATCTCGCGGGTCGCCGCGACGCCGTCCATGCCGGGCATCCGCAGATCCATGAGCACCACGTCGGGCTCCAGCTCACGGGCCAGCCGCACCGCGTCCGTCCCGGACGAGCCCTCCCCGACCACCTCGATGTCCGCCTCGTCGGCGAACATGCCGATCAGGCCGGTGCGCACCACCGGGTGATCGTCCACGACGAGCACCCGGACCGTTGCCTGCGGCTCCGCTGTCATCGCACCCGCACCTCCACCGTCGTACCGGCGCTCGCCGAGCTGTCCACCCGCAGGCTGCCGCCGGCCTCCTCGACCCGCGCGCGCATGCCGTTAAGCCCGAAACCGGCGGCCAGCTCGGGATCGAAGCCGCAGCCGTCGTCGCTGACCCGCAGCACCGTCTCGTCCCCGGCGTAGTCCAGGTGCAGGTCCACGCGGCGGGCGCCGGCGTGCTTGCGCACGTTGGCCAGACTCTCCTGCGCCGCCCGCAGCAGCACCACCTCGGCCGCGGAGGACAGCCGCCGCGGTTGCCCGCCCACGGTGAGCCCGGCGGCCAGTCGCGCCTCCTCGCCGCACCGGTCCATGATCCGGCGTACCGCATCGACCAGGGAAGCGTCGGCCAACCCGGCCGGGGTGAGCGCGGTGACCAGCGAGCGGGTCTCGGCCAGGTTCTCCCGAGCGGTCCGCCGGGCCAGCTCGAGGTGCCGGCGGGCGGCGACGTCGTCGGTGCCGACCATCGCGTCCGCGGCCTCCAGCAGCATCACGATGCTGGTGAAGCCCTGCGCGATCGTGTCGTGGATGTCGCGCGACAGCCGCTCCCGTTCCGCCAGCGCGCCGCGCTCACCGGCCACCGCAGCCAGTTGCTCGCGGGTCTCCTGCAGCTCGTCGATGAGCTCGGCGCGCTGCCCACTCTGCTGGATGATGCCGCTGATCCAGGCGCCGATGACCCCCGAGAACAGTGCCGAGAAACCGAGCCCGAGCAGGACTTCCGCCCCGGCGCCGTGCCAGGTCAGCAGCGCGATGCCGAAGCAGACGAAGACCGTCGTCACGAGGAGGAGGGCAAGGAGCAGCCGCTCGACCGTGGCGTAGATCTGCGGGATCGCGATGAAGAGCATCACGCTCGTGGAGGGCACCAGGCCGATCACGGCCACGAGCAGCGGGAGCATCCCGGCCAGGTAGACCTGACGAAGCCCGTGATCCACACCGCGCCACGATTTCCGGCTGGTGGCGAGGTACCAGAGCCCCCACACCACCAGCAGACCGCAGCAGGTCGCTCGGGCAGCGCGGGACTCCTCCAGGTCGCTGAGCGCGATCCCCATCGAGATCACGAGCAGGGCGGCGAAGACCGCATGCCAGCCCGCCGCGGTGCGCTCCCAGAAGTGCCGGGAGTCCGCGAGCGCGGCGGGCGAGGTCACTGCTCAGCCGTCGGTGCGGCTGCGCCAGCGGAAGGTGAGCACGCAGAGCACCAGGCCCGCGACGCACCAGACTGCGAGGATCAGGGCGATCCGGCCCAGCTCCCAGGTGCCGGCGGGTTCGGCGGCTGCCGCCGCCTCCGGCAGGAAGACCGAGCGCATCCCCTGGGTCATCCACTTCAGCGGGAAGAGCGCGGCGACGGTCTGCATCCAGGTGGGCAGCTCGCTGAAGACGAAGAAGACCCCGCTGATGAACTGCAGCACTATCGCGACCGGAGTGACGATCGCGGGGGCGCTCTTGCCGTTCTTGGGCAGGCTGGAGAAGGCGATTCCAAGCAGGGTGCACGACGTGATCCCGAGCAGCGTCACCCAGGCGAAGGTCAGCCACTGATTGCCGCTGTCGGGCAACGACAGGCCGTAGAACAGGACGCCGATGAGCAGCAGCAGGATGGTCTGGATCACCGCGACCACGCCGACGAGCACGATCTTGCCGACGAAGTACGCCGCCTTGGGCATCGGCGTACCGGACAGCCGCTTGAGGTACCCCGTGTCCCGCTCGATCGGGATCTGGATCGCCAGGTTCTGGAAGCTCGCGCTGAGCAGGCCGGCGGCGATCATGCCGGCCACGAAATACTGGATGAACTTCACCCCGGGCGCGATGTCGTCGTTGCCGCCGAAGACCGCGCCGAAGATGACCAGCAGCAGGATCGGGAACAGCAGGACGAAGACGACCGCCTCGCGTTCGCGGAAGAAGCTCAGCAGCTCGTTGCGGATGCGCGCCGAGCTGACGGTGAGCAACGACGGGAGCGCGGTGGTCCTGGTGGGGGTGGTCCTGGTGGGGGTGGACCTGGTGGTCATGTCGCAGCTCCGATCGCTGTCGTGCTCTCGATCATGGACAGGTAGACGTCCTCCAGGCTGGGTCGCGAGACCACGAGCTCGGGGATCTCGCCGCCGAAGCTGCGGCTGAGTTCGGCGACGACCTGCGTGGGGGTGTCGGTGGCGGCCCGTTCCGGCCCGTTCGGTCCCCGCCAGGACACCACGGCCTGCGCGGAGCCCCGGCCACCCAGTGCCATCGGGGTGTCGACGGCGACGAGCTTGCCGTGGGCGATCACCCCGACCCGGTCGGCCAACCGCTCGGCCTCCTCCAGGTAGTGCGTGGTCAGCAGGATCGTCGTCCCGAAGGCACGCAGGCTCTCGATCAGGGTCCAGAAGTGCCGGCGTGCCTCGGGGTCGAAGCCGGTGGTCGGCTCGTCGAGGAAGAGCAGCTCCGGGTTGCCGAGGATGCCGAGGGCGACGTCCAGCCGGCGGCGCTGACCGCCGGAGAGCTGGTCACCCCGGGTCGAGCGCTTCTCGGTGAGGCCTACGAGGTCGAGCACCTCGTCGACGGGGCGGGGGTCGGGGTAGAAGGACGCGAACGAGGACAGCGCCTCGGCCGGCGTCAGCTCGGTGAAGTCCTTGGTGGACTGCAGCACGATGCCGATCCGCGCCTTCCAGTGCGCGTCGGCCTTGCCCGGGTCGATACCGAGCACCTCGACCTCGCCGCCGTCGCGGTCGCGGTAGCCCTCGAGGATCTCGGTGGCCGTCGTCTTGCCGGCGCCGTTCGGCCCCAGCAGGGCGAAGATCTCACCGGCGCGGATGTCGAGGTCGATGCCGGCGACCGCCTGGTGGTCGCCGTAGCGCTTGGTCAGGCCGCGGACTCGTACGGCGTGCTCACTGGTCATGCCGTTGAGCATGCCTCGTGTGTCGTCGGCCGCACCACGCCCGTCCGGCCATGCCGGGGTCCACCGAACGGTGGATACCGTTCCCGCGCAGTCGATCAGCCGCCGGGCACGCGGTCAGTCGTCGGCGCGGCCGGCCAGCTCGGGGGCGAACGCCGGCACGCAGATCGCCACGTAGTCCGCGCCCTCCTCGCTCGGCGTGGAGTAGCGCACGGTCTCCCCGGCTTTGGTGAGCACCGCCTGCCCGGCGCCGACGTCCATCGACCCGCCGGTGTACTCCACCCGCACCACCCCGCGCAGCACCAGGGTGATCTCGTCGAAGCGCGGTGTCTGGGCCGGCTCGGTCCACCCCCCGGGCGCGCTCATCTGGGCGACGGACAGTGCGTCGGTGCCGGTGTTGGCGCGACCGACGTACTCGTCGATCACCTTGCCTCCGGGGACGGGTATCCGGGTGGGCGTCTGGATCAGCTCGGGCATCTGGGTTATCCGATCCGGTCGATGATCAGGGGCAGCCGCTGGGTGGGGCCGTCGAGCTCGACCGCGCCGTCCAGTGCCTGCAGTGCCCGCGGGATGCGGGACGGGTCGTCGGTGTGCAGCTCGAGCAGCGGCGTGCCGGCCTGCACCCGCTCACCGGGACCGGCCAGTACGACGACGCCGGCCACCGCGGACACCGGGTCCTCCTTGCGGGCCCGCCCGGCACCCAGCCGCCAGGCGGCGACGCCGACGGCGTAGGCGTCCAGGTGGGTGAGGGTTCCGGCCGACTCGGCCCGCACGGTGTGGATCTCCGGTGCGGTGGGGAGCTCGGCGGCCGGGTCTCCGCCCTGCCCGGCGATCATCGCCCGCCAGGTGTCCATGGCCCGGCCGTCCGCCAGTGCCACGGCCGGGTCGGCGTCGGGCAGGCCGGCCGAGGTGAGCATCTCGCGGGCCAGCGTCAGGGTCAGCTCGACGACGTCGGGTGGGCCGCCACCGGCGAGCACCTCCAACGATTCGCGGACCTCTAGCGCGTTGCCCGCGGTCCGGCCGAGCGGCACGTCCATGGCGGTGAGCAATGCGCTGGTCCGGACCCCGTGCGCAGCACCGAGACCGACCATGGTCTCGGCCAGCGTGCGTGCGCTGGCGACGTCCTTCATGAACGCCCCGGAGCCGACCTTGACGTCGAGGACCAGAGCCTGCGCGCCCTCGGCGATCTTCTTGCTCATGATCGAGCTGGCAATCAGCGGGATCGACTCGACCGTGCCGGTGACGTCGCGCAGCGCGTAGAGCAGCTTGTCGGCAGGGGCGAGGTCATCACCGGCGGCGCAGACCACGGCACCCACGTCGCGCAGCTGGGCCAGGTAGTCGTCGTACCCGACCGTGGCCCGCCAGCCCGGGATCGACTCCAGCTTGTCCAGCGTCCCGCCGGTGTGGCCCAGGCCGCGCCCGGACAGCTGCGGTACGGCCGCACCGCAGGCCGCGACCAGCGGTGCCAGCGGCAAGGTGATCTTGTCGCCGACGCCGCCGGTCGAGTGCTTGTCCACGGTCGGGCGGTCGACCGCGGACAGGTCCATCCGGACGCCCGAGTCGATCATCGCCGCGGTCCATCGAGACAACTCCGCGTCGTTCATCCCCCGCAGGAAGATCGCCATCAGCAGCGCGGACATCTGCTCCTCGGCGATGTCGCGGCGGGTGTAGGCGGCGATCACCCAGTCGATGTGCTCATAGGACAGCTCCCCGCCGTCGCGCTTGGCGCGAATGACGTCGACGGCGTCGAACCCCCCTCCACCCTTGGCGATCATGACGTTGGGTGGCCCGATTCGCCCGGAATCGCCCTATCGGGACACGTCGTAACGTCATGATCACCGGGGTGGGGGGGTGTCGCCAGGTTGGTGGCGTCGAAGGCGGCCGGCAGCAGGGCGGCCATCGGGACGGGGCCGTCAGCGCTCTCGACCAGCAGGCCGGCGCCGCCGTGCTCCCACAGCAGCTGCCGGCACCGCCCGCACGGCATCAGCGGCGCGCCCTGGGCATCCACACAGGACACCGCGACCAGCCGTCCCCCGCCCGAAGCGATCAGCGCCGAGACCAGCCCGCACTCGGCACACAGCCCGAGCCCGTAGGAGGCGTTCTCCACGTTGCAGCCGACGACGGTCCGGCCGTCGTCCACCAGGGCGGCGGCCCCGACCGGAAACCGGCTGTACGGCGCATACGCCCGCGTCATCGCCTCGACCGCCGCCGCGCGCAGCGCCGACCAGTCAGCGTCGGGCAGGCTCACGCCCCCTGGCCCTTGCGGTAGGGCAGACCGTCGGCCGCGGGCATGCGCAGCCGCTGGGTGGCGAAGGCAAGCACCAGGATCGTGACGATGTAGGCCATGTACGTGACGAACTGGCCGGGAATACCGACACCGGACGCCGACCAGACGACGAGCACCACCGCGGACACGATGTACAGCGTGAGGTTGCCGGCATCCACGGTGGATTGCCGTCGGGTGCCGAGCACAGCCAGGGCCACCAGGCCCAGGAGACCCAGCGCGACGGGCCACACCGTGCCCCAGCCGTCGAACAGCCGCACGCCGAGGGTGATCCCCGCGGCGAAGACCAGCAGGCCCGCGATCCAGAGGGCACTGGGCACGAGCCTGGACCCGAAGCCATCCCGTCGCCGCGTCGAGCGCAGGAGTTCCCTTCCGGCCAGCACGACCATGCCGACGGTGACGAACACCAGCAGTGCCGGAACCGCCTCTGCGCCGCCGCGCAGGCGCAGCGCGTCGGCGTACCCGAAGAGGAGCGCCCCGGCGGCGAGCCCACCCGGCCGCCAGTTGCCGAAGATCATCGCGGCCAGGCCGATGAAGCCACGGCCGCCGGTCTGCCCCTCGAGGTACCCCTCGGAGGCCACCGTCACCAGGTACGCCCCGCCGAGACCGGCCAGCGCACCACTGATGATCACGGCGATGTACTTGGTGAGGTACACGTTCACGCCGAGGGATTCCGCGGCCGCGGGGTTCTCCCCGCAGGAGCGCAGCCGCAGGCCGAAGCTGGTGTGCCACAGGACGAGGTAGCTGGCCGGGACGAGCAGGACCGCGAGTACGGTCAGCACCGAGGTGCCGGTGAGCAACCCACCCAGGATGCCGGCCAGGTCGGACAGGACCAGGATTCCCTTGTCCTCCAGGGACCGCAGTGCGTCGGAGACGCCGGGAATGCTGACGCTGGCTACGTCGGGGACCCGCGGCGACTGCCGCTGCGAGACACCGGGGATGTCGCCGAAGAAGACCTGGCCCATGACCCCGCCGACGCCGATGGCCAGGATGTTGATGGCGACGCCGGAGACGATGTGGTCCACCGCGAACGTCACCGTCGCGATCGCGTGCACCAGGCCGAAGACCGCGCCGCCGGCCACACCGGCGAGGACACCGACCCACGGGCCCCACTGGTAGCCCGCCCAGGCGCCGAAGATCGTGCCGGCGATGAGCATGCCCTCGAGCCCGATGTTGACGATGCCGGCGCGCTCGGACCACAGGCCGCCCAGGCCGGCCAGGCCGATCGGGATCGCCAGCACGAGCGCGGCGCGGATCGCCCCGGACGAGGTGAGGTCCCCCGCGCCGAAGGCGGCGCGGAGCAGGCTCAACGCCAGGAAGCCGAGGACCATGAACACCAGTAGGCGTCGCCCCGACCTGCGCCGCGGTGCCGGCTGCTCCCTGAGCTGCAGGTCGGGCTGGCTGACCAGGGTCATCGCCGCTCCCCCGGATCCGGTCCGCCGGCGGTCGCTCGGTCCGCACCGCCGGTGGGAGCGGTGACCGTCGAGGACGTCACCGACCGGCCTTGGCCGGACCCGGTGGGTGCAATGTCGTCACCGAGTTCGCGGGCGACCGATCGCTGCTCGCTGGCTGCCGTCGTGCGGCGTACCACCTCGTAGGCGACGACGACGGCGAGCAGGATCAGCGCCTGCATGATCGCCGACAGCTTGTCGGAGATCCCGAACAACGCCAGCGGTGCCGTGGTGACGTCGAGGTAGGCCCACAGCAGCGCGGCGAACGCGATCCCGATCGGGGAGTTTCGCCCCAGCAGCGCCACGGCGATCCCGGTGAACCCGATTCCGGTGGGGAAGTTCTGCGAGTAGTTGTGCCCGCTGCTCTCCAGCAGCAGGGGCATGCCGACCAGCCCGGCAACGGCGCCGGAGAGCAGCATGCTGATCAGGATCATCCGCTTGACGTTGATACCGCTGGCCACCGCGGCGCTGGGGTTGGCCCCGGTCGCGCGCAGGTCGAAGCCGAAGCGAGTGCGGTTGACCAGCACCCAGAACCCGATGCCGAGCAAAACCGCGACGACGAGGAACCCGTACACCTGTTTCGACGGCGACGGGGTCAGCCCGAATGCTGCCAGCACGGGACGGGCGATCGGGTCCAGCGAGGGGAACCAGCCGGCCTCGGGCACGGGGCGGGTTCCGATCGTGTTGCCGGTGATAACGCCCAGCCCGCCGTCCTGGAGCAGGTACGCCGTCGCCGCGGTGGCTATCGAGTTGAGCATGATCGTCGACAGCACCTCGTTGACGCCCCTGGTCACCTTCAGCATCGCCGCGATGCCGGCCCACAACGCCCCCACGAGCACCGCGGCCAGCAGGATCAGCGGCAGCCGGAGGAAACCGGGGATGCCGGGCGCCCCGCCCACGCCGGCCGCGACCAGCGCCGCCAGCCGGTACTGGCCGTCCACCCCGATGTTGAACAGGTTCATCTTGAAACCGATCGCGACGGCCAGGGCCGCGATGTAGAGGAACGTCCCCTTGTTCAGGATGTCGACGACGGCGTTGGGCTGGGTGCCGGTGCGCAGCATGGTGCGGAAGGCCTCCCCCGGGTCGTTGCCGATCGCGAGCAGCAACACCGTCACCGCGATCAGGGAGATCGCCAGGGCCAGCAGGGGTGCGGCCAGCAGGAGCGCGAACCGCCGTAGCCGCAACGACGACGTCACCGGAGGTCCTCGGCGCTCACGCGGCCTCTCCCGCTCCGGTCATCGCCGCGCCCAGCTCCTCGGGGGTGACCGCCGCCGGATCCACCTGCGCGACGATGCACCCGCGCAGGATGACGTAGAGGGTGTCGGACATGCCGATCAGCTCGTCGAGGTCGGCGGAGATGAGCAGCGTGGCCAGGCCCGCCGTGCGCGCCTGGCGAAGCTGCTCCCAGATGGCGGCCTGCGCGCCCACGTCGACACCGCGGGTCGGATGCGCCGCGATGAGGACCTTCGGCTCGTTGCTCATCTCCCGGCCCACGATGAGCTTCTGCTGGTTACCTCCCGACAGGGACGCGGCCGAGACCTCGATCCCCGGGGTGCGTACGTCGTACTCCTCGACGATGCGCTCGGTGTCCTGGCGGGCAGCCGCGCGATCGATGAAGGCGCCGCGGGAGTTGGGCGGCTGGGTCTGATGGCCCAGCATCCGGTTCTCCCACAGGCTGGATTCCAGCAGCAGGCCGTGCCGGTGCCGGTCCTCGGGGATGTAGCCGATCCCGGCTTCGCGCCGGCGGCGGGTGTCCCAACCGCTGATGTCGGTCCCGGCCAGGCGGACGCCCCCGGTGGCCGCCCGGATACCCATGATCGCCTCGACCAGCTCGGCCTGACCGTTGCCCTCCACACCGGCCAGCCCTACCACCTCACCGCTGTGGATGGTCAGCGACACGTCGCGGACGAGGTCGCGGCCGATGCCGGCCACCGTGAGCCCCGAGATGGCCAGCGTGGCGGTGTCGGTGACGGTGCTGGTGCCGAGGGTGGGTTCGGGCAGTTCGCTCCCCACCATGAGTTCGGCCAGCTGGCGGGCCGTCACGTCGGCGGGGGAGACCGTGGTGACGGTGGTCCCGCGCCGGATGACGGTGATCGTGTCGGCAACCGCGCGGACCTCGTCGAGCTTGTGCGAGATGAAGATGACCGTGAGGCCCTCCGCCTTGAGCTCGCGCAGGTTGCCGAACAGCTCGTCGACCTCCTGCGGCACCAGCACCGCCGTGGGCTCGTCCAGGATCAGGACCTTGGCGCCGCGGTAGAGCACCTTGAGGATCTCCACCCGCTGCCGGTCCCCGACCCCGAGGTCCTCCACCAGCTCGTCCGGCTCGACGTCGAGGTGGTAGGCCGCGGAGATCTCGCGGATCCTGGCCCGCGCCTTGCCGCTGATCCCGTGCAGCCGCTCGGCGCCCAGGACGACGTTCTCCAGGACGGTCATGTTGTCGGCGAGCATGAAGTGCTGGTGCACCATGCCGAAGCCGGCTGCGATGGCGTCGGAGGGAGAGCCGAAGGAGACCCCGACTCCACCCACGGTGATCGTGCCCTCGTCCGGCTTCTGCATCCCGTAGAGGATCTTCATCAGGGTCGACTTGCCGGCGCCGTTCTCCCCCACGATCGCGTGCACCTCGCCCCGGCGTACGACGAGGTTGACGTCGGAGTTGGCGATGACCCCGGGAAAGCGCTTGGTGATGCCGCGCAGCTGCACCGCAATGGCGGGCTCAACGGCGGTGGCGGGCTCGGCGGCCGGCGAGGCGGCGATGAGGGGCCTCCTTGTTGGGTACGCGGAGTTCGGTACGCGGAACGGACCCGGGCCCAC
>JAABUR0100007109.1_pt1 | contig 13374 bp, 20 predicted proteins | sample 5560091 | NCBI WGS metagenome assembly JAABUR01 (sample SAMN10711879, study PRJNA513375) | rock metagenome | isolation source: Antarctica rocks | place: Antarctica: Victoria Land, University Valley sud
GAGGACATTACGTGTCTCCAGACTTCTTTTCTTGCGGACCGCGGATTCTACCTTTCACGTACGTATACCTTCACTGAGGATCCGGAAAAGCCTTCTATTGTCATCACATACCGCAAGTCAGATGTATGCTTGCAGAAGTCGAGTCTTCCTAGTCCCAGGATCGACACCCTACTTTCGCATCTCCCAAAACTTCTCTATCTCCGTCTTGGCTGCCGCTACATAGACTCATCATTCTTGCCGACAATTCCGTCCAGCATCCAGACACTTGATGTTGCTTTTACCGATCCAGATCCTGAAAGAGTAGCTGCCAACCTCCAAACTATGCGCCATCACTGCGAGCAACTCTACACTCTAGCCATCGCTGTCTCGCCGCTGCATGATGCGTTAGTTTTGAATAAGCCTGCTGAGCGCTATCAAAAGCCATTGGACTATCAAGGATCTGAATTAGTGGATACCGTGAAATGGGAACCGTTTTGGCAAGCGATAAGGCATCTCCAAAGTACAGGTGTGAGAGTCTGGGAAGGTGAAGGGCCAGGTTTTAGAAGGGTGAACAAGCAGACCTCTGTACCAGCTCAAGGTTCATAGAATGGGATCGTCCGAATTTCGTTCCTTTTCATGAATGAGCCGCAGGCAAGTTAGCAGAGCTGCATCACAGGCTGCTGTCAAACACAGCTCTTCAGGGGTCTGGTAACAGAAGAGTCAAGCGGAGGTTCCATTCTAACGATTTTCATGCTCAATTGCTTGGAGCCTCGCGAGGTCCTCGCGAAAGACTGCATGATCTTCCAAACGCTATTATCAGCGCTATGCTCTTCTCTGGAGATACTCGTACGAACTCTGAAGGTTCGCACAGTGCATATCTTCTGACAGCTGTAAGTTTCTGTTTGAAATTTCTCAAGGTTTCTGCGTGTTTTCTGGAATGATGACTACTACTCCAAACGATAACTTCTGATTACCATGAAGTAACCAAACAAATTTCAAGCTCAACAGTCTGACCAGCGTCCCAAAATCATAACAATTCAAAAATATCTGTCTAGGAACAGACGAGGTTAATACTTTTATTTACCACAGGCTCTTCTATCTAGGAAGCGTTTGGCACGATTCTTGAATCCTGATTAGATATTTTCTGTAACTTCAGGATATGATATCGATCCACACCATTTGAACATCGCAACCGGTTCCATCATTACCCTGATCTATGGCTTAACGAATCATATCGGAACAGTTAAGGGGCACATGGTTCTGTCCAAGAAGTCAATATCCGAGCTCAGCACCATACCAAAAAGACACGATTAGCAGAAAAAAAGGTAACATACGAAGCACCGCCATCCACTACAAGGTTTGCACCTGATGGTGATCAGCGGTGATTGACGCATTTTAGCCGCGGTGGATTTAGAGTTACCTGTCATATAGCTGCTGAAACCGCTTGCCAAGAATCCTGCTACGCGGGCCACCTCAGTCGGCGTGCCCGCGCGCTCAAGGCCGATGTGTTCCTTCTGGGACTGTTACGGCAGGTCGTTAGCTTGTCACAATAGCAAGAACTCATAGTTGTATCGAAGCACCTCTTTCGACTGTAGATTCGCGGGTGGTAATTGGGACGTCATTCCCCGCATGTCAAATTTTTTAAGATCCACTCCGATATCAATCTGTCCGGGGGATATGCAGTTGATTCGTACACCAGAGCCTGATTCCGAAATGTCAATACCGCATCTTGCTTCAAGTCGTGAAATATTGCCTTTCTCACCTTTCAGAACCGCCACACCCGCCCGTACGACCCCCAACGCCGCATGTGAGCTCATCGTGTAGCAAGGGCCCCAACATCCTGTCAAGTCGCTTGAATCAGCAAAGCGACCCTCGAAACTCTCCGGATCTACCACAGGTTCCCTCTTGTCGAACGGCCTCGTCCACACCACCGCCACATACCTCCATAAGTACTCGCCACACTACTGACAATGACAATACTCCCATATCGCTGATCCTTCATCGCCGCATTTGGATAATTACCCTTGCTCTCCAGCAACTTCCCCATGGCCGGCGGCGCATACTTGAGCGCAAAAAATGGCGCCAGACTGTTCGCCTCGAAGCACTTCTGCAGATCCTCTGGCGTCGTCATATCAATCGAGGGTGGGCCTAGCAGGCCGGAGGAGCTCACCCAGACATCTAGGCGGCCCCAGGCGTTCAGAACGTCGTCAATGAGAGTAAGGGTGTCTTGCTCATTGGAGGGTGTGAGGGGATAGGGAATGATTTTCGTGTTGGGGGAAGATTGGGAGAGCGAGGATGCGAGGGTGTCAATGGAGGAGGAGAGCGGAGAGTGATCGCAGGCTGAAATCGGGGCAAGGTCAGCTTGTTTCAAGGCAGGTGGGCCATGGGTATACACCGACCGTAGATACAAGCTGCGCCATGAGCCGCAAGCTCTGCTACTATGGCTTGCCCGATTGGCTTCGTTGCGCCTGTCACTACGCAGATGAATCCATACTATATATGCCAATCTCGCTGGTTAGAAAGGCATTTCAACGGCATAGGAGGGTGGTTAGGTTACCAGCTTGCCATCAGACCGATATGGCGAAAAGGGAGACGAGTCGTCCATGTCTGGAACGATCTATTCTAGGTAATAAGAAGGGGAGTGAGGATCGGACAGAGATTTTTCGAAGTGAGAAGTGACGTGAAGAAGAAGGAAAAGAAGGTGCAGCTCTAGCTGCATACCTAAGTGGTTCAGCCATTGGAGGATGTAATTTTCCAGAGGGTTGTGTATCTGTTGCTGGCATCAATATGATGATGTGCTTTTTCTCCACGGAAGACAGGCATGACAGGGGTGCACAGGGGGCTAATGTAAGAAAGTCTTATCGCAAACCGATAAGAGGAGAAATATGTAAGCGGTTTGAGATATTCACAGCTGGGAGGAATATTTGATCCTTGATCCTGTAAGCTAAGGTACCTACCTGCCTTAAGGTAAGGTACTTATACGAGATGATTCAATACTGTGCTCTTCTACAGAAGCAGTTTTGGAATCTCATGTTGTTGTGCTCTGAAATCCGTAACCTTGTGTACGATATACCCTACCTTATGGCAGTCATCACCCATTCCATCCCAACGCATGGCGCTCGTTCGTGAGGAAGGTGCGCTTATGAGGTGAGGTTCAACATCATGGGTACTCCGTAGAACATCATAGAACAATTCTGCAACGTCTGTTCTCATACTAGGTACTGAATAGCAGCATGTCCGTGTTCGGCATCGTTTCGTACTCGAGCCTACGAGACAACTGGATTTGCAATCTCTTCTCAGGGAAATAAATATGAGGTGGGTGGATGGGAAGGTTGGAGTAGTGGTTGGAGTCAGGTTGATCCTTGAGGCATTTTTCTCGTGGCTGTTGCAGGGTGAGAGAGGGAGTAGTTGGGGGGGTTGTGGAGGTAGCACAGTACTACTCCCCTCCTCCGATCATCCCCCTTATATCCCCTCCTACCGAGCCGGCCCATTCATCCGTAACCCCGGGCCCCGGGCCCCGTTATCACAGCCCACCCATCGCATTTTAACATCCAACTCCGATGTTCTTCTCGCAAGCGGAGGGGGGACGGGTATGAGGGGGATTGGGGAGAGGGGTTGGAGGGGGTTTCTGTGGTGGTTGGGGGATAGGGGGGATGAGGAGGTGAGGGTGGGTGGATGGATGGATGGGATGGGAGGAGGTATGGATGATGGGGAGGTTGAGGGAGTGGGTTCATGGGTAGTAGGATAGGGGAGAGGTTTTGGGGGATGGGGGGGAGAAAAGCTGTGTGGGGTGGGATGGAGTAGAAGTAGTAGTAGTAGTAGTAGTAGTAGTAGTAGTAGTAGAAGAAGAAGAAGAAGAAGAAGAAGAAGAAGAAGAAGAAGAAGAAGCAATATCAGGGTAGATTTGACGAGAGCGATTGACTAGACATCCTGCCTTGTTCATCATATATTGTTAATGCTGTAAGATATGTCATGTGCACTTATATCTTTATCAGCTCTGGAAACTTCACGTTTCGCTCCATCAAATGTCAAATCATGAGCCGTAATTGTTCAAGGAAAGTAGGGACTCGTCGAGGACTCAATCACTTACCCCTGCACAGTCGTCACACTACCCGCGCACGCCCCCGGCCCTCCCAGCGCATCCGGATACTTCTGCGCCGATTCGTTAATCGTGTAGTTGTATTTCGTTCCGGTATAACAACCTTCATTATAATAGGCCTGGCAATCGCCCGGGGTTGAATACCAAGCGATACAAGCGCTCGGGATGTCATCCAGGCAGAACTCGCAGCATTCGAATGCGTTGTCAATCCCGTGACTAATGCCGGCAAACGAGGCGACGGAGACAGCGTGGGCACCGATTTGAGGGGTGGCTGTCGCGCAGGCGCCATAGAGGATGAATGTGCTGGTTGTGTAGGTGTATTGGTACTGGGAAGGCGCGGGTTGAAAGGTTAGCACAAGCGCTTCTTTGTTAGATGAAGGTTGGGTGGTTTTGAAACAATTCATATGCTTGTGGTGGTCGGATGTGTACTGACCTCTGTACTGGCACTAGCGGTAAGAGTCACGGTAGGGGTGGTGGCGGGGAGACAGGAGCAGGCACTGGAGATGCGACTGGCGGGGTATGTTGAGACATAGGAGGGTGGGGCGATGGACTGGAGGTGTCTGCCATTAGGGTAGACGCTGGCGAATGTTGTTTGGGTGAAGGTGGATCTTAGGACAGGTCCATTGTCAGTATGGAATATCGCATGAGGCGTAGCTGTTGGATTGGATATATGCTCACACGACAGGCGCGACGCCTGTGGTTGGGGTTACGGTATATATTGAACTTGTGGTAATATGGTTGTAGCTAGTACAGAAGGCTGAGGCCGCAGAGCTGTGGACTTTGAGGGCCCGGAGAACGTTGTCTTGGTTACAGCCTCGCTTTACCACTGCTGCACCATTGAGCGCCTCGGGAAGAGCAGTTGCAGAATTAAGATTCGCTCTTAGGTGAACTAGGAGGGCGGGGAAGAGAAGTGAGAAGCGCATTATGAATTGCTTCCTTGACTTGATCGAGAGGTGAAAGAACAGAGACAGATATCTGAATGATGATTTTTCAACTGAAAACAGGGTAACAACAAACCAAGAGTTTCTCTAGATCACCTCTCCGATGGCATATGGCTCCGAAAGTCAAGGGGAGAAGATCAGAGACATGAGATATTATATGAGAGTGAGAATCCAGGCGGTAGCTACATGCACCACTCAACAAGCAACAAGAACCGGAAGACATTGGCGATAACAGGACCTGCGAAGTCAAACGTGCAGAATGGGCTGAGAATGTTGGTCCGCAAAAGGGTGTGTGTAGCGAGCGGTCACACTACTATTGAAAGTACGCAGGATCCTCGTATCCTGCAAAACATCCATCATCTAGATCTCGCTGGCTTAGTTGGTCTTTCGTGCCATTGATTGCATAAGATCTGAAGATGAGGAAAAAGTTGCTTGCTCGATTACACCCTGAAGGATGGATGCCTTAGATTGCGATTGACGATATGTACGGATTACTTGTGTATGATACTCACGTGATACTGTAGCCTCTTCAGCGCGTCGGCATCTTCCGAGACTCAGCCCTACGGGCATAAATTCTTACCTAGCGAATTTGCCTGATTAAGGTAGGCAGCCATTCTTCAAACGCAATGGCTTGTGTCATCGCGATAGCCTTGAATCTGTACTTAACACGACTTCTACTATAAATTTCTGAGGTGAACATTGGCTGTATATTCCCCAATCCTCGCCATGTCTAGTGGCGCTGCTAAACGAGGTCATCTGGTTTCCCACCGATACCTCTCCTCCTGGTGTTGCGGTGGAGGTGCAGCTGAACACCCTGGGACACCAAGTAAGCCAATTCACCAGCTGGAACAAGTGCCGGAGCAACCAGGGAAACCTTCAGGTCTTCCTGTGCAATGCCGATTGCCCCAAAAAAGTGATATCTCTGGTCCGGAAGAGTCCAGTTCTTGCTCCTTCCTCGAGCGTCTGCCATTCGAGCTTCGCCTTCGCATCTACGAATACGCCCTAGGTGGTCAAACCATCCACCTTGTCCATTTAAGAAATGATAGCGTACAATGGCCATTTCAAGCCTCAAGTCCGATGATAACCAGCATGATCGGGGCGAACTGGGACCCACTGAAGCCAGACCCTTGGGAGCCTCCAATTATCTCCCTAGCCTTATTGCTCACCTGCCGTCAAATTTATAGCGAAGCTGCCGACGTCCTTTACAGCTCCAACTTCTTTGCTACCGATAATATAAGAGTTTTCATACACTTGGCCGAAAACTGCCTGTGCCCACAGCGTCTCTTGGCAATTAAACACCTACAGGTATCTATTACGTGGCGTTTCTTCCCACTGCTAGCAAGCTATACTGGCCAGAAAGGTGACTATAATGGTTACTATGATTCGGCGACTTGGCGGCGGTTTTGGCATTTGGTAGCAAATGACATGAGGCTTACCAGCTTGGGCATTGACGTTGACAGCTTTGGCGCAGAGGAGAATCTTTCAGTCGATGCCGAGTGGGTGAAGCCGATACTACAAGTCAAGGGCATCAGATATCCAAAAGTTGCAATCAGGCCAGCCGGGCGCTCCTTCGAGATGTTCCGGGAGCAAGCCGAGTCATTCCAACAGGAGCTACTCATTGCCATGGGCAGGAAACGGGACGAGATTTGATGGGGATCGATATTTGATTAATAGACTATGGTTATAGTGTTCTGGGTGCCCTTCAGCTTCATTCATCACTCACTCTAATCGCCCACGTAGTACGAAGACGGCGTCAATATAACAACTTCGAGCCGGACTGTACGATATCACTCTGCCTAAGACATGCTGGTGGAGTAATCGTTGGGGGCAGCCACAGCCCAGGAGCCGACTCCATCCTGTGAATGATTGAGGGGGGCCGTCTGTGCGTGTGATAGTGTGCATAATGTCGAACGTCTGGCCATTCCATCCAGTCTTTGTTGGCATGATGTGGAAATCTGAATTACTCCACTCATTGACAGATCGGCTTGCTTTTGGACTGGTAACGAGTATCTTGAGATTGACCAAGGTGCCATCTTGATTCTCCTGTCGCAGCTCGTCAATCATATCTCGCGGATTCTCCATGACAGTATCAATGTCGCTGCGGCGACCAGCGTTCTCAAACCAGGAGATTCCTTCAATGATGCAAAAAACAGTTGTGTTGTCGGGAGTTAAAATAACAAATTCTGAAAGAGACCGCAGAGTTGAGAAATCTCATAGTCGAAAATCTGCTTCAGCAAGCCTTCCTCGATAAATGCACAATTGAATTTAATTCTCAGAATTTGGAAAATAGAACGTCTCATTATACCTTGGGCGCCTTCCAGGCCACCTCCCGGCGTGGCGTGAATACCACAGAAGAAAGTTATCCAAACTGCACCTGGAAGACCTTCTAGGGCCTGTGTCAACAGCGCAACAGTATTCGTCGAAAGCTCCATGCCGCCCACAACATGCATTTGCGACTCGTTCGTGCTGAGCCATCGCTGAAACATCACATCTTGCATCAACCCGGCTGCTCGCTGTTGTTGAGCGGTTTTCAGTCTTTGGCCAAGTGCAGCAGATAAGAAATATCACGGATCAACATTTCATGGCCCACGTCCAAGTCATCTCGTAGTTGTCGCACGTTGACAAGTGGACCTCCTGCGCAAGGTTTGGAGGGCTATTTGGCTTTGTAAGGCCAACTGGCTGAATTCTAGTCTCTGGGAGCTTTTCGGTGTTCTTTTCTCATTCTGTCGACATGTTAGATATCGTTATGCTTCTATGGTTATGAGATGGGTAGGGTTTTTTTTACATGATGTACTCTCTGCTTAAATCTCTCATTGAGTTTAAGAGCAAATTGGCAAGGGAACTGAAAACTTTAGACGTATGCGTCTGCTCTTGAAGAAAGACATTGATATCTTGGAAAATTTGAATGTTGTTGTCTTCTAACAGCAGGGTATTTTTGCTCGATAGCGAACTCTATATTTCAGATTCTTTGGTGGAGACAATAATTACGCGCTCGCACAACTGCCTCGACTTGTCCTGTATATTAGTTGTGATCTGTTGTTCCAATGGCTCGGCGTATCTTTCTTGTTGGAAAAAGACCTTGAGGACCTTCTCTGCCTATTGTCAGCAATTACATTCCACATAATTTGAGTGGTTGAAGGTATTTCGTACTGTAAGTTGAATGGTCCCACCACTCGATCATGCCTTCAATTCCCGTCAAATTGCGATATAAAGCTCTTCAGCTTTGCCAAGAAGTCCTTCATCATGTCGATACAATTCGAGATAGCTGTGATGCGCTTCGAGAGTTCTGGGCAGCGCTGGTAAAGTTTCCAAAACGTTTGTACGAATTTTCCCACACGAGCTGCCGCCTGTCTTGTGGTCATTTTCCTTGAAGTCAGAGGGCTATCGATTGTGCCTTACTCCAAATACTAGCTTTAGCGCTCCGCACGTAACAGACGAATATTCGCCATTGGGGAGATTATCCAGCCAGGCTTGCATGGCGTTGGTAGATCCTCCAAAAGCCCGGCTCGCTGTTTGAAATGGATGTTTCCAAGATTTACCCTTCTTCTCATACTCTTTTGCCGCTCTTTCTGCTTCTTGCTGGACTTCTTGTCATGTATGTTCCCCTTGTGCATTGAACTCTTAGATTACATGATTTCTTGACCTTTCAATACAATACTGCAGGAAATTTTTGGAATGAGCTGTACAGGCAACAACACTAGATTACTGTTCGGTTTTTGTTTCTCAGTTAAATACTTCTAAGACGCATGATATACTTTACCTAGAAGAGGCATGTCTCAGAACGATAGTGGTGGTTGAACTCTCATAGCAGGTCCTTGGATCTCCCTTAATGTTCCTCTGGCCGTTAACACTGCAAGCCCAAGCAAGATCAATTCCAGAGGCACAGTGCGTTATAAATCGTTTGATCTCCTTCATATCATTGTTACAAAAATTTCCGACAGAATACATTCCCTTTGTGGTTTTGTTTTCTTGTTAGTCCTTCGAGATGTCTTCGCTGGAAAAGAATACCGCAGGGACTTTGAGTGGATCCACCATGGTACGCCGTATCGGTTCCATGCAGGAACCTTCTTCCCATCACAGCCTGTCTGCCAACCCAGATTCTGAGTTATCTGGGTTCACACAAGTTCGTCTTATTCTCCTCGCCCTTTCACCCAACTACTTAAGATCTAATCGCCTCTCAACTAGGATACAAATCACGTCCTGCCCAAGGCTGATGGAACTAAACCGAGTTCCCCCGCCAAGACTTCTTAAAACGACATGGAGCCGGCAATTGTTGAGCAGCTTAATGGAGAGAAGCTGCAAGCTTCCACAGCTAAAGACAAAAAAGCCAACGATAATAGAAAAAGCAGTCAGAAGACCGACACTGATTCTGGTGCCAGCAAAAATGATGTGAACAGTATATTCTACGCCGCATCCAGAAACCATGTCAGACAACGTTTTAAGCTTGAAGATCGAATGGAAAAGACCCCAAAGCGTCTAGAGCAGTACAGTAAATATACCATATTAATAGAAGATCGCATGCTGGCCCTTGAGAGCGAAGTTGCAGTACTCACTACCAAACCAACGCCTGCAGAGACCCGAGCAGAAGCAGCAAGAATCAAGAACAAGCCTGAAGTAGCTATATCAGAATTGAAGCTCATGTCGATAATGACTGCATGGCAAATAAAGGAAGACCCGTTCCGATGATACCTTTCGCCATTAACGTTCTTCTGGACTAGCCACACCTGCATCAGTCAGCCACCAAAACACGGCGCAAAGCTAATCAGACGATCATAATTAATGGGACGACGGCCGGAGACGACCTCGAGCTTGCGAGTAAAATGGCTCGTACATAGGATTAGGGATCTCCCAGATCGTTCACGGATTAACTCCAGGCCTGTCATCGACCTTCTCATTTCACTTTCAAAGTGGCGCTTGGACCATGTGATGGTACATCCCTTAGTCCTGCAACGGCCATTCAAGATATTGGTTCATAACGAAGATCCTATCAGAGAACATATGGCAGAGTTAAACACTAGATTCGCCCAAGGGGTTGATTCAGTACCGACAGAGGCACCGTCATCGATTTCCCCTAGTCCGTGGCTGTGCTACTACCGTCCTCGAATTACGCAGGAAACGTTACAAAAGGATTTGCTGAAGATAGGCCTAATCCAACAGAACCTACTAGCAGAGATTTCGAATAAGAATCGAAGGAGGCACCTATTCGGAGTAAAGAAGCTTTGTTGAATCTACGTTGTCTCGTCAATCTAATGGGTGATTACCTTAAACCTATCATGCACTCACTTCAAGGCAGTCTTCGCTCTGATATTCGGTTCAGCGAATTGTGGTACCTATCCAAACCAAGCCAGTTAGCATATGTCAAAGACAAAGACATTCCTCAGAAGGTTTGGAAAGTTGTTCAGACGACTGGTGAACGAAGATGTTTGAGTTCAAGGAGTGCTTCACACAAATCAGAAGCCGCCTCTAAACAACCACGTGATCCCCGACACAGCAATTTCGTGCTTGGTTGTATTATATCGATTATGATGGCGCACGTTACGGTTCAAGCATTTCCGACTTTCATATCTCCAAATTCGACAATGCCCGAGCGATACATTCACTACCAGTGTGCCCTTCTTCTGTCGCAGAAAGAGACGGCATGGTGGATAGTGAGAAGTTGGCGAAGCGAGGACGAGAGTTTATCAGATGTACTCAAAGCTGCCATCTCCATTATTCGGGACGAAGCCAGATCCGCCAACCCTGGGGAGATTATCTAAGTCATCAAAGTAACAATTATTCCGGCAGAGTCTCTAGAGTATTTTCTGAGAACATTAATAGTGAAGTCATGATTGAATACGACAGAGCATTGCAGCGAAATCCAGAATGACTTTAAGAAATTTTCGAACTTAATTCCCACAAACACGATCCCTAACAAATAGATAAAAGAGAGGTTGAAGAAGATGCAATCCAAGAAGGCCGCTTCTTTGAACGCATGGAATACGATTGGCGATGAGATATGCGTGTAGCTCATTCCAATCAAAAGCCTCTACTCCCTATTACGTGTGGTCAGGTTTCGCTACAAGTCGTTTCGAACTGTGCTAAGTGCTCGAAAGGGGATATCGGATTGACACCTAAGGAAGTAGAAAGTAAACTGGAGGCACACTTTCAGTTGGCTCAAGCACGGGACTGCGTCCTGTTGTTGGATGAAGCAGATATCTTTCTGGTTCAACGAAACAATAGGGACTTAAGAAATGCGTTGGATCTGGTATTTCTGTCCTGTCACATTTACTATACTCCGAATATCATCTCACCCTATGTCTTACTAGTCATCCTCGGGGTGTTGGAGTACTCCGAAGGTATCCTCTTCCTCAAAACAAATAGTGTCGGTGCAGTTGACGAGGCTTTCAAATCGCGTATCTATGTGCCGTTCTATTATCCCTGGCTCAATGAAGAGCAAACATACAAGATCTGGAAATCTTGACCACGTGATATAACAACTGAATCAAAGAATGTTACTGAGTTTGATACGACTGATCTACTACGTTACGCCAATACTCTCTTCCAGAACCAAGCGAACAGTACAGGAGTTTTAGGTAGTGGGCCGCGCTGGAATGGGCGGCGAATCAGGAAAGCGTTTCAGAGTGCAAGTGCCATCGCTGAATATGGCACTATGAATGGTGAGCCTGTGAAACTAGATGTCAACCATTTCCAGAAAGTCGTCGAGGCATCGGATGCCTTTTGACGATCATCTTCGACGCACGAAAAAACGGTTTAGTGATGCGGATATAACGGAAAATGATGTGAGGAGGGCAGAAACATACGGCCTTCAAGCCAAACAATCACATCTGGCGCAGCAGCAAGATTTCCCTCACCGCGACGGCAGTCCCCGATTGCCTTTCCGACGAAGCCTAAGACCACAAATGAACGCTCCCTACATGTAGCAGAACATACAGCCTACGGCCCAGCCTCAGGGGTATCCGAGTATGACTCCACCGCCAACACAACACCAGCCAGTAAGTGCATCTCACAAACCCAACCCAACAGCAGCCCTATGGTCTACCTCAACAGCAGCCTCCAGCGCTTGCGCCCATACCCACGCCTCAGCAGTGGCCCAGTACCAATTCCCCGAACCCTTCCACCCTGCAAGCTCCTTGGCAGCAACAGCCAGGCTACACCGTGCCACAGGCATTCAATTGGCGCAAGCAGGCGCTCAAAGGCAGCAATCGCAATCCGTGACTCCCCGAGCAGCAGCAGATGGGCGTTCACCAACCGCCTCAGCCCGTGCAAGGCCAGACAACGCAGAATCCGCAACCGCAGGGACAGGGATGGCAGGTGTTTGGCATAGATAGTGGTGCTTATAGGTAAAAGTAGCGGTAGGTCAAGGCCTGGTCATTAGCTGGTTTACGGGAAAGGGCTTTCGTATGGGAAAAGGTGCGAACTGGACGTTCTCTCTGGATACGTCGGGATTGCAGAGAAGGGAGTTGAAATTTTTTTTTGGGTGGTTCTTAGAACTCTTGTCCAACCCTTCCACAGTCTAAAGCATCGTTTTTCTGGCTTCCTTTTTCTTTTTCTTTTCTTCGTTCCCTCCACATCGATTCCATCTTGCGGTACGCGGTTCCGGTAAAAGTATCCTATTGAATTCCCACGACGACCACAACGATTTTCGAAACCGACGTTGCCGTGCCCAGCTACCCAGCAGCGTACACTACAGTACATACACCGCAATTTGTACCCGGAACTCTGTCGTTCATCTCAACAAAACACGCCCAGCCTCGTTCTCTCTTCTACTGTATCACAGATTGCAAAGCTACCAAGTCAACGACGAAAAAACCCTCACGCACAATCACGAAAACACCTCCAGCACTATTGACCAGAAAATTTCATCTGATTATTCCCCCCCCCCCCTTCTCCCCCTTATAGCATAACATCGACACACACTAGCCAATTCAAAGAGAACAACCCCCCAAATCAGAAGGCATATATAACACAACATAACCCCGAAACTGCAGCACAGTGCACACCCTCTCAGCTACACGCAAATATCACACTAGACGCAAAAATCACACACACGCCCCTCTCCCTCTCCCCTCTCCCCACCCTCTCCCCCCCCACCCCATCCCTCCCCACCACCCCACCCGCATCAACCCATCTCCCACCCCCACCCACCCAACCCAACCGCCCCCAACCCATCTCCCACCCCCTCCTCCCCCACCCAATCCCTCGCTTGAAACCCCCCCACCCCCCCAAAAAACAGTAAAACCATCACGGTTCTTTATCTATTCCACCTCAATTTCACGGAAGAGAAAGATAAATAGAGAGAATAAGAGAATTTGTAAGATGTTGGAAGAAAGAAAAAAAAAAGACGTGGATGTAAAG
>JAABUR0100007112.1_pt1 | contig 13369 bp, 13 predicted proteins | sample 5560091 | NCBI WGS metagenome assembly JAABUR01 (sample SAMN10711879, study PRJNA513375) | rock metagenome | isolation source: Antarctica rocks | place: Antarctica: Victoria Land, University Valley sud
GAAGCGTCTGCATTCGAGCCTGGGCTACCTGCCGCCCGCCGAGTTCGAGAGAGACTACAACGAAAGCCGAGACAAGAACCAGACGATTACACCTTAACTGTTTGTCTCACCCAAAGGGTTCACTCCATAGACCTTCCACACGTTGGGGCGCGGGTTGCCCGAGGCGTCCACGCCGCCTGGCTCGGTGACCTGGAACACCCAGATCGGGTTGCCGAAATAGCTGGTGGCCTGGCCATACTGATAGGACACGACCTCCCCCAGCGGGTCGGTGATGCTGGCAAGCAGGCCGTTCTCGCCGACACACGATAAGTAGGTGTAAGAGGTCGTGCGGCTCAGGCCGTCCGGGTCGAGCGTGACGGACTTGAGGTTGAACAGGTCGTTGGCGGCGTTTGCCTCGTTCGGGTCGGTGTAGTAGGCGTAGACGACCCGGTAAGTGACGCCTGGCACAGCCGCCCCGCCCACGAGCGGCCCCTGCACCTGGGTGATGCGGTAGGCGGGCTGGGCGCTCGTGCCCAGGTTGGTCCAGGTGAAGGCGAGCGAGCGCCCGCTGGGGTCCGTCACCTGGGTCAGCAGCTTGCGGGTGCTGCCGTCGGGCTGGACATAAGACAGCCCATAGGCCAGGTTCGTCGTGTTGCCGTGCCGGTCCTGGATGTAGTCACAGGCGCGCTCGTTGCCCTCCGTCCCGTCGGCCAGGGTGACGATGTTCTTGTAGTGCTTGACCGTGCCGTCCTCGCCCTTCTCGGTGTCCGCCATGACTTTCGTGGGGCCGTTGACCAGGACGCTGTCGTAATCACTGCTGGCCTCGTCGAACATATAGGAGGGCGGAGAGTACAGCCCGTCGGCGTCGCGGTGGTAGGTGTGCTTTGCCCCGAAGAAGTCCGTGCGCGGCACGTCATCGGTCATCCCATCCGCGGCGGGATCCCCGGACTGCGCCTTGACATCGGCGGCCTCCTGCATGCGGATGTCGTAGGCGTGGGTCCAGCCGACCCCGAACGGCCCGATGCGGGCGTCGTTGGAGTTGTAGGTGCGCTGGAGGACAAGGCCCGCGCCGCGCGCCGGGGCGATCTGGACGTCGGTGAAGGACTTGAACAGATTGCCGGTGTTCATGTTGATGTCGTGGAAGGCCCGCTGCCAGGGCATGGGCGCGCCGACAAAGTACGGGTGGCGGTTCGGGCCGCGTCCGTAGGCGGCCTGCATCTGGTTCTGGGTCAGAGGGCGCACATCGGCCACCACCTTGGCGGCTTCTTGGGCGGCGATCTTCTTCTGCACGGCGGGGCTGGGCGTCCGGGTGAGGCCGGGAGGCAGGCTGATGCGAGGCGCATGGGCACGCGCCCAGGCGGCGCGGCGGGCGTTCTCGCGGACGGCGGCGTGGTCGGCGGCGTAGACCGGGCTGACCTGGAGCCAGGCAAGGCTGAAGGCGGTCATCCAGATCAGGCCGCGCAGCAGCCACGAGGTTCGTCCGGCGCACAGGGCGCTTCGCAGGGTCGTCATTGGTCTGTCTCCCAAGGGCCGGTCGTTTCCAGGGCGAAAGCTCTGGCTTTAGAAATGCAAGCCCCCGCCTTTGCGGGCGCAGAATGATACGGTCACAGGAACACGGTTAGATGAACACGGTTAGATGAACGTAGTCAGCGGCGCGCAATCTCGACGGCGGCAGGCGCCTTCTCGGAACCAGGCGCAAGGGCGAGGGCGACGCCGTGCCACCGGCGCTGCCAGACGGACGCCGGCAGGGTGCGGCGGTCTCCCCGCCCGATGCCCCGCGCGTCCGGGTCCCACACGGTGACGCCGCCGGGCGCGGCGGCCTCCACGAGAACGTAGTGGCCGGGCGCGACGAGGGCGATGACCGGCCGGTGCCGCCCGGCCAGGGTCTGCATCAAGCCTTTTTGCGTCAGCGCCAGGCCTTGCGGCTGGAAGCCGTGCGTTTGGGCGGCATCCGCCAGGACAGCCAGGGAGGTGCCGCGGTCACTGGTCTGCATCTCGCGGGCCAGGGCGTGGACGTCTGCCGCTTCCCCCCGCCGGCGCAGCAGTTCGGCAAGGCACTCGGGGCCGCAGAGGGACGCCTCGCGCTGCTGGGCAGATTGGTGGGTCTGGGCCGTTTGCATGGCCCCGCGCCAGACGGCCTCGTCGGCGGGCGGGATGTCGCCGCCGTGCATCCGGGCGATGCGCTTGACGGAAGCCTGGACGAGCGGACTTTCGGGGAAGCGGCGCATGAAGGCGACGTACTCAGCCTCGGCGGCGGGCTTGTCGCCCAGCGCCCCCGTGCAGACGGCATGCTGGAAGGCATCGTCCTCTTCCAGCGTGGCCGAGGTCTCGCCGAACCGGGCGGGCAGCTTGCCCTTGTCCGGCAGCGCGGCGGCTTGCTTCTGAGCGGCGGTGAAACGGACGCGGGCCAGTTTCAGGTCGTGGCGGCGGGCGGCGGCGTAGGCCAGCAGGCTGCCGGCATGGGCGGCAGCCTTGCGGTGGGGCAGCGTCGGCTGCTGGGCCGCCTGCCGAATCACCTGCGCGGCGGCATTTTCCACCTCGGGATAGCGCCCGGCGGCATAAGCGGCTTCGGCAACCTGCTCTGGCGGAAGGATGGCCCTGACAAGAGAGGACTGGCTGCCCAGCCTGGCGGGGACTTTGGGGGCGGCAGGCTGCGGCACGAAACCGCCGTAGCCTTGCGCCGAATAGACCATCGGCGCGGGAGCCGAATGTCGAGGCGAAGAGTGCCACCACAGGCCACCGGCTACCCCCAGGGCTGTCACCGAGGCGGCGATCATCACCGGCGCTTTGTTACCCGCGCGTTTCAAATTAGGCGTTTTCATAGTAGATCTTATAAACCCTGTCTAGGACACAAGCCGAGGCTTTCGATGAGCGAATAGAAATGAGCGAATATCATCGCTACAGCCGCTTTATTGGGGTGAGCCGTAGGCATAAAGGACCGCCGCAGCCTGCCCGGTAGGGCATTCCTTCTTGGAAAAATAGACCCAGCCAGTGGCCGGACCGCCGATGGGTGCATTGGCTGTAGAGGGTTCGCTAAACCCGCCCAGCGCCGCTGCATAGGCACGGGTGCCGGAAAGCGCCGTAATGATGTCGCTCCCCATGTTCCAGTGGGTCCAGCCTGTGTTCGGTGCGGAGCCGTTGTAGGAAACCGTGGCCCGCTGGGCGGCGGCCGCGTTGCTCGGCGTAAATGTGGGGGCCGTCGCCCAAGTAAGGGTTGATCCGGTCCAGAGGGTCGGCACGGACTGGCAGGCAATGACAGTATTGCCGGGCGCATAGGAGCGCATGTAGTAGGCATTGACGCTGCCCACGCCCGGCCAGAGGTGCTGCCCCGCGGGAACAGCAGGGAGGGTGAAATTCATGTAGGCATGGCCGACCTGCGAATTGTCGCTGTTGAAGCCGGCCGACAGACCGCCTTGATAAATATTGGTGACGTACTGACCGTTGATCGTGCTGCCGAAGTTATGGTTGTAGTAGGTCCACAGGGCATAGCGCGGATCGTAGCGGGCATCCACCATCTGATTATCCACCGCCGCCGACTGGATCGGGGTAACGTTGATCGTGACCGCCGGGCTGGGAGTGTAGGAAGTGCAGCCGTAGCTGTAGCTCTGGGCGTTCTGCTGCCATTGCTGGATCGAAAAGGGATAGTTGGTGCCGGACTGCGCCGCCATGGTGTAGAGCACCGTAAAGTGATTGTGAAGTACATCGACTGTAAGCGTCCCCGTGGCAGGAGGCAGGCCATTGACGAGCTGGGTCTCGCTCGGATCGCCGTCCCATTCGATCTTGAACGTCTTGAGACCCGTTCCGGTGCCAGTCATATATAGGTCAGTCAGCTTCACATTCGTGACTGAAGGTGATGGACAGCTCATGCCGGTGGTAAACAGAGAGAAACGGATCAGGAGCTGCTTGCCGCACACCGCGCTGGCGGCCAGGCAGACGAGGCCGACGTTGAGCGCCGCCTGCCGCAGCCACAGGGCTGACCGCCATTTCGACGGACATTTCGACGGAGCGCGCCGCCCCAAGGGAACAAGTGGCGAATCATTGCGATCCTGATGAGGATGATCCTCGGCAGCATGATTGTCGGCAGAACGATTGTCGGAAGGCATCTCGTATCTCCTGTCGTTTCCCGGCTCGATCTTTCCGGTCTCGATCTTTCTCAACTGACTTTTTCTTTCAGGCCCGGCTTCACGATAGCCTCAAAGCACCCCAGTACCACACTCAAGTACCACACTCAAGTACCACACACTCAAGTATCACACCACCTCAGACATAACAAATATCATAAAATCACAGTTATCACGAAAATCACAGTTGTCACGAAAATCACAGCGCCGGGGAGTGGAGGCTGCAGCCACACGACGTTCCCGTCAGCCAGCCCTGCACCGCCTTCGTCAAAGCGGCCCGTTCCCCAGCGCCCCTAGACGGAATGGCGATCTCGCTGCGCGCCGCCAGCAGGCGCAGTCCCGCGGCATGGTCGGCTCCGCGCCGCAGAACCAGTGCCTTCTGCCCCAGCGAGACAATCCCGTAGGACGGGCTGGAAAACATCGCAGTTAGGAAGCGCGGATACTGACGCGGCGGGACGGGAAACGTGCTGGTCGGCGGCGCCAGCACCACATACTCCACCCGGCTCGCCGAGAGCGCCGATTGCAGGGCGGCCCAGGACTCAGGCGAATAGTCCCGGTATTCCATCTGACGCAGCGCCCGCGCCCCGGAGCCGGCGGCGACGGTCTGAAACGGATTGGGAAAAGCGTAGACCAGGCGCCGATGCGACAGGTGCGGCAGCAAGGCGGCGGAGGCGCTGACCGAAGCCTGCGCTGGGATCTGGGCCAGCAGCCCCTGCGTTTCCTGGCTCACCCCGGCGGAAAGCCCTGTTTGTACCCACTGCCGCCAGGTGAACATCGGCCCTTGATCTTGAGCGCTCACGATACCTACCCCCAGCACGCCCACCAAAAGCAGCGGCGTCCACCGGTTGCCCCAGCGCTGGGCGCGCTCTGCTCCCACCAGCCCTGCCAGCAGCAGCAGCGGGGTCAGCGCTGCCGTGTACTGGTGCTGCACCGTGTGCATGACGCCGCGTGTGGACAGCACGTTGAGCAGCAGCGCCGGCAGGGCCAGCAGCAGGACCTCAGGGGCCAGCAGCGGCAGGAACGCCAACGGGTAGAGAAGCTGAAACAGATATACGCCGTTTGCCACCGTTGCCAGCCGGTCCCAGAAGACCAGCGGGTGCGAGAAGGCCAGCCCCAGCAGGCTGCCCGGCCCGGCCCCGTCCGGCCCGTACAGCGCGAAGAAGGCGGAGGGTGCCCCGTGGTTGAAGGCGCGGATCGTCAGCAGCGCACCCGCCATGCCGAGAGCGCCCGCTGCCAGGGTCCCAAAGGCGATCCGGCGGTCCATTCGCAGGGCATAGACGCCGAGGGCAAGGACCGTCAGCCCAACGGTCTCTTTCGTCATGAGGGCCAGCACGAGGCACAGGAAGTAAGGCCGCCACTGGCGGCGCTCCAGGAACAGGAAAGCAGCCAGCAGCAGCGGAGTGGCGAGGGTCTCGGGATGGAACTCGTAGGTGCCGGACCACTCCAGAGCAGGATACAGCAGGTAAGCCGAGGCCAGCAGGAGCGCCCAAGGCGCGGACCCGAGCCGCTGGCGGGTGAGGGCATACAGGGGCAGCGCGCCCAGAGCCAGGGCTAGGGTCTGCACGGCCAGCAGCAGCTTGGCGCTGGGCCAGAGCCAGTAGAGTGGGGCCAGCAGGTACAGGATCAGGCTGAAATGGTCGGCCAGCAAGGGCAGGCCCCGCACGGTGACGAAGGGACTATGGCCCCGGCTGATGAGCCAGGCAGCCTGGTCGAAGATAGCCAGGTCGTAGGAGTTGGTGGCGAAGCGATCATAGAGCCGCAGGGTGAGGCTGAGAAACAGGATGACGTACAGGGAGACCGCCAGAAAGAGCAGTCCCTGGCAGGCGCGCTCGACCTTCTGCGGGGCCAACCGGCCAGCGGTCCCCGAGAAAGAAGGCAAAACGAGACGGGAGATCACCAAGTCATTGATCATAGTCGTTTATCAGCTGCGGGCGTCTGTCTAACAAAAGTGGCATTACATAAAGGAGCGTTCATACAAGGCGCGGACCGCTGCGGGGAAGCCTCTTCGGGAAGCCTCTTCGGGCATGATAGCCGCTACGAGCGAACATCCCAAACAGCGATACCTCAGACGGCAAGCCCTAAACAGCGATCGGAGCAAGCGGCCACGCGCCAAAGGTGCAGCTTCGCCTGGGCATACCCGTCCCTGAACAGGAGGGCCAGAATCGATATGAAAAAGACAGCGAGACGGACAAAAAGCGAGACGGATAGAACCTACCACAGACAAGAAAGTGTCCTGAACGGTCAACGGACAGCGGTTATTCTGAAACAGCGTCGGCTCTTAGGAGGGTGGAATAGGAGGAGACCCAGAGTGCGCCGGTTACGATTCAAGCTATAATATGAGATGCGCCAGCATGAACCCGGAAGGCCGGGTCAGAGCAACATCCAGAAGCCTTGCACTAACCGGGCTAGAGGATAATGCATCTTATCACACATACGCTGGGCTGTCAAGGAATTTCTGAGGGGAAATTACAATTATTTCATAAAAATCTTTTAGGACCTCTCCCCGCGATGGAAGACAGCGCTCGGCCTACCTCCCCGCCGGGCTAGGCGGCTTCACGGGGCCGGCGTCATGGGGGCGGCGTTAGAGCAGGCAGTGTTCCCACCGGGCCAGGGCAGCCCCTTCGGCGGGCGCAGCGCGTAGACTCGGTATGCGTACCGGCCGCTGACGAGGCGCACGTCCCAGCCCTGCGCGCGCAGGCCGGAGGCCAGCCCGAAGGCCTGCTCCCACATCCACAGCACCAGCAGATGGTCGGCGTGCCCCTCCCGCGCGACGCGGCTGACGGCAACAGAGCGCAGGCGGCCCTCGCTCGGGTGGGTTAGGGCGCGGTGGGCGGCGACGCAGTACGGAGCGGGCGTGCGCCGGTCGGAGGCCGTGGCGCTGGAAGCAAAGGGTTAAAACCGGAAGCCGGGGCACTGACGGTGCGGTCCGCGAAGGGGTGCAAGGACCGGATGCGCTATGCGTCCGGCGGATGCATAGCCACCTTGGACACCTGGCTGCCGCTGCGGGGCGATGAAGAGGCTCCTCTGTTCGTACCGATCAACAAGACCAGCAAGCTGACGGATCGGGCGATGAGCGATCAGACGGTGCTGTATATTAAGGAAACACGCGCGAGGCGGGGCTGACGGCATTCTCCCCCCACGACCTGCGGCACACGTTCATCGGGGACTCGCTGGATGCGGGAGCGGACATTGCCACGGTCCAGCAGATAGCGGGCCATGCCAACGTCCAGACCACGGCCTCGTATGACAGGAGAGGATAAGGCGTCAAGAAAAAGGCAGCAGAACTCCTTCACGTCCCCGGTGACGTAAGTCACTCCAACGTGGGAAGAACGAACTTTACTTCTGATCCTGCTGCCACCTGCGGCTGGACCAATTCAAATCAATATTGAGAGAATGATGTTGGGGGAAGCTCATTTCAAGGATCATAAGATTAGAGGGTGCTTATTCGCTTGATGCGGTCTAGTATGAGAGGGACGCGTTGGTGACTGACGGCATCTTGCAGCAGATTGCCAGCAATTGCCTCGAGAAAATCATCTCGATGAAAATAACTGAGAAAGGTTTGAAGTGACCCCCTCTTTCTGCATTACTTCTCTTTCTGCATTCCTGCTTTCTGTGCCGCCAGGTACAGGTTCTGCGCCCGCACCTCAATTAGCTTGGGCTTCGGTGCAATCCCGCTGCCGACGTGGATGGCGACAAGCTCCGTTCGTGCTCTTTCCAGGTACGATGCACGTTTCGCCTCGGCTAAATCCTCCCAGCGCGGCCAGATGCTGAGGGATGCGTTGTTGAATGGCGGCACCTCCTCGTCCGGAAAGAGCGTGAGCAAAAACTCCAAAGAGGAATCTAAAGGATTCTGAAGGACAGAAAAGGATTCTCTAAGAGCTTGGTCATTTTGACCAGAGGGTCTGGTCAAAATGGGAGTACCTGGGGCCAAATTGTCCCTACCCCTGGTCAAATTGTCCACACCTCCCAGAGCCGCCTGGTCATTTTGACCACACGGCTTTTGACCATCTGATTTCCCGCCGATCGGCTTCTGCTTCTGCTTGGCCCTGGCCTTCGCATCCTCTTCGGCCTCCGCACCTTTCTCCATCTGCCGTGCCTTTTCGCGGATCACCTCCTGGAGCCGGGCCTCATCCTGTGGGTGGACGGGGTCGTCCATCGCCACTTGGTATGAGTTTGCATCCCGGCGAACGCTTTCGGGCGTGCGGCCGGGCGCGTATTCGACGTGGACGCGGACGAACCGCTGGAGCGCCCTGTTGCCGTCCATCTCGCGCCGGACCGTCTTAGCCGACACCCCGACCTCCTCGGCGATTTGGGGCACGGGGAGCTGAACGCGATCCCGTAGCTCCCCCCTCTTGCGGTTGTGGTAGCAGTGGGATCGGAGGATGACGACAATGGCCGTGCCGACCGGCCCCAGCTCGCGCATCCACCGGTCGGCGAAGTAATGCGAGGTGAACGTGAGGCTCTCCGGCTTGGTGATCTCGTTGACGGACGAGTAGTAGAATGGTGAGACCGTCAGGTCCTCTCTTGAACCTTTCCCCTCGCTCGTGCCCCTCCCCTCGCTCATGTCGCCCCCTCATCCTCCAGGTACAGGGCGATCAGGGCGTTGATCAGCGCCTTGATCGGCGTGCGCGTCTTGACGCAGTGCTGCTTGAGCCGCTGGTGCAGGTCCTCCGGCATCTCGACGTTCAGCCGCGTCACCGGCTCTTTCCCCGCAGCGGGCATGAGCTGCTCCATCAGGTGCGCGCGGAGCTGGGCGTCCAGAGCGTCTTTTAGGTGTAGACCGGCCGCTGAGTCGGCGCGGGGCTTTGAGACTTTGGGCTTCGGCTCTGCGGGCCTGTCTTCTTCAGGGGAATCTTTGTTCAAACGCGCCCTTGATGGCTTGACGCCTTGAACGCTTGAAGGAGTGATGGTGCCATCATATAAACCCTCATTCAAGTCATCATTTGATTGATTGAGTGAAGCATCAAATGGAGTTTCCATCATTCCATCATTTGATGCTTCCTGAGTAAGCGAGACATTAGATGGCGTCGGCACTCTAGTTTCCTGAAGCCGGACTTGCTGGGGTTTTGCCTCCTGAAGTTCGGTGGATTCCATCTTCGCGAGGTTGCGGCGCTGGAGGTCGGCGAGGGTACTCATCACTTAGCCACCGTGTCCTTCCCTGCGTCCATGCCCTTCCCGTCGTCCATGGATTTCACCGGCCACGCCTTGCCTTTCCGCATCTCGGAGAGCGTCTGGGCCACAACCTCGGGCGTCACCGTCTTCTCCGCCCGGACGAACGCGTTGACGAAGGCGGCATCGCAGAGGACGCAGATGTCGCGCGGTATGCCCTGCGTCGTGTTGTAAACCTCGATCAGCGCCTTGTCGGTGAAGTAGCGGTCCAGCTTACCTCCCCCGGCCGTCTGGAGGCGGTGGGCGATCATGCCCCGCATGTCCTCGAACGAGAGCGGGTCCAGGTTGCTGATGACCGCGATCCGGGACCGGAACGCCTCCTTGCGGGAGAGCTTGTTCGGGAAGTTGTCCTGAGCGAGCAGGACGATCGTGATCAGCTTGTCCTCGGCCGTCTGGAAGTTCGAGAGGTCGGAGAGGACGTCGATGTTGTCCGGGTGTACGTTCTGGGCCTCGTCAATGAGGAGGAGCGGGTGCTTGCCCAGGTCGTACCGCTCGATCAGGAAGCGCTCGATGAGCCGCTTGTTGTCCTGGACAGTGCGCGCCGGCGTCAGGCCGAAGCCCTCCGCAACGAGCCGTAGGAACTGAGACTGCGTCCGGACAGAGGCGCTGGGCAGGAAGGCGAGCGCCTTGTCAGCGTCCGCGCCCCAGGTGCGCTGCAATTGATTGGCGATCGTGGTCTTGCCGGTGCCCACCATGCCCATCAGGAGGGCCAGTCCCCGCTTCTGGTCGGCGGCGTAACGCATCTTGGCGACGGCAACCTGGTGCTCCGTGCTTGGGAAGGCAAAGCGCGGGTTCGGCTGAGTGCCGAACGGCATCTCCTTCAGGCCGAAGAACGACTCGTACATGCTGCCCCCTCTTCTGTGGTATTATTTGTAATCCGATTACATGTAAATGGATTACCGTATGATAGCACGCTGAGGGCAGGGGAGTCAATAGTTTTCAAGAAAGTGAGGCTTCATTCTTTCAAACACCTTGCGACTTCCGGTTAAGCAGCCTCATGGACGCTTGGCCGGTGCTCTGCCTAAGCCCCTCGACATTCTCAGCCCCTTGACCTTGCAGTGCTGGAACGAACCAAAAGCATATGTAAAATATGCCAACCATTCTATTGTTAAAACAAGTTATGTTGTTGTTTACGGTTTTCCCGGATGGGAAAATCTGCGAGTTTTCCACTTTTCCACACCCTTGCTGCCCTGTTCATCCGTTTCTTTCCTCCTTCCACATATCCCCAGGGCGGAAGTACAGCCGGCCCAGGCAGCGCCGCCGCTCCTCCGGCGTCATGAGCGGTGTGCCCCCGGCATCTTCCACAACGATCAGGCCCGAGGCCGAGAGCGAGGCCACCGCGCCGGACACCGCCTCGCTGCCCCGCCCGGTGCGCCGGCAAAGCTGCCGGTGTGAGAGCCAGTCCCGCCGCTTGTGTCCATAATTTTTGCGATGAAGCGGCTTGTGTCTGCCGTTGTGTTTGCCGCTGTTGTGCTTGCTGCTATCCGCCCATCGATCTGCCTGCCAGCCCCAGGTCTGACGCAGCACCACCAGCAGCACCCGCAGCTCCGTATCCCGCAGACGCGGCATCACCTCATCCACCAACCGGATCGGAACCGGATGCCAGGGAGCAACGAACTCACTCTCACCGGTCTGTTCACTTTGCGTGGTTTCACCCCTGGCTGGGCTTGCTTGAACCTGCCGAGAAGCCTCTGTTTCAAGCGCAGAGGTAATCTCACTCATCTAAGCCTCCTTCCGCGCCCGTAGGGGCCTTCTGAACGTCTTCCAGGGGATTGCTAGCATTGCGCCGAGCCTGCGGTTCGCCTTCTGCATTCTGAGGCTCCATCTCCACCTCCCTCACCAGCCGCTGCCGCGCGATCTCCACGTACCGTGCTGAGGCGTCCATCCCCAGGAACCGCCGGCCAAGCTTTGCCGCCATGACCACGCTCGTGCCGCTGCCCATCAGCGGGTCCAGCACCAGGTCCCCCGGCTCAGAGAACCCCAGGATCAGGTCCGCCGCCAGCTTGTCGGGCATCGTCGCCGGGTGACGTAGCTTAATCCCGTTGCGCTCGCTGCTGCTGGCGGAGTAGGGCCACACTGTCCCCCGGCACTGAAGCGGCGCAATAGTTGGCGGCGGCAGGCCCCAGGAGACACCTCGGCGCGGGAAGGGCCTGCGCGTGACCTTCTCCCCGGCGTGTTTGGTCGGGACCAGCAGCCGCTCCTTGTGGAAGGTCTTGGGCCGCTTGCCCTTGAAGAAGATGAAGATGAACTCGTGGTCTACGCGCAGGCGAGAACGCCACCAGGGTCCGGGAACACCGTGCCTCTGGTAAAGACAGGTCTCGAACAGTCTCCACCCGACGTGGTCGCACCAGGAGAGGGCCAGCCGGAAGGAGGACAAGGACTTGGCGAAGCGGCGGGAGGCATCTCCCATGACGACGATGCAGACGCCGCCGTCTTTGGTGACGCGAAGCAGCGCTTCTCCCAAGGCGGGGAGGTCTAGTGGGGTGGGGGTGTCGTAGCGGCGCAGATCATCGTAGGGCGGACTGGTAACGGTCAGGTCCACGCTTCCGCTGGGAAACCGAGCCAGCAGCGGCAGGCAGTCGCCGGTCAGAAGACGGTTCTCCTTCAAGAGTTCATCGGGCGCAGTTTTCCTTCTCGAAGAGATTTCTGTGCTCGATATTTCTGTGCTCGATGTTTCTGTGCTCCACACTTGTTTGCCCAATGTTCGCCTGCGGCATGATTGCCTGCGGCATGATCGCGACATTGACTGCTTGCGGCGCACATGCGGTACGGCCGACCGGCGCTTGACAGGCAGAGCGCTCATAACGTCGAAACATTACCCGTTTCGGGACTTTGTTGCTCGGGACTTTGTTGCGCTAAACCCTTCCCCTTGTTCTCGGGCGAGGCATGACTTTCCGGCGGGCCATTGTTTTCCGGCGGGCCATTGTTTTCCGCCCTGCCCGTTTGCGCTCGCAGGGTCAGCGGCCTGTCGTAAACCCCTTCAATAGCCGCAGCCAGGAACCGGGCGGGGTTCTTAGCGTTGCGGCTCGGCAGCCAGGCGATCTGCCGCTCCACGTCTCCCAGATCGAAGCGACCCAGCAGGTCCAGCGCCTGGTCCTTCGGCATCCCCACGTCCGTCATCGCCTTGAACGCCCGCTGCTTGCCCTCGGCCACGGCAGGGTCGTCGCCGGGGAAGGCGGGCAGCCCCCAGCCCATCATCTCCCCAATTTGCCGCTCCACCTCCGCGCGCGGCTTGGCGTACCGGGCGCGGCTGTAGGCGATCACCGCCTCACGCCCTGCCGTGCGGAGCGGCGCGGGCCGGGCCGGCTCGGGCGGTGAGACTTCCTCGTGCAGGACGAGCGGCCGCCCGGGAACGTAGGCGTCCAGCCCGTCCGGGCGGGCGAGCAGGGTGGCGAGTGGCTGGCCGTTCCACTGGGTGCGGGTCAGGCGCTCCAAGCGGGAGGTCGCCTTGGCCTGGGACACGTCCATGGCGTCGGCCAGCTCCAAGAGGGTGGGGCGGCACCAGCCGTTTGGGGTGACAAACGTCAGGAGCAGGACGAGCGTCTTGCAGTCCTCGGAGGCGAGCGAGCGCCACAGGCCGGAGGTGCGGACGCGCTCGGTGAGGATCAGGCGGGCGCTGGGGCGGAAGGTGGCGCCCTGGCTGTCCTCCTGCCGGTGCTCGATAACGAACGGGGCGTCCTGCAAATTAGCTTGCTGTGAGTGAACTTGCTGTGAATCGCCGTGTGGGTCAGTGGGCATGATCCTCCTTTCTTGATGGGTAGCGTGTCTTGTCTTGATGGGTAGCGTGTCTTGACAGATATCATGTGGAAAGACCGGACGTACATGCCGGATGCCTCGTCGGTCAATGGTTCGTCGCTGCACCGCGTCTTGCTTCCACCGGGGGCGGCGCCTACGCTGATCCAGCGCATCGGCCCGTCCCCCTGGGATTTCTGTTCCTGCTGGGATTTCTGTTCCTGGGGCGGGCGCCGGGTGGCCGGGGAAGATTCTATGGTTTCTGTCAAGCGGCGAAAGCCTCCCCAGGGCTATGGAGTCCCACCTGCGGGCTGGGGGTTGCCAGAAAGCCGCGGCACGGATCTGCAAGGCGCTTGGTACACGCGCGC
>JAABUR0100007118.1_pt1 | contig 13357 bp, 10 predicted proteins | sample 5560091 | NCBI WGS metagenome assembly JAABUR01 (sample SAMN10711879, study PRJNA513375) | rock metagenome | isolation source: Antarctica rocks | place: Antarctica: Victoria Land, University Valley sud
GCCCAGGCCCGAATCGACCAGCGGATCGCCCTGCTCCGGCACGTCGAGGCCCTTCGGCTCCACGCCGCCGAGCACGGCGGCGAGCTGCCGGCCAATCTGGCCGAGGTTTCGGTGCCGATGCCCGACGATCCGGTCACCGGCAAGCCGTTCCGCTATGAACGGATCGGGGCCTCGGCGCATGTCCGCGGCAGTCCACCCGCGGGGGCGGAGAAAGACCCCTTCTTCAACGTCCACTATGTGTTGACCGTGCGGAAGTGATCGGGCCCGCGCCGCCTCATGGGGAGTTCCTGCTGATGTTCCCACTCATGCTGGACGCCCGGCGACGCCGTGGTCCGGCTCTACGTCCGGCCGATGTCGGCGCCCAGGCCGGCCCTGAAGTATCAGCTCCTGCCCGACCTGGGTGAGCTGACCCCGGGCAACTCCGCCCAGGAGTATCTGAAGACGTTCATGGAGCAGCGGACGTTCTTTTACGGCAAGGAGGGCGTCTCCCGTCGGAACCGGTTCCGCAAGATGTCGCTCCTCGAGCTGCGGCTCGAGCCGCTCGCCGAGTACAGCAGCAACGCGCTGAAGTGGGCGGACCGGGCGGCGCGGATGGATACACTCGACTGGCAGGCCCTGCGGCAGGTCGAGGACGGCGGCATCGACGTCGTCCCGGCCGAGGTGGCGCCGCTCCAGATCCTGGCCGAGGCGTTGCAGGTCCGGCTCCGGTTCCAGCTCGCCCGGCACCAGTTCGGCGACGCGATCGGGACGGCCACGACGATGTTCGCCCTGGTCCGTCACCTGGGCGAACACCCCAATGAGGTCGCCGCCCTGGTCGGCTTCGGCGCCGCCCACCTGGCTCTTGATGGCCTGGCGGAGATGGTGCAGCAGTCCGATTGCCCGAATCTGTACTGGGCACTCACCGACCTGCCGTCCCCTCTGGTGGACCTGCGGAAGAGCATGCAGGGCCACCGCCTGCGGGTCGCGGCCGAGCTGCGGCCGATCCGCGACGACGGACCGATGACCGACGCGGAGATCGAGGCGTTCGTACGACACCTCTCCGGCGTCCTGAACTTCGCCCGCGAGCGCGCCGGCCTGCCGCCGCGCGCCGTGCGGGCCCGCCTCGAAGCGAGGTTCAAGGATCAAGCGCAGGTGGCAGCCGCCCGCAAGCGTCTCGTCGAGGCCGGCCATGGGACAGAGCTCGTCAATCAAGTCCAACCCGCGCAGGCAATCCTGCTGGACGAGAAGCGTGAGTACGCCGTCCGCCACGACGACCTCGCCCGGTTCCTGAACCCGCCGCTCTGGGAACTCGGCTCGCAGGTCGGCGCCGATCCGTCCGATGCGCTCTTCGCCGAACTCCTGCCCAACGTGGTCAAGCTGCGGCGAGCACGGGCGCAGCTCGATCGGGAGGTTGCCATGCTCCGCATCGTCGAGGCGCTGCGGCTCCACGCCGCGGCGCAAGAGGGTCAGCTTCCCGCCCGCCTCACGGACATCGGCGTGCCAATGCCGGTCGACCCGGTGACCGGCAAGCCGTTCGACTACGACGCCGAGGGCGCCACCGCGCACCTCCGCGGCCCTGCTCCTGGTGGCGCGACGGCCGGCGCCGGCGTCCATTACGCGGTGACCCTGCTGAAGTGATCGAGGTACCCCGATGGCCGCGCTTTCGCCGAAACTTGACCGGATCGACCCCGCCGAGGCATGGCGGCCATGGCGGCCCTGCGCCGACGATTCCTGGGGGCCGAAGTGGGCGGCCCACCTCTACCGTCGCGCGGGCTTCGGACCCAGCCGCGACGACCTCGCCGAGGCCGAACGCCTCGGCCTCGACGGAACGCTGGAGCTCCTCCTCCTCGGACGTCCGGAGGCGCAGGAGATCGCGGAGACGCTGAACGACGTCGGCCGGATCGCCGCCGAGACCGACGATCACGGCGATCAGCTCCGCGGCTGGTGGCTGTATGTCATGCTCCGGGGCGGCCACCCGCTGCGCGAGAAGATGACGCTGTTCTGGCACGACCACTTCGCCACCAGCCTCGTCAAGGTCCAGGACCCGGTCCTGATGTTCCGCCAGAACGAGCTGCTGCGGGCGCATGCCCTCGGCAAGTTCGGCCCGTTCCTCCAGGCGATCAGTCGCGACGGGGCCATGCTGCTCTGGCTCGATTCCAGCAGCAACGTCAAGGGGAAGCCCAACGAGAATTACGCCCGCGAGCTGATGGAGCTCTTCAGCCTGGGCGTCGGGAACTACACCGAGAAGGACGTCCGCGAGGCCGCACGCGCCTTCACCGGCTGGCGGACCGATGGGACCGGCTTCGCGTTCGACGCCCGACTGCACGACGGCGAGACCAAGACGGTCCTGGGCCAGACCGGCCCCTGGGATGGCGGCGACGTGGTCCGGATCGTCCTGGAGCAGCCGTCTGCGTCGCGATTCCTGGTCCGCAAACTCTACCGGCACCTGGTGAGCGAGACGGCGACACCGCCCGACGCGCTGCTCGAGCCGCTCTGCGAAGCCTTCCGCCGGCGCGACTACGACGTCGCCGAGCTGGTGCGCACGATCCTGGCCTCGCGGCTGTTCTACTCGCCCCACGCCTTCCGGCAGCGGATCAAGGGGCCGTTCGAATATGTGCTCGGCGCGGTCCGCGCGGTCCACCGGGCCTCCGGCCCCGATGCGGCGCTGCCCCAGCAGGTCCTGGTGCCCCGACTGGCGGCGATGGGCCAGCCGCTCTTCAGCCCGCCGAACGTCAAGGGTTGGCCGGGCGGAACGGCCTGGCTGAACACCTCGACCGTCCTCGAGCGCGACAACTTCGCCGAGGCCCTGGCCATGGGCACGCTCTGGCCCGGCGCCACTCCGGAACCGACGTCCGCGCCACCGGGACTGGGGCCGCTCCTGACGATACTCAGGAGACGACCGGTGCCCACCGACATCCCCGAGGAGCCGGCACCGCCCCGGTCGTGCGACCCGGCCCGGATCCTCGACGACAAGGGGGTGAGCCGTCCGGAAGAGGTCGTCCGCGCCCTGCTGGATGCCTACCTACCCGGCGGCGTCCGCCCCGAGGCGCGGCCGAAACTCGTGGCCTTCGTGGCCGACGGCCGGCCCTCGGGCCAAGCGCTGGCCCGCCGCGTCCGCGAGGCCGTCCACGCGATCATGAGCATGAGCGAATACCAACTGGCGTGAATCGATCTGACAACCGATGAGGGAGGACCGGGCATGATCAATCGTAGGCAGCTCCTGGCGCGGACGCTCCGAGGTTCATCGCTGGTGGCCTTGAACGCGGTGGTCCCGGGGTTCGTGGCGCGGACGGCCCACGCGGCCCCCTCGGGGAAGGACAACGTCCTGGTCGTGCTCGAGATGACCGGCGGCAACGACGGCCTCAACACGGTGATCCCCTACGCGGACGACCTGTACCACAAGGCCCGACCCACGCTCCGGCAGACGAAGGAAGAGGTCATCCGCCTGGACGATCATGTCGGCTTGAACTCGTCGATGCGGGGCTTCCGGTTGATGTGGGACGCCGGCCATCTGGCGGTCGTGCAGGGCGTCGGCTACCCGAACCCGCAGCGTTCGCATTTCGAGTCGATGGACGTCTGGCACTCGGCGGACCCCAAGGCCCAGGTCACGACCGGCTGGCTGGGCCGGGCGGCGGCCGAGTCTGAGGACCGCGCGGGGGGAGTGCCGATCCTGCAACTCGGCGGGAGCCGACTGCCGCTGGCCGTCGCCGGTGCGCCGGGAGGCGGGGCCGTCAGCGTAAATGATCAGAGTTCGTTCCGCCTCAACTTCGGCGGCGGCAAGATCGCCCAGCAGCAGGCGCGCCGCCGGCTCATCGAGGGGCTCTCGGCGCCGCCCTCGGGTCCGCCGAGCACGGACGACTTGGTGAACTTCGTGCAGCGACGGCAAGTCCAGACGCTCACGGCCGTCGAGACCCTGCGGGACCTGCTGGAGGGCCCGAACGCGGTGCCGCGGAATGGCAGCGGGCTCTCGCAGAAGCTCCAGCTCGTCGCCGGTCTGATCGCGCGGGGCTTCGGCACCCGCATCTTCTACGTCAGCCTCGACGGCTTCGATACCCATGCCAATCAGGGCCCGTCGCACGCCAACCTGCTGTCCGACCTGGCCAACGGCGTCGCCGGCTTCTTCGAGACGCTGAAGAAGACCGGGCACGACACCCGCGTGCGGCTGATGACCTTCTCCGAGTTCGGCCGCCGCGTGCGGGAGAACGGCAGCCGCGGCACCGACCACGGGGCCGCCTCGTGCTTGTTCGTCGTCGGTCCGTCGGTTAAGGGAAGCGTCGTCGGCAAACATCCCAGCCTGGCGGACCTCGACGACGATGATTTGAAGTTTCACACCGATTTCCGCCGCATCTACGCGAGCCTGATCGACGACTGGCTGGGCTGCGACAGCAAGGCGGTGCTCGGGGCGAAGTGGGAGCACGTGGAAGGACTTGAGCCCAGGGCCTGAGGAGATTGGCCTGGTGAAGCCGGGTCCTCATCGCTCGGCGGCGGTCCAAGGATTGCCGTCGCGAGATTCCGGTCCCACAGGCAAGCTAAGGACGGTCTCCGGTGAACGGCTCGCCTCAACTACCGTCGGAGACGTCTCCCTTTCGTCCGAGCCGACGGTCGCGTTGCGTGCTCCGGTCCGACACGACCGAAGCATTCTTGAACTCGGCCAGACTGGTTCGGGTATCGCGCCTCGCATGCGTCTGCCGCCCGCAAAGTCGCAGTCGCATCGCCAAGACCCTCCTCGCGCTGCGACGAACTCGACGGAGTCCCCGGCAGGCAAGCCTCGGTCCCGCTTCGCGCGACGCAAAAGCATCGGCCGGAAGGCGCACCGGGTGCGATCCTGGTGACGATCGGCGCGGTGGCGGCGCACCACCGCAGGGACGGGGGAGTACTTCAGGCCGTTGGTTCTTGTCCGGCCGCGATCGCCAGGACGAGGTCCTCCCCGCTACGGGCGGCCGGTCCCGGAGCTCGAGGGCCATGCCGGGATCGTCGCCGACGGCCCCCCCTCGGCCACCGCCACGAGGCCCCGCGGCCGCGATGGCGTTCACGGCGGCCCGGGACGCGATCATGGGCAGATCCGCTGTCCGGTCGGCCGGATCCCGGGGTCGGGCGGGGAGGCCGTGGCCTCGCGGGCCCTCGCGGCGTAACGCCGCTCCGAGGCGGCCAGGCGGAGGAGGGCCTTCGACCCGGATCGCCCCCGGAGGCCCTCTGGCAGCGTCGTGGCGGCGATCGCCAGGCCCATCGGTCCGGGGAGGGGAGCGACCTCGTGGTGGCCCTCCCCGGGCCTCCTGGGCCCGCCTGCGGCGTCCCAAGTGGATCGGATGAGTACGTCGAGCACCTCCGGCCCCCCGGACAGGGCGAAGTGCTTCCACAAGAGGTCGAGATCCTGCGCCGTGGGGCCCCGAAGCAGGCGAGGCCCGATCGCCACATGGACGAGGTAACCCCGGCTCCCGAGCCGGTCGGTGATGTGGAAGAACAGCGTCTCGAACCAGCTGACGGCCTCGGGCCTCAGGCCGACCTTGCGGGCCACGGCGTTGATCGCCTCGCCGGCCAGCAGGCGGGCCTCGACGGCCCACCGCACCCGGTGCTCGCCGTCCCGGATCGCGCACGCCCCGGCGACCCCGGGCGTCCTGGCCCGTAGACGCTCGCGCCCGGCGTCATCCCGGCAACGTCGCAAGGCCGCCCGATACCACTTGGCCTCCCGGGTGGGCCCGTCGTCGCGCCGCCGCGACCAGCGGAGGCCGAGTTCGAGCATCAGGCCGGCCCTCTGCCACCGCCAGTCGACGGGCCGGGTCGGGCAGTCGGGGCCGAGGCGCGCCAGCAGGGGGCGGGGCCGCGCCGGGGGAGGCCCGAGTCCCAATTTGCTGGCGATCCGAGGGAGCGGTCCCAGCGACGCGGCGTCGTCGAGCAAGATCGTAGTCGGGCGTCGTGGGGCAGCATCGGGAGGAACCTGGGCCCGTCGAGGTCGCGGGAGATCGCGTCGGGCCCTCCGCCCCACCGGCCCGCCGGCGAAGGGAGCCAACCCGTCGCCGACGAGGGTCGTGCAGCCCGGGGGCTGCGGCGACCTCCCCCGCGGCCTCCCGGACCCGTCCCGGAGGTCGTGGGGGTCGACCCGGGGGCCATGGGCAACGTCGTCTCGCGCCGACGGATCGCGGGGGACTTCGTCGGGTTTCATCGTCCGTGGACTCCGTGAGGGAGGTCATCCTGATGATCGGGGGCGGATCCGCGCTGGCGGCCCGATTCCCGCCGTCGTGGGCCCTCGTCGGGCGCCGCGGCCGCATCGCCGGATCGGGCCGTTCGGCGGTCGCCTCGACGTCGCGGAGCGCCCCGGGCCTCGTCGACCCGGGGGCGCTTCTTCAGGGGGCGTCGGGCGGCGACTTCGGACCTCCCCCCGTCGTCCTCGACTCGGCGGATTGCCTCATCCGTTCGTGGCGCTCGCGCCACGCCGGTGGGTTCGCGGGGGCTCCGGGGTGGATTCGACGGACGCCGGGCCCCTGCCACCGCCCCCGGGGACGGGGGGCCGGCCCGCCCCCCCGTCGTCGCGCTCGTGGATCCGCCACCGCAGGTCCTCGGCCATCCACTGGACCTCGGCGAAGCGGGACGCCCAGTCCGAGGCCGAAAGGCCTGCCGCCGGGTCCCCGTCCATCGCACCCGCTTCGAGGAGGTCGTCGAACTCCCCATCCAGCTCCTCGAACCCTTCGCGGGCCCGCGCGTACAACGCCCGGAGCCGGTCTTGCGACCGACGACGATCGCCCGTCGATCGCGGTCCAGTCGTCCCCTCCCGAGGTTGCGAGGCGTCGCCCCTCGGCACGGCCGTCGTCGGCTGCCTCCGGCCGCCTCCCGGGGGCTCTTCATCTTCGCCGTCGGGCGCCCCGTCGCCCGCGGCCTCGACGTCGAGGCCCTCGATGAGCTCCACCTCCAGCTCCTCCAGCCGATCTTTGTAGAAGATCACTTGGTAGGCCAGGGCAGACCGGAAGTCGGCGCTTAGGCGGGGGTCGTCCATCAGGGCGGAGACATCTTCCTCGAACCTGATGAACGGCAAGCAGAACCGGTAGGTCGCCCGGTCGACGAATTCCTGCTCGTACATGGACTCCAGGAACCAGGCGATCCGCTCGTAGGGGCTCCGGCCGGCGTGGCCCGTCGGCCGCGCTCCCGGGGCGGCCGCCCGGTCCGGAGACCGGAGCGTCGCAGGGGCGGGTTTGGCGACGGGCCCGATGGCCGCCCGGTCGACCTGCCCCGGCAGAGCGGCCTGGGAGGCCTCGGGGTCGGGCCGCGCCGTGGACTCGGGCTGGGCCGACGGCCGGGACTGGAGACTTCCGGGTCGCTTCCTGTTGATCATTGATGCGTCTTCTGAGGTGGGCGATGAACGGGGGCGGCGTGATCTCGGTGTCGGCGGTCGAAAGGCCGTCCCCACCGCAGGCCGGATCGCGATTCCAATGCGAGGAAGACGGGCCCGGCCCTCTCCCGGTCTCGCAGGCTCACGGGTCGGGCAGCGATGCGGAGTCGGCCTCGGGGCCGCACGGGGGGAGCGAGTCGCGGAGGTCCTCGTGGCGCTCGCGCGGCGAGCGGACACGGTCTGGGGCGCCGACATGCCGGACGGATCCGGTCGCGACGATCCCCCGCATCCTCCCGGATGGCGGCCAGGTGGGCCGGGACGTGGCCGAGCAACCGCGTCTCGCGCAGGACCCGGGAGGGTTCGGTCCCGGTCGCGGCTTGCGTCAGCGGACGGTCGGGGCCTGGCGCAGGTCGGCGGCTTCCTCGTCATCGTCATGGTCTCCTGCACATTGAGGGCGGATCCGGGGTCTCTGGGTCACGACGCGGGGTGGCTGGTGATGACCGGCCGGGTGCCCGGACTTTCCGCCGGGCGCCCGGCCGTCGGGCGGGCCCGATCAGGGGTACGGCTCCCCCTCCCGCTGCTTCAGGACGACGCTGCTCGAGAGGTCGCGGGGCCATAGCGCCAGGCGGTAGCGGACGAACCCCCCGACGGGGCGGCCGTCCTCCATCGGGACGCTCGCGACGTTGCCGATGCAGAGGCGGACGCGGTGTGGGCCGGGGTGGACGCGGAGCACCGGGGGGTCGCTGACCACGTCCGTCAGGACCCTGAGCCGCCCGGAGGGCAGGGCCAGCCCGAACTCGGCGACGTGGTCCCATTCCTCGAGGCCCTCGACGCCGGGCGGCACGTCGTGCACCTCGACGACCAGGGACGCCCGTGCCTCGTCGGGGGCCCAGATGGAGCAGAAGAATAAGGTGGCGGAGAACAGCTCGGCCTGCTCCTTCTCGCCCCAGGCGAAGTCCGGGACGGACGCGTGCACGTCCTCGATCGAGAAGCTCCCGAAGACGGGCAGGCGAAACTCGTAGCGGCGCAGACGCGAGGCCGGGCCGCCCCGGGGCCGCGCGCCCGCCCGGCGCGTCAGCGACTCGGCGGCGACCAGCCGGCAGAGGTCGTCGGGCCCGTGTGCCGGCCTGGCCGGGGTGCCGAGGGACGCCGCGGCGGCGCGTGCGGCCTTCTCGGCGATGAAGGACGGGGGTCATCGCTGCGTGGTCATGGTCGTGTTCTCCGGTGGTATGCGGTCCGAGCTCCCGGCCGTCCGGGTGGCTCGCCGTGCGAGAGGTTGGTGGACTCTGTGAGGACACCGCGATCGGAACACTGCGAGAGGCGGAGACAGCCGGGCTGGTCGGGTCGTCCCGAACAGCCCGGCCTCGGGCGTCGATCGCGAGATCAATCGCCCGGTTCGACGGTGGCTGGCGGAGTCGCCGCGAAGAGGTCGTCCTCGCCGCCCAGTCCCACGCGCCCCAGGGCCGTCGCATAGCGCCCCGTCCAGCGTGCGTGGGATGCCGTGCACCAGCCCTCGAGCTCCTCTCGTGAGGCCAGCTCGCGGAACCCGTGTTGTACGGAGGCGTGCAGGATCTCCCCGACGTCGGTATCCGTCAGTTCGCCGAGGGCCGGGCCGTACGACGCGACCCATCCACGCAGGGCCGTCCGGGCCGCGCGATGGGGGTCGGGGTCGTCGTGGGCCTCGATCAGGTACCCGGCCATGTCCTCTTCCAGGGCGTCTTCTCCCAGGTTCAGGCGCAGCCGGTCGCCATGCATCGAGAGGCGGAAGCCCAGCAGTCTGGCGCCCCCACCCTCGCGCAGGTCGATCGGCGGTCCGTCGGCGCCCTTGAGGGCGAGGCCGGCGTGCGCCAGGAGCTGTCGGACACGGTCCAGGGTCTTCTGGCCCTCGGGCACGCCCTCCGCCAGGTACATCAGGTTGTCGGCGTACCTGAAGAAGGGCGGGAAGGTCACGTCCGCCTCCAGGGGGAGGTCGTGGGCGTGGTGCAGGTAGACGTTGAGCGCGAGCGGGGAGAGCGGGCTGCCCTGGGGGATGCCCACGGCGCGGTCCCGGTCCTCGCCGCCGCGCAGGACGACTTCGACGAGCTGGAGCAGGCTCCTATCGACGATGTGCTCCGCGAAGGTCTCCATGAGGGGCGCGATCGGGACGAAGTCGAACGCCTTCTTGACGTCGTCGATCGCCAGGGTGGTGATTTGCAGGGCCGCCATGGCGGCCATCAGGTCGGCCAGCAGGTCCTGGGCGCCCAGGCCGGGCCGGAAGCCGTAGCTGGACGGCAGGAAGACCTGCTCGAAGTAGGGCGTCAGCGCTCGGGCGACGGCGGCCGCCATGACGCGGTCGACGACGTTGGCGATCGTCAGTGTCCGGGTGCCGCCGCCGGTCTTGGGGATCGCCAGCTTGCGGCCCGGCCCCGGCCGGAAGTCGCCGCGCCGGACGGCCCCGGCGGCCTCGCGCAGGACGATCGCCACCTCGGTGGGGCCGATGCTGTCGTAGGTCACGCCGTCCGGCCCCGGAGCATGCCCGCCCACGGCCCGTAGCGAGTAATACGTGTCGATCAGGAACTCGGCGTCCGAGAGCAGCCCGGAAGGCGGCCCCCCCGCGCGGGGGGCGAGCTGCTCCTCGAAGCGTCGACGGCGTTGCCGCAGGTGGTAACCCACGGCACTCGTGCCCGAGTTCCGGTGGCGCCGCGGGCGGTTGTACAAGCTCATGATCCCCCCCCGGGCCGCGTGGCCAGGAAGAGGTCCAAGGGAGTCTCGGGCCCGGCCGCGCCGTCGACGGACCAGCCCCGGTCCAGATAGGCACCGCGCCGCGCCCGACTTCGACGCCGCAGCTCGGGATGGTGGCGGTCGTCGAGGTCGACTAAGAGCAGGGGCCGGCCTGCGAGGTACGGCATCGCCGGCCCCGACTCCAGCGCGCCGGGGATGCCGACGCCGCCGTCGGCGCGGACGATCACGTCGGCCGCCTCGACGTCGGTCGCAGCCAGGCCCGCCAGCGTCGCGATCGCTCGGCACGGCCGGACCCGGCCCGTCCCGGGCCGCCTCCCGAGGATATCCCGATGGCGAGGAGACAGGCCCGCCGTGGCGACGTGTGGGCCCGCCAGGAGCCCCCAGCCCGGCAGCCGGTCGGCCAGGGCGAGCGCGTGCTCGATCGCCTCGACGAGGACGATCACCCTCGATGCGCCCATGTCCGCGGCCCACGGCGCGATCGCCGGCGACTCGGCGGCGAGCCCGGGGCCGTCGCCGCCCGCCAGTGCCTTCGCGAGCCGCGCGACCCTGCGGTTGCGGACAGGGTTGGCCCAGATGCCTTCTCGCTTGAGCGTGACGATATCCGGGCCCTGTGGCATCGGGCCGCCCATCATCCTGGCGAAGCGGGCCTCGACGGGGCGGGCAACTTGGCCGTGGCGGGGGACGTCCAGCGCGTCGAGGCCGAACAGCGCCCACATCCGGTCCCTGTCGTAGGGGGCGAGACGCTCGTCGCGGCCGATGAACCCGAAGAGGCGCGCCCGGTCGGCGTGGCCGATCGCCAGGCACGCGTCCCGATTGAGGGCCTCGCGGGCGTCGAGGCAGATCATGATGTCGCGGCGGTGCAGCGCGACGCCGTGGTCGGCCAGCCCCATGTACGTCGAGACGACGAGCGGGCCGGGGTCGGCGGAGAAGGCGTCGCCGAGCGACCAGCAGGCCCCCGGGATGATCGACCTGAGGATCTGGCCGAACCGGCGGACGTCGTCGCGCCGGGTCGCGGCCACGGCGATGGTCGCCTCCGGGAACGCCGGCCGGAGCTGTACGACCAACTTCGCGGCGCAGACGCTCGTGCCGAGGCGGATGAGGCCCCGTTCGCGCCCGCGGACGAAGTCCAGCACCGCCCGGTCGATCCCCCCCGCCGTGCCCGCCGGCGGCGATGGCAGCGGCGTGACGGCCCTCTCCTCGACGACGACGGCGATGCCGGCCCGCTCCAGCAGGCCCCGGGCGACCGGCTCCAGGCCGGCGGCAATGACGGCCTGCCGCCCCCAGGGCGTGTCCTCCACCCTGAAGAAGGGGAAGGGCCGCGTGACGGTCTGGAACCCCTGCTTCGCGTGGACGGCGGCGACGTGGATCGCCGTCACCAGCGGCCGCAGGGCCTCCTCGCAGGGCGGGCGGACGGCGATGCCCTGGCCGGCCCGCTGGATGGTCGCGACGAGGGGCGGCCGTTCGGAGCCGGCCCCGGGACGTCCCCCGCGATCTCGTCGTCGAACTGGCATGGTCATCTCCCTCCGCGTTCGCGGGCCGGGGGGTATTCGACGGCCCGACGCGACATTCGTGTCCCCCTTATCCGTAAGTCCGGCCGATCGGCCCTCCCGACGATATCGGCCACCCCGACCCCCGCGATCGGCGACCGGCCCGGACACGGTGTCCGGGCCGGCGGCTCGGCCCCGGCCTCACGAGCGGCCATTGCCCTGGAGGAAGTCGTGGACTTCCCGCATCGTCGCGGCACGCTGCTTCTTCAATGCCTTGTTCCGGGCGATGAGCCGCTTGATCAGCGCCATGACCCGTGTCCACATCACGTTCTCCTGATCGAGATCCATCCCGCCGCGCACTTCCTCCTCGCGCCCGTCGAGGGCCCCGTCGGCGCGGGTCCCGGCCGCCAGCAACAGCTCGTACTCCCTGTCCGGGTCGACCTCGGCGGGGGCGGCCTCGGGCAGGTGCGCGACGACGACCTCGACGGGGTCGCCGCCCGCGGCGATCTCCGCGGCGATCTCCTCGCGATCCGCCTCGCCCAGGCGGGCCACCCTCTCGGCCAGCTTCATCGAGAGCCTGCCCTGCGAGTGGGCCCGCTGGACCTCCATCGGGGCATTCAGGATGTTCAAGTATCTCTGCACATTTCGGCCCGACATGCCCAGCATCTCGCCGATCCGGTCGCGCAGGTCCTGCTCGTCGTACCGGGACAGGCCGCCGGGCTCCCGCCTCTCCTCGATCTCGAGCATCCTCCTGGCGAGGCGGACCCGGTCCAGGGCGTCGAGCTGGCGGCGGTGCAAGTTCGCCTCGATCATCCGCCGCTCGATCGCAAACTCGTCGCCGGCGAGGTCGTACCGCACCAATACCTGGACCTCATCCCATCCCAGCCTCTCGGCCGCCCGCAGGCGCTGGTGGCCGTCGACGACCCTTCCGTCGGGCGTGACCTCGACGGGCGTGTTCTGGCCGTTGCGCCTCATGTCGTCGGCCAGGGCGTCCAGCTCCGGGGCCGGCAATGGGTGGAAGTTGGCATCCTGCCGCTGGTGCGGTTTAAGCTTCTCCAGCGGCCAGGTCTCGATCCTCTTCGTGGTGGGCCTCGACTCCTCGCGAGGGCCCTTCGGCCCCGGATGGGTCTTCTCGCCGAACTCGACCCTCCCCTTGGGGCCGGACCTCGAGTCGGGCCTGGTCTTCCCCTTGGGGTCGTCCGCCTTCGGGTCGGGCCCGGTCTTCCGCCGCCGGTCGTCGTTCATGTGAGACTCCTAGTTCTGAGGCGTGATGGAGCCTGGGCGCACGGTCAGTCGAGCAGGGCGGCGGAGACCTGGCCCGCCAGCCCGGACGTCACGAGCTTCTCCAGCTCCTCGCGCGGGATCAGGAGCCGGCCTTTCGGGCCGGTCCCCGAGACCCGGATGGCCCGGATGCGGCACTCCTTGACCCAGCGTCGGATCGTGTAGGGGGCCCGGCCGGTCAGCGTGCCGAACTCCTCGATCGTCAACAGCGGCTTCTGCCGCTCGGCCAGGATCTGGCGGATCTCCCCGACCGCCGCCAGGATCGTCGGGATCTGCAGGAGCAGATGGACGACCGTCTCGGCGGCCAGGCTGTTGAGGACAGTGTCGGCTGTCCCGGGAATATCAAAACGTCGGCTGCTCATGGGACCATGGCCCTCGTCGCTGCATTGAGACACGGCCTCCCGCGCCGGCAGGGACGCCAGACGGGAGGGACCAAAGATGGACCGCGAGCGAGCGGGAATTGGGTCGATCAGCCGGGATGATGGGGGGTGGTCGGTCGCTCGGGGGACGAGCGCGCACGAGCCCGTGGTCGAGCTGACTGGCGCCAGCTCCGGCTCGCTCATCGACC
>JAABUR0100007119.1_pt1 | contig 13356 bp, 13 predicted proteins | sample 5560091 | NCBI WGS metagenome assembly JAABUR01 (sample SAMN10711879, study PRJNA513375) | rock metagenome | isolation source: Antarctica rocks | place: Antarctica: Victoria Land, University Valley sud
CACGGTGGTGCTGCGTGCCGGCCCGCTCTACCGGGTGCTCGTCCCGCGTCCGGCGATCGTGGCCGCCGGCGTCGGCCGGGAACGGGTCAGCTCCTCCGAGCACGGCATCGTGGAGCGCGATGGCGCGGTGTTGCTGCCCGTGCGCGGCCGGGTCGACGTCTGGCTCGAGTTGTCCGAGCCGGTGCCGGTCCAGCGACCGCTGCGCGAACCGCTGCTCACCCGGCGTCTCGCCGTGGCCAGCGACGATCCCGACCGCCTCGTGCAGCGCCTCCTCGCGCCGGCCCTGGACCCCGCGCGACACGCCGGCCTGGCGCTCGGCGTGGCCGCCGTGTTGGACGCCGGGGGCTTGGCCCGGGACGCCGCTCAGCCCGCCTGAGCTCTGGTCGACTCGGACTACACCTTGCGGTAGCTCGCCCTTACCTGAAGGCGAGGGCGACCGTCGCTCGTGGAGCGACGCCACCCGGCCGCGTCTCCCGGGTCAGGAAGCGGTGGCGCTCGAGGGCTCCGGGCGCCGGCGGTCACGGCGGCCTCTTGGGAGCCGGGCGCGAGCCGAGCGACGAAGCCTCTGTCGGTCTGCACGTGGTCGACCAGGTCGGGATGGGTGAGCTGTCGCGGCGAGACGTTCACCGGGGCGTGATCAACCCCGGTCTGACGATCGTCAACGCGAGGGACCGCCGGGCTGGGGCAGGCTGGCTTGCAGTTCCACGAGCAGCTCGCGCAGCTGAGCGAAGCGCTTAGGTCCAAGGTCGCGTTCCCATTGTCGCTCGAGGTCGCTGACGATGGCGCGCATGGCGTATGCGACCTCCTCGCCGCGTGGGGTGAGCTCGACTCGCTTGGAGCCGGGGATCTGAGGACGGTCGCGCCGGGTGATGTAGCCCAGGCGCTCCATCTGACCTAACAGGTAGTTCAGGGCCTGCTTCGACATCCGCGTGCGTTCGGCGAGCTCCGAGGGACGCAAGCCGCTGGGACCCGGATACTGCAAGACCGCCAGGTGGGCGGCGTTGACGTCGGTGAAGCCGCGCTCGTGCAAGCCCTCGAGCATGCGTCGGCGCACCGTCTCCCACGGGATGCGCAAGAGCGCGCCGATGAGCGGGGGGTCGTCGTAGGGGGTTGCTTGTGCGTCGATCGGAGTCAAGTCACTTGACGCGTCCTGGCGCGGCCGTTACGGTCACGTCAAGTCACTTTACCGCTTGGTGGGCGAAGGAAGGGGTTGGGATGGGCACTACGGAGAACCCGGCCGGAGACGGCGCACGGCACGTGAGCTTGCTCGTCGAGGCCCGCGAATGCAACCGCCCCGATTCAGCCTTCGCGGTGCTCCGGACCCGGTTGCGCAGCAGCGTCCATGCGGCGGAGGAGCGACTTGCGTTCACCGGCGAGCGTTAGGGCGGGCGAGATGGGGTCCGCCGGCGACCGCGGCGCCGCTCAGCCATCCGCGGACGTCGTCGACTCCGCCTTGGGACGCATCACGGTGACCGGGCTCGCCAAGACCTATGAGCGGATCGTCGGCCGCCAGCTGGCGCGCACGCACGCCCTGCAGCAGATCGACTTCAGCGTGGAGCCGCATGAGTTCGTGTCGATCATCGGGCCGTCCGGCTGCGGCAAGAGCACGGTGATGAAGATCATCGCCGGACTGTTGCCGGCCACCGAGGGAGAGGTGAGGATCTCGGGCGCCACGGTGACCGGTCCAGGCCCAGACCGGGCCTGCGTCTTCCAGTTTCCGGGGCTGATGCCCTGGAAGACCGTGGTGCAGAACGTCGAGCTCGTCCTCGAGTTCAGCGGCGTTCCCAAGGCCGAGCGCGCCGAGCGCGCCGCCACCTATGTGGATCTCGTCGCGCTCTCGTCCTTCCGCGACCACTTCCCGGCGGAGCTCTCCGGCGGCATGCAGCAGCGGGTCGGGCTGGCCCGCGCGCTGGCGGTCGAGCCGGCCGTCCTGCTCATGGATGAGCCCTTCGGAGCCCTGGATGCGCTGACCCGCACGCACATGCAGGACGAGCTCCTGCGTATCTGGGAGGCCACCAAGAAGACGGTCGTGTTCATCACCCACTCGATCGAGGAGGCCGTCGTCCTCTCCGACCGGGTCCTGGTCATGGGCAACGGAACCCTCGCCCGAGAGGTCCCGATCGACCTTCCCCGGCCGCGCTCACGACACGAGCTGCTGGCCGATCCGCGGACGCTGGAGCTGATGCGCCAGCTCGAGAGCCTGCTTGGCGACGCCCACGAGAGCGAGGAGGTCTAGATGGCCATCGCAGTCGAGCGCCAGGAGCTGTCGCGAGGCACGATGCTCCGGCGCAGCCTGCTCTCCAGGGAGCGCTTCACCCAGCTCACCATCCTCGTGGCCGTCCTGGCCACATGGCAGTACGCCGGCGCCCGGCTCGGCGACTTCTTCCTGGCGCCTCCCACGTCGGTGGTGGGTGCTTTCGGCGAGGTGGTCTCCAGCGGCCAGCTCTTCGACGCCCTGAGCACCACCGTCGTGGGGATCCTCGTCGGCTTCGCGATCGCCGCCGTCCTCGGCGTGACGATCGGCGTGCTGATGGGCACGTCTCGGGCTGCGGCCGCCGGGTTGAACCCGCTCGTGTCGGCGGGCTACGTGATTCCCGAGGCCGCGATCGTGCCGCTGCTGATCATCTGGTTCGGCCTCGGGATGGAGCCGCGGATCATCGCGGTGGTGCTGTTCGCGGTCTTCGAGATCATCGTGAGCACCTACGCGGGCGTGAAGAACATCGACCCGATCTTGCCGGAGGTGGCGCGCTCGTTCGGTGCCAGCTCGGCGCAGATCTTCCGCAAGGTCATCTGCATGGCGGCCCTGCCGTACATCTTCGCCGGGCTGCGCATGGGCGCGGCCCGTGCGGTCAAGGGAATGGTGGTGGCGGAGCTGTTGTTCGCGGCCACCGGGGTCGGCGGCGCCATCAAGGAGGCGGCGAACGGCTACCGGACGGACAAGGTCATGGTCTTCGTGATCGTGATCACGGTCCTGGGCGTGCTGTTCGCCGGCCTGGTCCAGTTCATCGAACGCAAGTCGATGCGTGCGTGGCACGAGCAATATGTCGAGCGTTAGAAAGGAAAGCGCAATGCTGAGGTCTCTGGTGGTCACCGCTGTCTTGAGTACATGCCTGATCGTCGCGGGGTGTGGTGGTGACGACACGGGTGGCAAGGCAGGCGGCGAACAGGCCGGTGCGCCGCTTCGCGCCGCCTACGCGTCGGCGCTCGATCCCAACGACATCGCGGATCAGTTCGGTCTCGAGGCCGCGGGCGCGAAGGTCCAGACGCTCGGCGACGACAGCGCGGTCGTGGCGGGTCTCCTGCGCAACAGCATCGACGTCGGCAACGTCGACTTCGACGCCGCCATGAAGGCCGCGACGGCCGGCGTTCCCCTCAAGGTGATCTACATCTCCCAGGCCAAGCCCGAGTACGTCTTCGTGTCGCGGCCGGAGATCGCGTCGCTGGAGGGACTCGCCGGCAAGAAGGTGGGCTACCACGCCAAGGGCTCGCAGACCGAGATCTTCGCGCGCGCCCTGATCCGCCAGCAGGCGCCCGACGTCTACGACAAGGTGGAGTTTCTGGGCCTGGAGGAATCCTCGCGGCGCGCGCAGGCGCTCGTCGCCAAGCGCCTGGACGCGACGGCGGTCGAGGCGATCAACCTCGCGCAGTTGAAGCGGGAGGGCGACTACCACCAGCTCGGGACGTGGGGCGATCTCGGCGGCCAGGCGGGATCAGTGGTCGGCACGGCCTGGATCACCACCGAGGAGAAGTACGCCAAGGACAAGGAGCGACTGACGCAGTTCGTCCAGTCCATGCAGAAGGGCTACGACCGCTTCTACACCGACAAGGACGGCTGGCTCGCGCTCGCCAAGGAGAAGCTGCCCGACGTCGAGCAGCCCCTGCTGCCCGCTGTGTACGAGGTCTACAAGGGGCAGGACATGTACCCGCGCAGCGGCACGCCGTCGCTCACTCCGGAGACGTTCGCCAAGAACGACGCCTTCTTCCGTGACCTCGGAGAGTGGGAGGACGAGTTGAGCGACAAGCTGGTCGCCTTCGACCTCGTCAACGCGGGCGCCGGGCAGTGACGCCGGTGGGCAGCCAGAGGGAGAGCAATCCGCCGTTCGATCGTGAAGAGCTGATCGCCCGCGCCGACCGCGCCCGCGCTCTGATGGAGCGAGACGCGATCGATGCCCTGATCGTGACCGGCGACTTCACCGCCGGCATGAACTACTACTACCTCAGCGGCCACATGCCGCGCGACTACCAGCTCAACTACTCGCGTCCGCATGTGATGGTGCTCCCGCGCACGGGTGAACCGTTCCTCTGGGTCTACGGGGTCAACGAGACGAACGCGCGCGGACAGTCATGGGTCGAGGACGTGGTCGCGTACGCGCCCCCGTTCGTCGGGACCGACCTGGCCGCCGCGATGTCCCAGCGCGGTCTGGACAAGGGCCGCCTCGGCGCCGAGCTGGGCGTCGACCAGCGCGTGGCGATGCCGCTGCTCGAGTGGCAGGCGATGGCGGCGGCGATGTCCGGCGCCGAGCTGGTGGACGCCGCCTCGCTGCTGTGGGAGCTGCGGATGATCAAGAGCCCCGCGGAAGTCGACTACATCCGGGAGTGCGACCGGATCAACGGCACGGGCCTGGCGCGCTCGTTCGCGGCGATGCGGGCGGGTGACTCCGAGGTCGACGTCGCGCGCAAGCTCGGGTCCGCGCTGGTGGAGGCGGGCGCCTTCCGCCCGCCGTACGCGCAGGCGCTCATCGTCTCGGAAGCCAAGGCGAAGGCGCTGGGGCACCCATCCCGCATGCTCGGCCCGCTGCCCGACCAGACGCTCAACCCGGGCGAGCTGCTGTTCATCGACTCCGGGGTGACGCTCGCCGGGTACTGGGGCGAGTTCAACCGCATGGCCTGCGTCGGGGAGCCGAACGCCGATCAGCGCCACCATCACGACAACATCCGCGAGATCGTCCGTCGCTCGATCGACGAGGCGCTCAAGCCGGGCGAGAGCTTCCGACGGGTGATCGAGAACATGGCGGACCTCTACCGCGAGCTCGGCTACGGCGACGAGAAGATCCACAACTACCTGGGCCCGCCGTACATGCACCTCTGCCACGGGCTCGGCCTGGCCTCCAGCGAGCCGCCGTTCGTGCGACTGGACTCAGACGACGTCCTGCTTCCGGGCATGGTGGTCTCGTGCGAGGCCTACCTCCCGGTCGATGGCATGACCTACGGCTCCGAGGAGGACGTCCTCATCACCGAGGACGGCGCCGAGGTGCTCTCCGACCCCGATTCCGGCTTGTACGTCATCGCGCAGTGAGCCGTGAACCGATCACCCGCGTGCTGTCCATGGCGGAGGTGCGGCGCCTGCTGACCGTCGACGATGCGATCGAACTGCAGCGCGAGGCGTTCCTCGCCCTGGCGCGTGACTGCACCACGGCCGCGCCCAACGCCTGGTTGCGGCTTCGGGGCGACCAGCGCGGCTGGCTCAAGCTGCTCGCGGCGCACGACGAGACCTCCGGTGGCCTGGGCGTGAAGGTGCTGGCGCGGTTCCCGCGCAATCCGCCCGGACGCAACCTCGGCTCGCTGCTGCTGCTCTTCGATGACCAGGACGGGACGCCGCTGGCCGTCATGGACTCCGTCTACATCACCGCCGTGCGCACGGCGGCCGGTGCCGCGGTCGCGACCGAGGCGCTGGCGCGACCTGAGCCGGCCTCGATGGCGATCGTCGGCACGGGGGTCCTCGCGTGGTACACGGTGCTCGCTCACCGCCGCTTCATGCCCACCCTGAAGCGCATGCGGGTCTACTCGCGCTCGATCGAGCGCCGGGACGCGTTCGCCGAGCGCGTCCGCACCGAGGTCGGCCTGGAGGTGCAGGCGGTATCGACGGTGGCCGATGCCGTCGACGGGGCCGACCTGGTGGTCACCGCGACGAACTCACCCGACCCCGTGCTCCTGCGCGAGCACCTGTCGCCGGGACAGCACGTGAACGCCATCGGGATCCGGACGGAGATCGCCCCGGACGCGCTGGCCGCGTGCCGGGTCATCGGGGACGGGCGCGAGGAGACGCTCAACGACGGCAAGTTCTCGGTCGCCCTGGCGGCCGGCGCCGTGCGCGAGGAGGACCTCGGTCCTGACCTCGGGGAGGTGCTCGACGGACGCCCGGGCCGGCGGAGCGCGGATGAGGTCACGCTGTTCGACTCCTCCGGCGTGGCGATCCAGGATCTCGCCTGCGCGGTCCATGTCCTGCATGCGGCACAGCAGTCCGGCGCCGGCACGGTGGTCGATCTGGGCGCCAAGGACGTCCTGGAGCCGGCATGAGCAGCCCGCAGAGCCCTGCCCCGGGAATGACCCCTGCCCCGGCAGGCATCTCGCCCTCGCGGGCACGTCAGGACGCACCGCACCCCAGCACATCCGCTCCGCTCGGAGCATCGAGAAGAGAAGGCGGCGCCACCTTGCAGCAGCGTGACTGGTCGGACGAGCTCCTGGACGCCCTCGTCGAGGCCGGCATCGAGTTCGTCCCGTACGTGCCGGACGAGGTGCTCTCCCGCGTCCTGGCCAAGGCCGCCGCGCGGCCGGAGCTCACGCTCCTCCCGCTGACGCGCGAGGAGGAGGGCGTCGGCATCGCCTGCGGTGTGGCGCTCGGCGGGCGGCGGTCCGTTCTGATGATGCAGACGACGGGGATGGGCAACAGCCTCAACGCCATCGGCTCCGTCGCCATGGCCCAGCGCCTGCCGCTGCTGATCGTCGTCAGCGAGCGCGGCGGGCTCGGCGAGACCGTCTCGACGCAGCTCCCGCTGGGCGCGTCGCTGCGACGGATCCTCGATGCGATGGCCATCCCCTGCTTCGAGACGACCAGGGCCGACGAGGTGGCGCGTCTGGTCGCCGGGGCGGTCGAGACCGCCTTCGTCAGCCGCACGACCGTGGTCGTCCTCCTTCCCACGCTGCTCACGACCGAGGTGTCCGCATGACCGCCGTGGACCGGGCCACGGCCCTGCGACTGCTCGAGGGCCGGCTGACGGACCAGTTCGTCGTCGCCGAGCTCGGCAATCCGACCTACGACCTGTTCAACGCCGGCGACCGGCCGGAGCACTTCTACCTCTGGGGCGGCATGGGCCTGGGTGCCTCGATCGCGCTGGGAGTGGCGCTGTCGGCGCCGAAGGCCACGGTCATCGCCATGGCCGGCGACGGTGGAGTGCTGATGAACCTCGGAGCGCTGGCCACGATCGGTGCGCTGGCGCCCCCGAACCTGATCGTGGTGATCTGGGACAATCGGAGCTTCGACCTCACCGGTGGGCAGCCCACGGCCACGGCGGCCGGCGCGGACCTGGCCACGGTCGCGGTCGGCTGCGGCTTGAGCCAGACGGTGCGCGTCCAGGCGCTCGACGAGTTCGAGCCGACGATGGATCGGGCCCTGGCGGAGCCGGGGCCCTGGTGCGTGGTCGTCGAGACGGCGCCGACCCCCGCGGATCGGCGCAAGCCGCTGATCCCGATGCGCCGGCGCTTCCTGCAGAACGACGCGTTCACCGATGCGGTGCTCGCGCAGGCGGCCGGATGACGGTCTCCCCGCTCGCCCCGACGCGGTTCTCGCTCCCCATCGGCGATCGGATGTGCGGGCACGGCGACTGGACGACCGTCTACGACAAGTTCCGCGGGGAGCCCGCCTTCGAGGTGGCGCTCGCCGGGCAGGCCGAGATCGACGCCGCCGTGGCCGCGGCTCGCGCGGCAAGCGCGCAGCCACTTCCCGCGCACCGTCGCTACGAGCTGCTCATGGCGGCGGCGGAAGGCATCGCCGCGCAGCGGGACACCCTGGTCCAGACCCTCGTGACCGAGGGCGGGAAGCCGGAGAAGGCCTCCGTGAACGAGGTGCGACGAACCGTCGAGACGTTCCAATGGTCCGCGGAGGAAGCCAAGCGGATCGGCGGCGAGGCGATGCCGCTCGACGCCACGCCCGACGGCGTGGGGCGTTACGCGATCACCCTCCGCCAGCCCGTCGGGGTCGTCGTCGCGATCACGCCGACCAACTCGCCGCTGAACCTGGTCGCGCACAAGGTCGCGCCGGCACTGGGCGCGGGGAACGCCGTCGTCCTCAAGCCCCCGCAGGCGACCCCCGTCTGCTCGCTGCTCCTGCACCGGATCCTCGCCGAGGCAGGACTGCCCCCGGGGTTCCTGAACGTGCTCGTCGGCCCGGAGGTGGGCGAGGCGCTGCTGCAGCACCCGGACGTCGACTTCTACAGCTTCACCGGCAGCGAATCGGTGGGGGAGCACCTTCGGCGCACGGTCGGACTCCGGGACAGCATCTTGGAGCTGGGTGGCAACAGCCCTGTGCTGGTCCACTCGGACGCCGACGTCGGCGAGGCGGCGGAGATGTGCGCGACCAAGGGCTTCGTCGCCGCGGGGCAGGCCTGCACGTCGGTGCAGCGCATCCACGTTCAGCGCGCCGTCTACCCGGCGTTCGTCGAGGCCCTGCGAACGGCGGTCGAGGCGCTGGTCGTGGGCGACCCGAGAGACGCCGAGACGGACGTGGGACCGATGATCTCCGGCCGCGAGGCCGACCGCGTGGTCGCCTGGGTGGAGGAGGCCTTGGCGGCCGGCGCCACCCGGATCACCGGCGGGCGCCGTGACGGGGTGCTGGTGTGGCCGACCGTGCTGACCGACGTCCCACGCACCCAGCGCGTCTATCGCTCGGAGGTGTTCGGCCCGGTCGTCGTCGTCGAGCCCTACGACGACCTCGACGAGGCCATCGCGGCGGCGAACTCGACACCCTACGGACTGCACTCCGCGGTGTTCACCGCCTCGCTCGACGTCGCCTTCCACGTGATCCAGCGGCTGGAGGTCGGTGGCGTCGTCGTGAACGACGCGTCTCAGTGGCGTACCGAGTTCGTCCCCTTCGGCGGCGTCAAGCGCAGCGGGATCGGTCGCGAGGGACCCCGCCATGCGATCGACCGGATGAGCCGGTTGAAGGTGGCCATGATCGCCCTCAGGCCTCCTGCGTGAGCTCCTCCCGGCAGGGCATGGTGGTCACGAGCCAGCCGCTCGCGGTGGACGCCGGCCTCGAGCTGCTCGAGGCCGGCGGGAGCGCGGTGGATGCAGCGGTCGCGGCGGCGGCGGTGCTGACGGTCGTCGATCCGCGCTCGACGGGACTGGGCGGCGACCTGTTCGCCTTGTGCTGGCAGGCCGGCGACCGGGCCCCCACCGGTCTTGCGTCCGCCGGGGTGGCACCCGCCGGCCTGACGATGGACGCCCTGCGCCGCGCCGGCCACGCGACGATGCCCGTCGACGGCCCGTGGAGCGTCACCGTGCCCGGGGCCCCCGCCGGGTGGGAGGCGCTGCTGGAGCGCTTCGGCCGGGTCGGCCGCGAACGGGTTCTCGCTCCGGCCATCCGTCACGCCGACAGCGGCTTCGCGGTGTCCCGCTACGTGGCCGAGGAATGGGTCTCCGCGGAAGCGAAGCTTCGCGACCACCCGGTCGCCGCCGCGCTGTTCCTTCCCGATGGGAAGGTGCCGGTCGAGGGCCAGAGCTTCGCGATTCCCGAGCTTGCTCGGAGCCTGGAGCGGTTCGCTCGCGAGGGCGCGGCGCCCTTCTACCGCGGAGACATCGCGCAAGGGCTCGCCGCCGCAGTCCGGGAGGCGGGCGGCGCGCTGCGGGCGAGCGACTTCGCGGAGTGGGAGGGACCCGAGTGGGTGGCGTCCCTCTCGGCCAGGTACCGGGGCCTGACCGTGCACCAGATGCCGCCGCCCGGCCAGGGCGTCGTCGCGCTCGAGGCGCTCCGGATCTTCGAGGGCCTGCGACCGTCCGGCCCGGTTCAGGAGGAGCACGCGCTGGTCGAGTCGCTGAAGGCGGCGTTCGCCGACGCGCTCGACACCGTCGCCGATCCGGCCTTCGAGCGTGTCCCGGTCGATGAGCTCCTGAGTGACGCGAACATCTCCGCCCGCCGGGAGCGCATCTCCATGCGAGAGCCGGCCGAGGCGGTCGTCGGCCGTCCCAGCGACACGGTCTACGTCGCCGCGGTCGATGGCGAGGGCAACGGATGCTCGCTGATCCAGAGCCTCTACGACGGCTTCGGGTCGAGCATCGCCGCGCCCGGCACCGGCATCGTCGTCCAGAACCGCGCTTCCGGGTTTCTGATGGCCGGCGGCCACCCCAATCGCCCGGCTCCCCGCAAGCGCCCCCTGCACACCATCGTGCCGGCGATGCTCGAGCGCGACGGCGGCTTCGCCGGCTGTCTCGGGGTGGTCGGGGGGTACATGCAACCGCAAGGTCAAGCGCAGATCCTGCGCAATCTGCTCGACCGCGGCATGGCGCCGCAGGAGGCCCTCGACGCGCCGCGCTTCAGGGTCTACAAGCGACGCCGGATCGCGCTCGAAGCCGAGTACCCGCGGCCGCTGGCCGAGCAGCTCGAAGCGCTCGGTCACGAGCTCGAACCGCTGCCCCGCCGTGAGAGCGGCGGCGCCCAGCTGATCCTTGCCACCCCGGACGGTCTCGTAGGTGCCTCCGATTCGCGCAAGGATGGGTATGTCGGCCGCCGCTGAGGCGATCCGTCGGCGTTACCTCGCGGTCGAGACGTCGAACGTCGCAGACGTGCTCGACAGCCTGAACCTGCTCGACCAGGGATTGCACGCATCGTTCCGGTCGTTCCCCGCGGACGCCGGCAAGCTCGCCGGGTGGGCACACACCATCCTCGGCGAGATGCGGCCGTACGCCACGGACGGAGGGGATCCGGACAAGATGGTGGCTTGTGAGCACGTCACGCCTGGATCGGTATCCGTGTGGGGCGGAGCCGGGACCGGCGTCTGCTTCTTCGGTGAGCTCATCGCGATCGGGATGAAGGAACGCGGCTGCGTCGGAGCGCTGATCGACGGCGGGATCCGCGACATCGGCCCGATCGGGGACGCCGGCTTCCCGGTCTACGCCCGTTACCGCACTCCGGTCCAGTCGATCGGTCGCTGGAAGGTGATCGACCACGGCGTGCCGGTCCAGCTCCCGGGAGCGACGGTCGAAGCCGTCACCGTCAACCCCGGGGACTTCATCCTCGCCGACGAGGACGGCGCGATCGTCATTCCGGCCGCGGTGGCCGGCCGAGTGCTCGACCGCGCGGAGGCGCTGGGTGCGCGCGAGGCCGAGATCCGGCGCGCGATCGCGCGCGGTCTCTCGCTCGCGGACGCGCTCGCGAGGTTCGGGCACGTGTGAGCGGCGGCAGGGTCGGCATCGGGCGTCACGCCGCTTCAGCGGACGGCGAAGCGCAGGCGCAATTTCGACGCGGCCGCGAGCCTGCCGGCGCGGGCGCTCACGGTGAGCCGATATCTGCCGGGGCGCAGCGTTGTCTGTCCAATGCGCCTCCTGAGCTTGTAGCGGTTCGCGCCCGCGGCGCCGTTGAGCGTCACGGTCTTGACGCGCTTGTAGCGGGCCCCTGACTTGCGTTCGACGGTCAGGGTGACGGTCGCGGCGCGGTCGAGCGTGAACTTCAGCACGGCGGGCTTGGTGCGCGTCAGCGTTGTCCGCGACATCGTCAGCTTGGCCAGCACCGGTGCGCTCAACCCGACGATCGGGGCGACGCTCACGGGGCCGTCCGGGGTCGGGTCGCAGACGTCACCGAGCGTGTCGCCGTCACGGTCGCTCTGGTTCGCGTTCGCGGTCGCGGGGCAGTTGTCGTCCAGCGCGCCGACTCCGTCGCCGTCTGCGTCGTCGCCGCGCGGTGTCGCGTCGCACACATCCCCGGCGGCGTCGCGGTCGGCGTCGACCTGACCGGCGTTGGCGGCGGTGGGGCAGTTGTCGATCGTGTCGACGACTCCGTCGCCGTCGGTGTCGAGTGATGCCAGCACGGCGGCGTTGGCGTTCAGACGTCCGCCGGTGACCGACGTGCCCACGAGTCCGGCCTTCGTGTCGGCGGCTGCGAGCAGCTTGGCTTTGAGCTGGGCTGCGTCCAGGCCGGGATCGGCGGCGCGCATCAGCGCGACGGTGGCGGCGACGTGCGGGCTGGCCATCGACGTGCCGTCCAAGCCGGCGTAGCACTGCGTCGGGCAGGCCGCGGGCGCGTCGATGTAGGTCGAGGCGATCTTGACCCCGGGGGCGTAGAGGTCGACGCTGGCCCTTCCGTAGTTGGAGAAGCCTGCGCGGGCGTCGCCCGAGTCGGTCGCGCCGACGCAGATGAGATTGGCCTGCGGCAGGTTGCAGGGGTAGAACGGCATCTGCTCGTTGTCGTCGCCGGCGTTTCCGGCGGCGACGACGTACAGGGTCTGCGGATGGTTCGCGACCGCCTCCGCGACGGCCTGCATGGTCGCGGCCCCGCTGACCCCGCCGAGGCTCGCGTTGACCGTCTTGACTCCGAGGTCGCCCGCCAGGTCGAAGGCCTCGGCGACGTCTGCGGTCGAGCCGGCCCCGCCGGCGTCGAGCACCCGCAGGGTGAGCAGCTTGGAGTCCGGGGCGACGCCGGCGACGCCGAGCGCGTTGTCCTTCCTGGCGGCGATGGTGCCCGCGACGTGCGTTCCGTGACCGTTGCCGTCGGTCGGGTCGTTGTCGTCACCGACGAAGTCCCAGCCGCGGTAGTCGTCGATGAGGCCGTTCCTATCGTCATCGACGCGGTTGGTTTCCCTGCCGGAACCTGACTCGCCCGGGCTGATGACGAACTGGCCTTGGAGGTCCTCATGACCGAAGTGCACGCCGGTGTCGACGACCGCGACGGTCTGCCCGGCGCCGGTGGAACGCGACCACGCCTCTGGCGCGTCGATGTCGGCGTCCGCCGTGCCTACCGCGCCCAGGACGCTCTGGCCGGTGTTGTCGAGCCCCCACAGGGCGGTCCACAACGGGTCCGTGCTCTGCGCCTGAACGCGTCCGTTGACCTCGGCGAAGCGCACGTCAGGGTCGGCGTTGAGCCGCCCCAGGGTTTCGACCAGCCGGCCTGCGGCGACGCGCACGATCTCGGTGTCGCGCAGGCGCAGGTTGCGAACATGACTCGCCCCGGCGCGGGAACGGACGCGGCTGCGGTCAGACGCGGTCAACCGCGGTGCGCGCGCGACGATGATCTCGCGCAGGCCGCTGTCTTCAAGACGCTGCAGGGCTTCGGAGCGCTCGGTGTTCGGGGCCTGAGCCGGCACGGCCGGCACGATGCTCAGCAGGCAGGCGAGCGAGAGCAGCGGCGCGGTCAGGCGCTTGGGGCGAATACGCATTTGCAGGCTTCAGCTCGCGAGCCGACAACCGGATGAGGCGTTCCGTGCCGACATTCGTCGGGGTCAACCTTCCTGCGGGGAGTGCGGCCGCAGCCGGGCACCGTCCCGCGTTGGCGTTCAGGGCGTCCAGGTCATCATCGGCAGAGTTGTCGTCACCCCTGACTGCCGGTGGCCACCACTGGCCACATCTCAACGCGGTCGCGACGAGCAGGGC
>JAABUR0100007120.1_pt1 | contig 13356 bp, 23 predicted proteins | sample 5560091 | NCBI WGS metagenome assembly JAABUR01 (sample SAMN10711879, study PRJNA513375) | rock metagenome | isolation source: Antarctica rocks | place: Antarctica: Victoria Land, University Valley sud
CCGCCGGAACGCCGAAGGAGAAGGCTGCGGCCGACGGTTTGCTGGCCGCGGGCGCCGCGCCTGCGGGACAGCGCACGGCGACATCAGCGGGCGCCCCTGAGCCGTCCCGATTCTACCTGGATCCATCTTGGGCCGCGGGCTGCGCACCCTTCCGCTTGTCGACCTCGGCCTGCACGGCCGCCTGCGCCTGGCCCGCCGCGGCGGAGTTCTGCGCCAGGAAGGCTGCGCCCCAGCCGTCTGCCGCCGGCGCCGGCGCGCTCGCCGCCGGGCCTGCGCGCGAGGCGCAGGCCCCTGTCAGCGCGCTGCCGCGAGGCTGGCTGCGCCCGCCATGCGGGCAGCGCGCATCCGCCCTCATTGCCGCTCCGCGCGTCCGTGCGTCAGGCGTCTCCGCAGTCTCGACATGTGGCGCCCAGGCGGTGCGAAAAGGCGGTGCGTCGCCCCGACTGCCCACAGGCAGCGCTGCCGCAGGCGGCTCAGGTGCAGGGGCCCACAGGTGACATGTCGAGCAGGCGCGCGCCTTTGCCCTTGTCGGCCTCCGGCTGCGCCGCCGCGCGCGCCGGCTCCGCCTCGTCAGCTGCCTTGGCCGCTGCATCCGGACTAAAGCCCACAGACCGGCCGCCCGCTGTCCGCGGGCTCGTGGCCGGCTCCTTCCCAGACCCTGCCCCAGGCAGCTCGGACGGCGCTGCCGCATCCTCGCCCTCCGCGCCGCCCGCCGTCGCCGCGGGCGGCGTGTCGGCGGGCGGCGCCGGCGCGCTTGGCGCCGGCGGCTCGCGCGAGCTGCCCGCGCCCGCCACAGCGGCGGGCCCGTCGCCGCCGGCCGGGGCCGCGGGCGCGCCCCACGCGATGGCGGGCACGGATGGCGCGGGCCATACACGCGGCCAGGCCGGCGGCCCAGCCGCGCTCGCGGCCGGCGGCGGCAACGTCAGCGTGTCGACCGGCGGAGGCGGCAGCGGCGGCCGCGGCGTTGCCTCCGCGCCCGCTCCGTCCTCGCTCTGTGACGTGCAGCAACGTTCGTCAGCATGCGCGCCTGATGCAGAGCAAGCGCACGTGCAGCCGCCTACAGAGGGTCTTTAGATCTCGTGAGCATGGGCAAGGCGGGCAGGCTTGCTCCGCTCAGGCAGTCAAAGCAGACCTGCAGCCATGGCGAAACACAGCTGCATGGGGCACTACTGATTCTCTATGTATCCACTACAACAGCACGATGCATGTGGCCTGCCCAAGGATGTTAGGCACAGCTCACCTCCGTCATGGCATCGAGCGCCATCATGATGCGCCGCGCGGTTTCCGTCATGGGCGAGCCGCCCGCGGCCCCAGCCCCCGAGCTGCCCCGGGCGTCCCCGGGCGCCGGCAGCGCCAGCGGGCTCGCCTCCCCGCCGCCGCCCAGCGGCCCGCCCAGGCGCGGGTGGAAGGGCGTGCGGCCGGCCTGCCAGACGCGCCGCTCGGCGCTGTTGCCGGCCACGCGCCGCCGCACGGACCGCTCGCCGCCGGCCGCTGGCAGGCCCGCGCCCAGCAGCGGCGTACCGGCGCCGCCGCCTAGCCCCCCGCAGCTCACCTCAGGCCGGAGCTCGCCTCACGGCAACGGTAAAGGTATGCTGACCGGCTGGTAGGAGCCGGCATGCCCGACACAACACCCAACTAATGCATGCTCAAGGCTACACCCAGAACGGCGTGCCCGGCCAGGCCGCTGCAACACCCGAAGGCACGCCCGTCCATCTCAAAGCCTGTTGGGCTCTAGAGCCGCAAGAGCTCTCGCAGAGGACCCCAGTGTCGAGTTGACAAAGCGGGCCAGAGCAGCTGGCCCGCTCCTCACTTGCAGTGCTGCCGCATGCATGCCTTCCAGCAGCGCTCCTCTCCAAGCGCATGCCTGTCATGCACATGCACACCTCCCGCAGAACACTGCACATACACCCCCGGCGCGCACCTACGCCGAGCGCGTCGGCGTCCGGCTCGCTCATGCGCACGCGCTTCGCGCCCACGCTGCCGCCGGCCACTGGGCCCCGGCCGCTCGGGTTGAGGCTGGAGTAAGTGCGCATGGGCGTCCAAGCGAGCGCCTGCGGCGGCAGCGGCGACGGCGGTGTCGCGCTGGCGCCGCCGCCGCCCGCCGCGCCGAGCGCCTGCATGGGCAGGGGCGTGCGCGGAAGCGCCCTGCACCACACACGCTGGGCTTCACTCCAGTACAGTCACATGAAAAGGTCGTGCCTTGGCAATGATATCTCGCCTGCAGTATACCATTCAGATAGCAAACAATAGAGGCTGCGCACACACATAATTCCTGCCTGCATCAGCCGCATAGACGTGACACCAGTTCACGCATGTGCATCCTTCCATTGTTTGCAGCCGTCAACTGACGGCCGCCAGTAAAACGCAGGCTGGGCACTCTCAACTGTTGCCTCCGGCGGTGAGCTATTGCAGCGGGTCATGGCAACATTCGTGCAAGCACGGTGGCAGTGTGGTTGTGGGCATCCGGGCACGCACCCGCGCTGGCCTGGCGGGCCGCGCTGGCTCAGGGGCGTGCGGCCCAGCGCATACGGACCATTGCCGGCCGCCAGCCTGCTCAGGCGCGAGCCCGCGCCGGCGCCGCGAGCTGGCATGGGCGTGCCAGCGCGCCCTCCGAGCGGCCCCCCGGCCAGCATCGGGGCCCCCCACTGGCCCGGCCCCAGCGCGCCGCCGCCCGCGCCCAGCCCCAGCCCCGCATCGGCGCCCGTGGCGCGCGCGGGGCCGCCCAGCGCGGAGGACGGCCGCGCAAAGGGCGCCGCGGCCAGGCCCAGCAGCGGCGAGGCGGCGCCGGAGCTGGGGCGCGAGCCTGGCCCCAGGCGCGGCAGCCCGGCCGCCAGCGGGCTCTGGTCCAGCAGGCTGCGCAGGCGCTGCAGGCGCGGGTCGCGGCCGACGGAGCCTGGGCTGTCGTCGCCGGCGCCGCCTGCGTCGCCATCGTCGGGCGCCGGGTGCACGCGCGCGCCCGCCGCGTCGTCCTCGCTGCTGGCGCCCGCCGGCGCGCTGCGGCCAGAAGCGGCACTGCCCGGCGTGCGCGTGCCGCCGGCGCGCCTGCCAGGCGCAGACGGCGGGCCGCCAATGCCCGGCGCGCGCATATCAGGGCTGCCCGCGGCGGCGCCGTTGGCGTCAGGCTGCGCGCGCTTGCGGCTGGCAGCGTTTCCGGCCGTGCCGCGGCCCGGCTCCTGCTCCGCACCCTCCTGCGCAAAGTGGACATGTGTGCTGTGCTCGCTTGGCACACAGGTCGGCTAGTGTGCTGGCTTTTGCAGCATGGGCAGAAAGGACGCACCTCTGCTTCCCCAGCCGGTGCCGGTGCCTGTGTGTCATCATCACCCCGACCGCCTGACCCTGCGCAGCACGCACACCGTGCGTGAGCTCCTGTCTTTGCCCTCACCCGCAGGCTCGACCTCGCTCCCCCGCATGGTGCGCATACGCAGGACACCCAGCAAGCCCGCGTGCTGGAACCGGTGCAGCAGTGCCGCGCGTGCCTGCTCCGCGCGGCGGGGTGCGGCCAGCAACAGAGAAGTAGCCGCCAATCAGAGGGATCTGCGCGGCCACCACGCAGCTCGTCAGGCATCAGACCAGGCAGGCTTGCACGCGCAAGGAGCGAGGCGGCGCCAGGCAGCCACCTTTGAGGGCAGCGCGCTGAGAGGCCGCCAGAGCGACTTCAGCAGCGACCCGTCCCCAGCCTGCGGTTGCGCGACTGGCGGTGGTGGCGCGGCGCCTGGCGGCGGCTGCCCTGGCGCTGGCCTATCATAGGGCGTGCGGGCCGGCCGGCTCCTGCCTGCGCCGCGCCGCCGGGAGGGCCCGCCGGCGCCGCCGTCGCCGCCATCCATGGCCGTCACACGTGCAGGTCAGGCTGAGCGCCTTTGCCAATCGCGCATTGCTTCCTTCTAGACAGTCTTGCTGATGCATTTCGAGCGCAGCAGCTAGGGTCCACATTTCCTACTTGCTGACCCAGTTACTGGCTGGACCTGACATCCCGAGTGCACCGCCTGTGCTGTGGCCTGTGTGTGCAGTGCAAGGCCAGCATGGCAGGCGCGCTGCCGTCCTGCCTTCACACGGGGTTGATGGGTGCCCGGGCGCCAGGCCCACGCATCAGGCCCCAGCAGGCACGCTTGCAGCGAGCACTGGGGCCGCTGCGCGCGCGCCGCCAAGCGCCAAGGCCGCCTGCTGCCATGCCTGCTGTGCGAGCCGTTGCAGAGGCCGAGCGCGCGAGCTCAGCACCAGAGGGGGTGTCTGTGTCAATCGACAACAGCCAGGCCAATGCCACCGTGATCAGTGTGGAGGGCTACAACCGGCCTGGCCTGCTCACGGCGCTGACAGCCACATTCCGCGACCTTGGACTGGATGTGAACAAGGCGCGTGATCTGCCCCAGATCACTCTTTGCTGCAGCCTTAACCAAAGCCTGTCAGTACAGTCACATGTCAATATAGTTTAGCAAAGGGCAATACAGGTGACCAATGTAGGTGACCAAGAGGCACAGTGGTTGTCAACAGGCTTAAAAAACACATTCTGCCGTCATTATGTGGTGTGTTGAGGTGCAGTGCGCTCGACAAACGCTGTGCACCTGCTTGTGGCGCACAGGCTGAGGTGGACGGGCTGGACGGCCGCATAAAAGACAAGTTCTATATCACCGCGGTGCGCAACAGCACCTCTGCGCAGTCTCCTGAAGCCCTGCAGGTTGAGCGCCGCCTGGGTTGCTGGAGCTCAGTGTGCTGGCTGGACTCCACCCCTGTTCGCACGGCAGTGCTCGCCCCGGCTCCTCGCGAGACCTGACGCCCCCGCCTGCCGCGCAGAGCGGCGGGCAGAAGGTCACGAGCCCGGCGCAGATCGAGTCGCTGCAGCGCACGCTGGAGGACGTGCTCGGGCCGCGGCGGCAGCTGGCGCGCTCGGCGTCCAAGCGGCCCAAGGTGGGGGAGGGCGTCGCGGCCGCCGCCGACCAGAAGAAGGCGCTGCTCTACAACCTCATGGGTGCGCCCTCGGGGTGCATGCGGGGGGGGGCGGGGGGCGCACGCTTCGGGCGGCAGGCCGCGCCGCGCAGCAGCAGCGGCTGGCATGCCCCAGCATCAAGCGGGACGCAACGCCAACACTGCAGGGCAGCCTGCCGTGGCGCAGGATGCTCCAGGCTGGGTGTGGCCTTGCTGTGAGGCTGCCTGGCATGGTGCGTGCCGACCACCTGTGCATGCACCGTCCCTGCTTACTCGCCCGCGCCAGCCGCATCGCCGGTCGTCAGTGCTGCAGCAGCATTGCTCCTTGTGCCTGGAGCTTGCCCAAGGCTTGCCGTTCAAAGTGCAGCTAGAATCACAGCGCTTACGACAGGAACCAGTCAGGGGCGCATGCCCGTAAGGCGCAGCGGCCAGGCGGGACAGCTTTGCTGAAATGCACTAGGGTTATCTGTGCATTGCAGCAAAGGCTGCTTGCTTTGTGGGTGTCTGCCGCTTAAAGCGCACACCTGTGTGATGCCGGGCGTGACCGCGCCCCGGCGCGCTCGCGCGCAGACACGTACACGCAGAGCGACGTGCTAAGCGTGGAGCAGTCCATTGTGGGGCACGTGGAGTACACGCTCGCGCGCAGCCGCTACAAGTTCGACGACCAGGAGGCGTACCAGGCGACCAGCCTCTCCCTGCGCGACCGCCTGATCGAGTCCTGGAACGACACGCAGCAGTACTTCAAGTGCGCCGCGCCGGGTGCCGCCGGCGCGCCTGCCGGGCGCCGCGCGCCGTGCGGGGCAGCCCGCGGGGGGTGGCGCCGGGCGCGGCCCGCAGACTCGGTGGAGGAGGCGGCTTTGATTTCGTCCGTTTAGACCAGGCTTCCCGCTCCTACGCTTGACAGGGCCGGGGGTGAGGGGTGCTGAGTGCATGCTGCACTTGATCACTGGTCTCGATCCCGATGCGCTCTGCATCTCTGGGCTTGATTGACGGTCGGAGCGCGGGCCGGCAGGGACGCGGACCCCAAGCGCGTGTACTACCTGTCCATGGAGTTCCTCATGGGCCGCTCGCTGACCAACGCGCTGAACAACCTGGGCGTGGTCAACCAGTACACTGAGGCGCTCAGCGAGATGGGCTACAGCCTGGAGGCGCGCGGCCGGGCAGCGCCGCCATGCGTGCCTAGGGTTCCGGAAGGATCCTGAACTAACCCAATGGAGATGCGTGACCAAGCGACTGCCAAACCTGGGTGGTGTGCGTGAAGGCCTTTAGCGACGCACGGCAGGTCAGGCCCACCTGTGCGTGGCATGGTGCGGGAAGCAAGTGCCGGCTGCGGCCGCAAAGCATCGCACTGCGAACACCATGGTGTGCATGCGATATCCTGCATGAGATGGCGCTTGAGAGGCGCTGCTGCATATGCCAGCGATCGACCGATTACGGCCGCATGTCACGCATCCTCCTGCGCGAGGCCGTGGGCTGGCCAAGCAGTGTCTGCCCGCCGCCGCATGCAATGGGTGATGGTCACCGTGCGTGCGCCGGTCATGCGCCCGCGAGCTGGGCGCGCGGCGCGCTACGCGCAGGTGCTGGCGGAGAAGGAGCGCGACGCGGCGCTGGGCAACGGCGGCCTGGGCCGCCTCGCCGCCTGCTTCCTGGACTCCATGGCCACGCTGGACCTGCCGGCCTGGGGCTACGGCATCCGCTATCAGTACGGCATGTTCCGGCAGGCGCGCGCGCCCGTCCGCCCCGCCGGGATGCCAGTGACCGCGCTCTGAGCCACTCCCCTTGCCAGCGGCCGGCCTGGGCCGGCGGCATCCGGCCCGTGTCGTGGCGTGCTTCAGGCGCAGGGCCCATGTCTACTGCCAAAAGCTCTTTCCATAGATGTGTTGGTTATTCAATGTTCCTTGCGCGCCTGGCATTGCCTCCCTGACGGTGACCTCTGCAAAGGCGTGTTGCATTACCCGGCATGCCTATGAGTGCTGAGCATGTGCACTTACGTGTGGTGCAGTCCAGCAGGAGCGCACTGTCTGACGCGCATGCGGCAGCCGGCTTTCGACATCCGATGCCGCGCTTATGTAGAGCAGCAGTCGCTCCAGGAGCCACATGAGGCACAGCTCCAGGGATGAATGTGGGCCCCACCGTGCTTGGCAGACCATCATCGATGGCTTCCAGCATGAGCAGCCGGACTACTGGCTCAACTTCGGCAACCCGTGGGAGATCGAGCGCCTCAACGTGTCCTACCCCATCAAGTTCTATGGCCACGTCAGCGTGGACGAGCAGGACGGCCGCCAGGTCTTCCGCTGGAACGCGGGCGAGTCGGTGCGGCCGCCGCAGCGCGCTGTGCTCGGCCGAGCAAGCATGTCTGCCAATTTGCATGTGCCCAGACTGTGCACATGCAAACTGTTTATGATAATGCCGGCAGCTGCGTGCTCCGACGCGACGCGCGGCATGCGCAGACCTGGCCTTTCGCAGCGGTGTCCGTGCCGCGGTGCCTGCGTACGATGTGCAGGGGGCCAGCCTGCTGCGCTGGCGCAGGTGACGGCGGTGGCGTACGACAACCCCATCCCTGGATTCCAGACGAACAACACGATCAACCTGCGGCTGTGGGCGGCCAAGCCGGGGCAGGAGTTTGACCTGCAGGCGTTCAACACGGGCGACTACGTGCAGGCGCGCGCCACATGTTTTTGCCTGGCTCTAGTATTGTGCATGTGCACGTTCTCCCATGACGGTTCGACTAGTGTTGCATGCATGTGCCAGGGTGAAAGCGTTGGCTCACCATGGCTCAAAAGCATGCGTGGACTGAAGTGTGCGCTTGTCCATGGCACTGCTATGTGGGCAGGGAAAAAGTCAGGAACCAGCATGGCCTGACCATGTCTCACCGCCCTCGTGAGGTGAAGCAGTAGCCTGCATGGCTTGCTCATGCAGCGGTCCAGTGTAAGTCCGTACATGGGTTACAGCAGATGGTGGAGCATCATTGCACATGGGGCTACTGCTAAGAGTCTCGAGGCGCTGCGTACCCTGCACGCAGGCTATCCTGTCGCGGCAGCGCGCGGAGACGCTGTCCTCGGTGCTGTACCCGGACGACCGCACGTTCCAGGGCAAGGAGCTGCGCCTGAAGCAGCAGCACTTCTTCGTGTCGGCGACCATCCAGGCGCGCGCCGTCTGCGCTGGCTGCGTCGTAGGAGGCCTTGCGGTGGGTGGGCGCGGCGCTCTGGCAAAGGCTGGGTCGATTGGAGCCTCTAGCAGGTGTGGTTGGCCTTCATGCTTCTGGTCGGCCACAAGGCTTTTGCGTGTGAGCAGCAGCGCCTTGTAGACTGACTGACATGTGCAGACTTGGCTGACAGTAAAAACTCTGGCAGTACTGATTCGGCACCCAGGATATACGCTATTAGTGCAGGGGCTAGGAGGAATACTTGACATCCAGTCTTGCTGCGCGCTAGGACGTGGTGCGGCGGTACAAGGAGACGCACAGCACGTTTGACGTGTTTGCGGACAAGGTGGCCTTCCAGATGAATGACACGCACCCGACCATCGCCGTCGCGGAGCTCATGCGCGTGCTCATGGACGAGTGCCAGCTCGGCTGGACGCGCGCCTGGGAGCTGACCACCAAGGCAAGGAGTCCCCTTGCCCCGCCAAGTGCTGTGAGAAAGTGCTGCTCATGTTGTGCGGGTGCCTGACGTGCAATTCCGCAACCCTCCTTGGGAGCGCCGCCTTGCTCAGCATACAGGCACTGGACTAAAGCCTGCCTCGAAAGCGGTGCTCTTGTGGCCGGCTCATTCTGGTATGTGTTGTGGACCTTTCCGCAGGTGCGGGCGCTGCACAACAAGCTGTGCTCGTAGCAACATCACAAAGTTTCGGCATGGCGCAGGTGTTCTCGTTTACGAACCACACCGTGCTGCCGGAAGCGCTGGAGCGGTGGCCGGTCAGCCTGATTGAGAAGCTGCTGCCACGGCACATGCAGATCATCTACGACATCAACTGGCGCTTCCTGCAGGCGCGGCTGCCCTGCCTGCCGCAATCATGCTGGTGCGCATGCCGGCCGTGGGTGTGCAGCAGTCCGCTTAAACTTCCAAAACATTGCCTTAGCGGTCATTTCATGTTTTGGTATGTGGCACGCCTACATCACACGCTTCCTTTGAGAGCCACACCAGTGCTGCAATGCGACAGCCATTGTGGCTGTCATGGGGTGTTGTGCCATTGCAAGTGTGCTGCATATTAATTGGCTGAAGTGAAAGTCACCGTTCAGGACCTCCGTGCACGGCTCGGCGACGACTGGGACAGGATCAAGCACATGTCCATCATCGACGAGGACGGCAGCGAGAAGTGCGCCCCATCTCGCATGCTCACACTCGCTGCGGGTGCACGGCGACATGCGCCTCATCATTGCATGCAAAGTACGAGCACTTGTGTCTTGCTTCTCCCAGCTTGACAGGCTAGCGGCTGCTCCTGAGCTGCTCTGCCATCGTGGGTGGTGTCTCATGCATCTAGCGTTTCAAGGCTGCGTGCCAACAAGAGTGACAGAAGAGCGCACAGACGTCACCGAGATGTCAAGGCCTGCTGCTGACACTTGCCACGTGTTTCCACTCAGGCACGTGCGCATGGCGTACCTGGCGGTGGTGGCCAGCCACACTGTGAACGGCGTGGCCGCCATCCACAGCGACATCATCCGCGACACCATCTTCAAGCCCTTCGCTGAGCTGTTCCCGGAGAAGTTCCAGAACAAGACCAACGGCGTGACGCCGCGCCGCTGGCTCGCGTTCTGCAACCCGCCGCTGCGGGAGCTGATCACGGCCACGCTGGGCGGCGATGCCTGGATCAACGACCTAAACCAGCTCAAGGTCCTTGCCCGCGCCCTGCTTGCATGCGGAGGCTGACACCCTGCGCTGACCACCAGGATGATTGCAGCATCAAAACCCTTGATACCTAATGCTGCTGGCAAGCATGCTCTCAAGCGTGCTTTCTTGCTGATAGGCCCCACTGCGATGCTTGTTTCTCATGTTCTTGCCGAAAGTTGCTTATTTGCACCAGACTTGTCGTGGGCTTGCGCTGGCTCAAATGACAGACAGGTAGCTCGAGGTTCACCATGCCTGCTGTCTTGGCAAGAATTGGATTCAGCCACGGGTGCGTCAGTCTGCGCTGACAGTAAGTAGCGAGGTCGTGCCTGATACGCTTCATGTGCGCGCCAGGGCCTGCGCGAGTACGCGCGCGACCCCGAGTTCCAGGCGAAGTGGCGCGAGGTGAAGCGGACGGCCAAGGCCAAGGCCATGGCCAAGGTCTGCGAGCTCACCGGCGTGGCGGGCACGGCGGACGCGCTGCTGGACGTGCAGGTGACGAGCCGCCACATCGAGACATGCTGTGGACCAGAGCGTGCGCATGTGGGTTTATTGACTTGCTTGGGGCTGTGGCGGGAAGCGCTGCTGTGCAGCATGTATGCATGTAAATGCTGGGCAGGCTAGCAGGTCCAAATTGAAGTGTCCAGCTGCACAGGTGCCATTGGGTCTAAGCTGCTGCCACGCCCCCAACGTGCGATGCGCACGGTGCACAGCGTGAAGCGCCTGCCCTGCAGGTGAAGCGCATCCACGAGTACAAGCGCCAGCTGCTCAACGTCCTGGGCATCATCCACCGGTACGACGCCATCAAGAAGATGACGCCCGAGCAGCGCAAGACGGTAGGGTTGCGGCAGATGACGTGCTCTTTCAGCTGCTGCGGTTTGCTTTCCTTTATCTTACCGGAAACGAAAACGAGACAAATGCATAACCATCTTAAAAGGTTATAAATGCAATCCCCATGCACATGTTATGGTAAAACTACACTACAAGGCGGACCGGCCCTGGCGGCAGGTCGTGCCGCGCCTGGTCGTGATCGGCGGCAAGGCCGCGCCGGGCTACGAGATGGCCAAGCGCATCATCAAGCTGGTGAGCGCAGTCGGCAAGCGTGTGAACGAGGACGCAGACATCGGCGACCTGCTCAAGGTTGCCTTTGTGCCGGACTACAACGTGTCGGTCGCTGAGGTCATCATCCCTGGCGCGCGCCCGCGCGTCTGGGCGAAGCGGTCTGGATAGATCGAGAAAGCCGTCCGCTGAAGTGCTCGTAAAAACTTGTGGCTGTTATGCAAAAAATATGACCAGTAAAGCCGAAGTTGAGCCTGATGCTGACGGTGAGTCGTGCATAAGGGACAGAGCGAGGCGGCGGCGAACCCGACCTGCTGTGACATGCGCGCCGCCGTGCGCAGGCTCGGAGCTGAGCCAGCACATCAGCACGGCGGGCACCGAGGCGTCCGGCACCGGCAACATGAAGTTCGCCATGAACGGCTCGCTCATCATTGGCACCATGGATGGCGCCAACGTGGAAATTGCGGAGGAGATCGGCGAGGAGAACATGTTCATCTTCGGCGTGCGCGCGCCCGACGTCGCGCGCCTGCGCGCCGAGCGCCGCGACCTCAAGGCGAGCGCCGGCTGCCCAACCGAGCCATGGGAGTCAGGACGTAGGGCGCGTGTCCTCTGCAGCTTGAGAGCCGCTGCAACTGAGCACATGCATCATCCTGAGTTGTTTCTTGGGGTGTGCATTTGTGTCAAACAAGCAGCCGCTGTGGTTCTCTGGCTGCCACCTGCATGAAGAGGAACACTGTCTAGCAGCCCAGGCTGGGGGGTCAGGCGTGCACGGACACGCTGAGGCAACGAGCGCACTGCATGCGGCCAGCTGGCCCTGGGGTTATCCATGGCTATGCGTCGCGCAGGCGGATGCGCGCTTCGAGCACGTGCTGAGCCTCATCCGCTCGGACACCTTTGGCTGGGCGGACTTCTTCGAGCCGCTCGTCAACTCGATCTCGTCCGGCGGCGACTTCTACCTGCTGGCCAACGACTTTGTTTCGTACCTGGAGGCGCAGGCGCGAGCCAGGGCCACAGTGCCTGGCCTGGCCTCAAAAAGAGTCGCACCCTGCGTGTCCTGGCCGACAGCATGATGCCCTGCTTGGGCATGTTGACACTTGTGCATGTTGACGCTTAGGCATGTTGACACCCACTTGACACCCACTTGAGTGTGAGGTGTGCATGCATGCACAGCGCTGTCGCCGGCCACTCATAACTTACCCTGAAGACCGCAGTAACTGCATGCAATAACGATGGGCATACCTCTATCGCTTCTGGGTTGGGATGCAGCCTCCAGGCTGTTTATGAGGCTCCCTGCAATGCCATAAAGGGTTTCGTGTGTACATACAGAGCAGTCACAAGCACGTACATGTGCCGAGACGCAGTGCGTGGGGCGCAGGCGCGCGTGGACGCCACGTACCAGGACCAGACGCGATGGACGGAGATGTCCATCATGTCGACGGCCGGCAGCGGCTTCTTCTCCTCCGACCGCACCATTGCGGAGTACGCGAAGGAAATCTGGCGTACGGCGCCCTGCAAAGTGCCAGCACAGCCGTAGGTGGTTTGTAGTGGGAGCTTTGACAGGTACGGTGCAGCTGGGTCCCCGGTGTGACCATGAGTTGTCTTGTCGGCCTGCCGTGAGGAGGCGCTGGGGCGTGGGGTGTGTGTGGTTTGCAGGACCCTCAGTTTGCTTGCAGACTTTGCTCTGCCTCTGACGTCACGCACTGACAGCACTGTTGGGGGGCATAATGAATGTTCAGAACAGTCGATAGTAGTGTGTCACAACGCGCGCTTGGATTATGCGAGAGAATGTGATGAAGCTGACAGGGGATTTGTCCTTGGACCATGCTGAGTCTCCTGCGAGCCTGTCCTGCAGAAGGTGCAACAGCTCTAGGCATGCTGTTATGAACATGCAAACGCATATGCATGCGCATGCACAAGCGCACTGTCCCTGCCACTTGCACTGCATGTCCTCAACCTCTGTGTGGATCTGCGATCACCTTGCAGATGGAAAAGCACACTCGACACTACACAAATTACTGATCAGAAACTCTGTGTAGTGACCGACTTTCTGAGACTGAAGAGTACCCGTCTCGCGCTGTTTCGTTAGGCACAAGACAAAACCAGCAGCACAGCGCTCGATGCCGCCAACGGGCTGAACTCTGACCTGCCCGTCCGTGTGGGCTGATGGAAGGAGTCGCAGTGGAACAGCAGCTGGACAGCGAGCTCAACGTGCTCCGCGAGGCGATGGTGGCAAGCCTCGCCACGTTTGCCGAGACGTCCACGCTCAAGCCAGAGAGCCGCGAGCTCACACAGGCAATCCAGGGCCACATGGCGGAGATGCGCGCTAAGACGCGGGACCTAGAGCTACTGGCCGAGGAGCAGGACACGTATGCCCACGTTGCCTGTATGTGATGCTGTACAGAGACAGCCTATGCAGTGCAGCAACTGTGGAAGCAGCAGGCTGTGCCTCAATTGCGTGCAATGCAAGCGTGTCTGAGAGAAGCGGCAGTGCCTGCGCTGTCTTGCCGTGACTAACCACCCGCGGTTCGCAGCCCGGAGGAGTCAGAAGCGC
>JAABUR0100007121.1_pt1 | contig 13356 bp, 18 predicted proteins | sample 5560091 | NCBI WGS metagenome assembly JAABUR01 (sample SAMN10711879, study PRJNA513375) | rock metagenome | isolation source: Antarctica rocks | place: Antarctica: Victoria Land, University Valley sud
CCCAGCCCGTCGGCGACGCCTGCCCCGACCACGCTGCCCCAGGGCGCTGGCGCCATCAAGCTGGGCGAGCTGCTGCGGCTGCTGCACCTCACCCCTAAGAACTAGGTTGCACACCCAAGATCCCACATGGGACGGGCAGGTGCTGAGAGCTAGCTACAAATCTGAGCCATGGAAGAAAGGCTCATGCGTAGGCCAGTGCAGGTTGTTTGCTGCGGGGGAGCCCGCTCGGCGCCATTGTGCTGCTCAGGGTAGTCCCGCTGCTGCTGGTGTGTCGCTCCCACTAACTTGCAAGCTTGTCTCCTCTCCAACCCAGCTAAGTTCAAGCCGACCGTCGCTATTTGATCCCGATGCGCCAGCTCTGACTGACATGGCCCTGACTGCGGCCTGCTTCCCACGGCCCCACGGCACTTGCCGTGCTGCGGGCCCGGTCCCCCTTCGCGCTTGTTGAGTTCTTGATCTGTCCTGCAGAAGAGTAGCTGTCTAGCAACGTGCTTGCATCCTTGTGCGTGCGTGCAGATGTGACCGCAGAGCAGCACCATGCTATGGATGTTTGCAATTTTGACTTGCTTGGCGCCTGGTATTAGCGGGCCACGAATACTGAATTTGATGCATGTGCCCTGTGATGCCTGGTGCTGACGAGAGGGTTGCATTGCTAATTTCATGCACACGATAGCTATTACATGCGCAGGTTGATGCTGAAGTGGTGGGTGCAGGAGGCATTATAGTAGATCTACCCCGCGGCTATCAGATGTTTGGGACCAACCATGGCAGGTCTGCATGTTGGGATTTGTGCGCGGCGGAGGCGTCATGCAGCGCATGTCTGGGTGCTAGCATGTGCCATGGTGGTTCCTTGGTGCTGGGCGGTCAGTTTCGCTGCAATCAAGCAATGATGGGGCTGTAATATGAACGACAAGCGCCTGGCGCGCATGTGATGGCTGATCTACGCTGCCAGGCTCAGTCGAGCAGTGTGCCGCGGCGGCGGAAAGCAACTGCTCAAATGCTAAGCGAAGGCGTGCTTGACAGATGTCAGTGCCACCCTGCAGCCTCACCTCAATACTACTCCCAGTCAGCTGCTGTGGTTGCACAGCTTCGCTTGCGGAGTCAGGTATCTCAGGAGCGTGGACAGACAATCGGGCCTCGATAGGCGCACAAGCACGAGCGGCCTGGCGCGCGAGCACGGGCCGCCTAGCTAACCGCATATATGTAGCTTCAGCGTTGGGTCTTTTGCAATGCTCTACCGAAAAAAAGCGCATGTTGCAAAACGGAGTTCCACAGTAACCAGGGTAGGGTCCCAGCTCTCAGCGCCTAGGACCCTCCGCCAGCAAGGCTTGGAATTCACTCCTCCAAAGAACGAAAGCCACCAGCTTTGAGGCCTGATGGCCCTGTCGCAGCTGCCTTGAGACGTGGCACGCGTGCGAGGTCCGCAAGCAACGCCTCACGTCATCAGCAAACGCTGAGCGCATCAGCAGGAACAGGTGAGCGGCGCCGTAGCTCTCTATGCCACGTTTTCTCTAGCGAACGGGCGTTTGCTGACCATAGGTGCGCTCGCAGGCTGCCACGTCCAAGGCTGCGCCGCGCGCAGCTGTCGTGGAGGGGCCTGCGCCGCAGCCCGCACCACCACCCGCACGCGTCGCCGGTGCCATGGATCCCGTGTCAGAGCTGGTGAGTCTCAACAAGGCGATCTTCGCCAACCACAACATACCAGTGACGCGAGACCAGATTATGGTCATGCTTGGCTGCACAGAGGACAGGCTGCGCGCGCGCACGGCGCGCATGCTGGACGACAAGGGCCTGTCGTGGAAGGACTATGGGGAGACGTGGGCATGGGGCCACATCTTCCCCGAATCAGAGTTCAACTTGCACGATGCGCAGGCGGCATGCTTGTGCATGTCCCACATGAATGTCATGCCTCTGTCTCTGAAGGACAAGGAGACGAAGTCTGATGATCATGGCATCAGCCCTGCGGCCGCGCACTCCACCATCCCTGGGGATGATGTGTCTGCAAAGGACCTGGCCATGATGGGCCTCCTTGTTTCATCAGGTATGATGTTCACAAGCGGCGTGGCAGCTGACTGACCTGCAGGCGTTGCGCGCATCACAGCCTGCAGCCTGCTGCCAGAAACACGTCTTTGCAGCTGTGCACTTGCCGTGCACTTGTCTGACTGTTGCTGTTGGTGGCTGAAGGTTGCATTGCCAATGCATGTGTTGTGAAAGTGCGGAGTGTGTGGTGTGACGAATCTACAATACAATACTTTGCACTTGCGTGCGCTGATATGATGCCTATGACGCGAGTGCTCGCATGTGAGACCGGCTATCCTGAAGTGCTTGCCTGCATGCCTTGCCTGCAACTCCGCCTATCGTGTTATACACCGGACTGGCATGCGTGCACCCTCACCGCCTTCATCTCACTGCCAGTTACAGGGCCTGTCATTGTGACCCACCTTGATACCCCGTCGCAGCCCCAGCTGGCTGACGCAGGGCCGACCACGCCTGTGTGCGCCCAAGGGCGCGCGCGCTCGGAGCCGTTCCTACTGCGCTCGCACTCACAAGCCCGACTTACTGTGCCGCTGCAGTCTGGCAGCTTCTGTGACTCTGGCAGGCCAGGTCTCCTCGTGGTCTGTGTGCGTGCCGTCGCGCGTTGTGCCAGCTGTGCAGGTGGTGGCTTTGACATCAGCAGGCTACATCCACGTTCAGGCGGGGCCGGTGGGTGCGCATTGGCTCCACCCGCGGCCCCACCCGCCAAGCACCACGCCGGACAACCCTGACCCCGAGTATATCTCTGACCCCAGGTACACTCTGACCTCGGGCACGTCCTAACCCCGGGGTACAATTCTGACCCCGTGTACGTTGGCAGTGGAGCGCACGGCAAGGAGCTGGCCCCGCGCGTGCGCGCCGCCCGCGTGCGCCGACAGCGCCGCCTGTGGCGCCGGCAGGGCGGCGCCGCCGCGCCGGCCGCGCGCGCGAGGTGGCGATGCAGGAAGGCGGCCAGGGCGCCCCAGCCGTCACGCCTCAAAGCTATCATACGTGTTCTTCTTGGAGAGTGAAGTCAAGGCCTCCAAGGGGACGGCTAGACGCCTTGTCCTCCACCTGTCGCACTCGCGGAGCCGGCCCGGAGGGTCGCAACTCTTTCTGGCAGCTTGAATGCCGAGGCATCTGGCGGTCCCTTGTGGCCGGTTACCCGCTTTGAATGCATAGGGCACAGCATGGACGAAGCATGCGCATGGTGACGCTGGCAACCTGAGTCTTGCACAGGCCTTACCCCCTGGTCAGGCGACGAAAGGCAAGGCCGTTGCTGCCGCAGCAAGAGCGCATCTCATGCATAGAGACCGCTTTGCATCAGCGGCGTTACTGCGCCAAGCGCAAGCAGGCTGGGCGGTTTGCTCACATGTCGCCCCTGCTCCTGCTTTTGCGGTGTCAAGAACCGATTTTGTCCCTGGCATGCGCAGTGCTTCTCGTACAGAGCAGCAATGAGGGGGCTGCATGCGAGGGCTGCTGCTTATATGGACTGATTTTACAAGCGTCTGCGGTCCTCCAGACCAAAGGACCTGCTCCCGCTTATAGCGACTGTTCTACCCCCGACTGTACAACCGATAACGAGTATGCGCAGCGCGGAGCAGCAGGGCCAGTCTGCAGTGCCACTCCTCGGCACAGGATTGCAGGGGGCGAAGGAGCCTCCCCTTCAACGGCCTCTTCGGCAGCGCTAGAGCGGCGCAGTGGGCCTGGGGACCAGCAGAGCACCCGCACACCTGCCGGCTGCGCAGACCCGCGCGCCAGGTACAGTGAAGGGCAATGTATGCCACCAGCCTACCCCTCATGCTTGAGTTTCCTAGATCGACCTCAAGCTGCGGAGCCTGGGGGGGGGCGCGGCTGCCGCGGCATGCGGCAGCCACCGGCTCAGCGGTGGCCATGCCCCCGACATCCCCCCACGCCCCGCGTGCTTGCCTGATTAGACGCACTGCCTGCTGAGCGCTTCTTGCTTGGCGCGCGCTGCCCTTACACTGTAAACCCCTGTGCCCATGCAAAGGCCTGTCGAGGTCCCTCTGCAGGCACGCACCCTGATCCCCCTGGCAGGGTGCATGCCTGCAGCGTCAGGAGGCCGCTGAGTGCATGGGCACATGAAACCCTGCAAAACACCCCCGAGCCGGCCATCCCAGTCCATGAAAAGAAAGCGTCAGCAGGAGGGAGAGGAGGCACCCGGCAGTGCTAGCAGCGGCACGCCAGCGTGCCAGACCCCCCGTCCCCATCCCGCGGCCCGCGCCGCCAGTGCAGCCCCCCGCGCGGAGGCGGCGAGGCTGGACTGGTGACGCGCGCGCAGAGTGTACAACACCATGTCGTCAACCTGAGACTGAGGTGAGAACAAGATAGGATTCGGGTTAGCCAGAGCGCTCTAGTGCGCGGGCGCGGGCGCCTTTGCGCCCTCGGCCAGCGCCTCCGGCATCGCCTTGCTGTTCTCGTTGTTGAAGCCGAAGATTGCACGGTGGACGTCGGTCATCGACGGCTTGGGGAACGTGCCCTGGTAGAACTGCGCGCGGGCAGGGCGGCTGTGTGAGCGCCACACCCTAGCGCCCCTCTACCCTAGCGCCCCCACTGCCTGGTAGGGTGGCCTGCGACATGCGGGCGACCTGTCGCTTCGCCTGCCCTGCATGCAGGAGCTGGACTGCCAGCCGCACCGAAGGGCGCACGAGACAAAGTAACAAGGAGGGCAACCACTGGTTGCGGGGGGTGAGCGGCCTGGGTGAGCGGCCTGTCTCAGGCGACAGCGGCCGCGGCGCACCGTCTCGGACGACGCCTGGTCGTTGTTGAAGCCGAAGATGGCCTTGTGCATGTCGCCCATGGACGGCTTGGGGGCCGTGCCCGAGTAGTAGGGCCCCCCAGTGGGGAAGAACTGCGCGTCAGGCGCCCGGCGATCAGCGACAGCTGCGCATTCTGTTGCGGGGCATCCGAAGTCCCTCATCTCATTCTTGGCTCAGTTTCTCAGAGTGTGCTACCAGGCAGGCAGAGCGGCCTGCCCAGCTGTGCAACGCCCGTCTCGCACCCATCAGGGCAAGGCCGGCACAGGCGCAGGGTGTGGGGCGCACAGTCTCGTCATGCGCGGTCTGCTGCAGGCGGCGGCCCATGGTGGCAGCCTTGGCCGCGGGCGCGGGCGCCATGGCCTCCGGCATCAGCTTGCTGCCCTCGGCGTTGAAGCCAAAGATGGCCTTGTGGATCGTGTCCAGCGACGGCTTGGGTGCCGTGCCGTAGAACGTGCCGATCGGCGGCAGGAACTGCGCGGCGCGCCGCTCGCCGTCAGTCGCCCTGCCAGTCACTGACAGGCGGCTGTCGAGCCATCATGCAGCATGCCAGAAGTACAGCGGTAAGAGCACCGTGTGCTGTGATGGACCTTCACCTGTGCCCTCAAGTGTTTAGGCTGTGCATGCTGCAGAGCAGGCAGCACCCTGTCGCGTTGTGACTACATGCCTGCCCCCTCACCTGTGCACATACCAGCACACCAGTGCACACAATTGACACACGCCGTCAAGACACACTTGAGCGCCACGCCAGTGGCTGGTTTACGACCAACAACTCGCAACAAGCGAACTGCATCACACTGCATCACACAGTCGGCCGCGGGGAGCGCACGGTCTCCGTCCCAGCCGAGCCCTGCATCAGGCGGCGGCCCATCTTGGCCTCCGGCGCGGGCTTGGCGGCCGGCGCCATCTTGGCGGCCGCGGCGGGCGCCATGGCCGGCGCCATCTTCGGGCTGCCGTCGGCGTTGAAGCCGAAGATGCTCTGGTGCACCTGGCTCCAGGTCGGCTTGGGCGCGGTGCCAAAGCCGAAGAACTGCGCGCGCATGCCCGCGCCCCCGTCAGCGTGACGTCCTGAATGCATGCATCGATGACGTTTCATTGGCGTTTCTAATTGCAGTGTTGCGCCCTGGTATGCATGCTATTGCACATCATCTCGTGCTAATTACCGACCACCTGACCTGCCAGGTAGAACGCCATGACCTTGCCCCTTGCCCTGTCACGTTAGCAGTGCCGCACGCACCGTCTCGTCATGGGCACCCTTGTTGGCCGGCGCGGGCGCCATGGCCGGCGACATCATCGGGCTGCCGTCGGCGTTGAAGCCGAAGATGCTCTGGTGGATCTGGCTCAGCGTCGGCTTGGGCGCCGTGCCGAAGCCGAAGAACTGCGCGGCCACAGGGCTGCTCAGCACATGCGTTCGATCGACCCCGCTGCACGTCTGCAGGAGCACAGGTGCGCTGCCTCCAGGCACGCAGCGGCGCCACCCGCTGCAGACCGCGCGCGCGAACAGGGTCCGTAGTGCTTTCGCGCGCCATGCACACATGCGCGCGCATGCTTCCAGAATGCCGGACGCTCAAGGCGCTGAGTACGCAAACAGGTGATGCATGTGGGGCCGGAAGCGGGCGGCGCACGGTCTCGTCATGGGCCTGCAGCAGCTTGCGGCCGGTGGCGGGCGCGGGCGCCTTGGCCAGCGCCTCCGGCATCGCCTTGCTGTTCTCGTTGTTGAAGCCGAAGATGGCCCGGTGGATGTCCGACGGGGAGGGCTTGGGGTACGTGCCCTGGAAGAACTGCGCGCGCGGCTGTGGGCGTCGGTGCCTCCATTGCGGCCGCAGCGGTGCATGTGCAGGATCACAAATGTCACAACTGCAAATGATAGACTGCCGGCGGTGCCGACAGCTGTGGAGCGAAGGCGCGCAGCCGAGCGCGGCCTGTAAGAAGATGCCCGCGCGCGCCCGCGGCGCTGGCTAGCTTGCAGGCGCAGCGCGCACCGTCTCGGAGGAGGCCTGGTCGTTGAAGCCGAAGATGGCCTTGTGCATGTCGCCCATGGATGGCTTGGGCGCCGTGCCGTAGTAAGGGGGGAAGAACTGCGCACACGCCGCAAAGCCGCCTTAGTCCATGCCGCTGCACAGCCACGTTGTACCAACAGACACGGGGACTGCACAACAAGGGTCGGGCGCGCACGGTCTCAGCCCCTGCCGAGCCCTGCATCAGGCGGCGGCCCATCTTGGCGGCCGGCGCGGGCTTGGCAGCCGGCGCGATCTTGGCGGACGCAGCGGGCGCCATGGCTGGCGCCATCATCGGGCTGCCGTCGGCGTTGAAGCCGAACATGCTCTGGTGCACCTGGCTCCACGTCGGCTTGGGCGCAGTGCCGAAGCCGAAGAACTGCGCGCGCAACCGGGCGTCACAGTCAGTCAGCCTGTGGCATGGAATGCATACCCCGGTGACACCTCTGGGTGCTTCTGGAGCCGTTGCGCCATCGGGCGCAACAGCAACGCGTCACTCATTTCGGCGTGTCCAGCTGGACGCTGTCAGCCCCGCAAACTTGCTGTGGAGACTTCTGCTGGGCTATGTCTCGCTGTGGCGCAAAGCCCTCCATACATTGCTGCTGACGCCGCCCAACAAAGAAGTTCAGGCCGCCGGTCATCAGCAGAATGCTGATAGCACATGTGATCTTCCTCTCTTGGACAACGCCTTGCAGAAAACCTCCTCTGCGCCGCGCCTGCCGGTGGCAGCCCCACAGAACATGTGAGGCATGGGACACGCACGGTCTCGTCGTGGGCGCCCTTGTTCATAGCAGGCGCAGGCGCCATGGCCGGGCTGCCATCAGCGTTGAAGCCGAAAATGCTCTGGTGGATCTGGCCCAGCGTCGGCTTGGGCGCCGTGCCGAAGCCGAAGAACTGCGCGCGCAACCGGGCTGCTTGGTTGCCATCCAGAAGCCAGGGGTGGAAGGGCAGGGCACAGCGCCTCAGCCAAGCTGCAGTGCCCCTGAGAGTGTGTACCGACAGGAGCAGCCGCGCACAGCCGGTGGCGCGCGGGGCGGTGCGCGCAGAAAAGCGCACCGTCTCAGACTGTGCGTCCTCGCTGAGCTTCCGGCCAGTGCTCAGGTTGGAGGCGGACGCCGCCACACAGGCCGCCAGCAGCAGCACCGCCGTGAAGGTCTGCATCCCAGCGCTAAGTCTGCGTGCGCAGTCGTAAGGCTGTGAGACCCGGCGCACGCGGCGGCAGTTCTGCTCGCAAGGACCTCGCCCTCCGCGCTCTGCCTGCCAGGGGGTGCTGCTTGCAGCAGTGCGCTGCTGGAGGCCCCAGTGCGGCTCCTGTTGGCCCATATCAAAGACAGGTTGGCCACATATCCCAACATGCCAGGCAGTCAGCCTGGGCTTAAGCCGCCAGGTGAAGTTGCAAGCTGTCTTCTGTGCCGACCATCGCCGGCGTCTGCTGGCCTCTTCCGCGCACGAGCAGAGCAGCACCATTTTCGAATTCACGGTCACCCAGCGGCCTCGCATGTGGCCCGATCTCCAAGACGCCAAGCCGTCTGGCCGAGCGGGAAGCCCCACAGCGCCCCATGCGCACAGCAGCGCTTGCAGGGAGCCCGGCCACCTGTACAGCCCGTGATGGCGCACTCACAACCCTGCATGACGCACTTCAGCCTCTCCTGTGCCCTTGCCGTCTCCGCTGGCCACCGCGCCGCCCGCCGCGTCCAGCATGCTCAGAGCTCAGCCAGCGCGCCCTCCCTCGCCAAGCGTGGCGTCCGGCAGGTTTGAGCGGGGCCCCTGGGACGGGCTCCCGGCAAAGAGGTCCCAATATGTGGCGCACCTGGCTCTCCTGCAGGCCTCAGACGCCGATTGCCCGTAGAGGGAGGCCGCTGGCGCCTGCAGGTGCAGGCCGAGCATCAGGGGTCAGTGCTTGCCTTGCTGTGCAGTCCTGACTAGCATATCAGGCACGCCGCAGCCGCTGGCAGGCGCTGCAGGCTGCACTGAAACACCGGCAACCGCCAGCGGGCGTGCTGGCTGCGGCGCATGTAAGTCGCATTGCAGTGCACGATGGCCGCCCGAGCAGGCGGGTTGCGGCGCACCTGTGTGGACCTGCGCACAGCCCGGGTGTGATTGCAGCAGCGCGTGTAAGTCAGCTGGCAGTCGGCTGCAGTTCTGCTTGTTTGAATTTGGCTGCGCTTTCTCGAACCCCGGCCTCCCCGCAGCCTAACCCCAGCCTACCCACCTCACTCAAATTTTCAACTTCGCCAACTGCCATCCCAGACAGCCGACTCAACAGCTCCCACTTGCCAACCTAAGCGCTGTCCACTACTGAGGCGTTGCTAACAATGGGGGCGTCTGCGTGCAAGGTGCGCTTCCACCAGTGTGCGCTGCACGGCTGGCTCTCCTCTAGTGCAGGGCGCTGACGTGAACGCGTGCCGCGCAGCTGTACTGCTGCTGCTGCGACTGCGTGTCCGGCCCGGACGGGTGCAGCAGCTACCTTTGCTGCTGCAAGGTGGGCTCGGGGCACACAGGATTCGATAAGAAGAGCGGAGACCTGGCCGCGTGCGCCCCCAGACTGAGTAGAGGCAGGAGCCGACTGCTTGCTCTCGACCGCTGGCGCTGCGGCCGGAACGCGCGCTGGTCCTTTTGGATGCTGCCATCACCGGCAGCAGCAGCTTCATGGAGCCAAACATCTGCCAGGTGGTGAAATGACTATCTCTTACCGCCCTCCTGGTTGCGCGCAGGAACACTGACCAGGAGTGCAACTGCTGCGGTGCGGGCCCAGCTCTGCAAGTCTCTGTTGGCCGCTTCTTGCCTCTGTCGCCGCTTCTGCCGGCCAGTGATGTCGCCCGTTGCTGTCCTGCTCAGAGCGGTGTGAGTGCTGCCTGAAAGGCGTGTGGTCGAGTGCAGGCTGCGTCGGGTTCGAAACGCGCAAGGTTGTGCGGCATAAGCAGAGCACAGCTGCCGCCATCACCGGCACCGGCACTGGCACGGCTGCGACGCTGCCCAACACGGCGCCATCGAGCGGGCAGCACCACACTGGCATCGGCGCCGGCATCAGCAACCTGCTGCACCCGCACGGCGGCGGCGCGCAGGCGCGCGGCCCGACTTTGCGCCCCGGCTTTCGCTGCGCCCAAGCCGGCTTCTGGGAAGCTGCCTTCTGTGCGACAAGCTGCGCTGCATGATGCGTGCATCTCCAGGGCGCTTCGCTGACAGCAGCATTGTGCTGGAGTGCAACGCCTGGCGCCTGCTGTGCAGAGCGGTGCAAAGTGGCATCCATCAAGTGCCGGGCAGGCTCAGTGTTGGTGCCTTGGATGAAGGGCAGGGTTGCAAGTTTCCTCGAAGGCTGCTGCATTACACGAGCCGCCTGTTGAGCCTGTGAGCATTTGCCTCTTCTGCCTTGCGTCTGCGCAGCCCACTTGTCATGAAGTGCACGTCATGGCCTGAAATGTCTAGTGGGCTTGTACAGGAGTCGATGCTCATGCATCGTGTGGGCGTTTAACCAGGATACGGCAGCACTGTACACGCTATCTGGGACTGCCCAGCCTTGTACAGGAGTCGATGCTCATGCATCGTGTGGGCGTTTAACCAGGATACGGCAGCACTGTACACGCTATCTGGGACTGCCCAGCCTTACTGCCCCTGAGTGACCACGCTGCCGAGCGGCCGCTCGTCCACTTCTTTACAGCACCAAAGCGTCTCTGACTGTGCATGCATGCATGGCGCAGGCGACCGGCGCCGGCACAGCTCCGCAGTACATGCAGCAGGCCGCGACGACCGGCGGCTACCCGGCGACGGGCAACTACCCGGCGATCGACAAGCCCGTCAAGACCGTCACCTAGGGTATAGGGGCCCTATACCCTGTACCCTATACCCGAGGGGGCCTTGACCAGACGTACTCGCACCCTGTGGGCCTCCGCTTTGACCTGGTAAGCGGGGCAGCCACCCTGCGTGCAGGCGGACATGGCGGGCGCGACAGTGTGCGGGATACTGTAAAGCAAAGCACTTGTGCCATCTTTGGGCCAAGCCATGCGGCAGGTTGCTCCCTGCCTCCTCCCGCGCTGCTGCGCCGCGCTTGTGGTTTAGGGTACTTGATCATACGGGCGGGTGGTTTCCAGGTGGCAATGGGACTCTTGTTTAAACAAGTGCGCCGCATGGGGATGTGCGGGTGTTGCTGGGAAAGCTTGGAAGTTGCCGCCTGCTGGTACATCTGTTAAGTCCACCTGCTGCATATGCAATGCAACCTGTCTGCCGTCTCACGAGGGCATGCAGCAGTGCTACAAGTGCTTGCGTGCTGGTGCTTGTCAACGTGTGTGCAGCAATGCAACCGACTTGGAATTTGATGACATGTGTGCAGCAATGGTCTCTACAAATGCAAAGGTGTAAGGTGTTACTAGGGCGAGAAAGATCTGACACTTGCTCAAGACAGCCTTGCCTGCCAGCACACCTTCGATATAGTCCAGAATGCATCCAACGCTCCCACCAATCGGGACTAGCAGCTGCAGTGCACATGTACTTGCGCAGTGGCAGCCGGCTAAAAGAAGGGGTATCACACAGCAGTGCCCTCTCACGAAAAAAAGATACAAACCCGCAGCGCATGCAGCTGTCGCGACTCGACATGAGCGCACACATAGCAACGCACTCTTCTAGCTTGCCACTTGTGCAAAGGAAGCATCCCAAACGCACACAAGCTTGCGCTGAACACGAACAGCCAAAAGACGGCTGTAATTGCCGCGGACAAGTCCTCACACCGCAAATTATATTATTGCTGAGGACGCAGGAGCGCGCAGACGTCCCCCGTGCGCGTCAAGCAAGCCGCGAGCCCACAGGGCGAACGCCTTGTCAGGTCGGCAGCACTGCCTGGCCGCGCTTGATTTATCTTCAAGGCTTTGCAAAATACAACAGTGCGCCAAAGTTACTTAACTCAACAACGCCTCAGAATGATAACCCTACGTCAGCAATGAGCACCGCCGCTGCCCACACACCACCGACGCCCACACCACACCACTGACACCCAAGTTCTTACAAAAGAACTGCAGGCCCAAATTATTCAGTCTCATTCAGTCTCCACACCTCTGGCCCCTCATTTCCCCCGCCGCGCCGCCGCACACCTGCTAAGGCCCCCTGTAGCTGCCAGCACACCGCCCCCTGCCACCACAGACAAAAGTGGCCTCAACGACCTCCCCACCACCGCACTTCCCCCCACAGCACTGGCTGGGTCCGACAGCATGCGTCTGCCAGAGCAGCGGATGATTTATCTTTCCCTTTTTGCACGCAGCCGCCCGAGCCAGGCCCCGCCGGTCCACCCCGCTGCCCAGCGCCAGGTGCTGGCCCCCCGCTGCGCCTGCTGCGCCACGCTTGTCGGGCGCAGAGCCCCCCCCCACCGCGAGCCCCGCTGCGGCGGGACGGCAGCCCCCGCCCGCCGCTAGAGCGGCGTGTTGACGGCCTGCAGCAGGAACGCCCCGTAAGGGTCCTGCCCCTTGGCGGCCGCAGCGCCAGCGGCCGGCGCAGCCTTGCCGGGCACCGCCATCGGCCGCCCCTGGTTGCCGCGCCCGCGACTGGGCAGCGCAGAGGCAGAGTCGTCGCCAAACGGCTCGTGCACGGCCTGCTGCAGGAACGCCCCATACGGATCTGGCGCCCTGGCAGCCGCCGCGCCCCCGCGCCGCACAGGCTCGATGCGCGCCGCCGCCGCCCGCACTCGGCCGTTGCACTCCTGGGCGGGCGGCGCGGGCACCCCCGCCTCCTCATCAAATGGCGCATTGACGGCGTGCTGCAGGAACGCCCCATACGGGTCGGGCGCCCTGGTCAGCCCCGCGTCCACGCACGGCACGGGCTCGGCGCGCCGCGGGCACCGGCTGCTCCCAGCCATTGGAACCCTGACCAGGCCGCGCGGGCGCCCCCACCTCCTCGTCAAACGGCGCATTGACGGCCTGCTGCAGGAACGCCCCGTACCGGTCCGGCGCCCTGGCAGCCGCCGCGCCCGCGCGCGGCATAGGCTTGACGCGCGCCGCCGGCGACCGCTCCGGGCCGTTGCACCCCTGGCCGAGCCGCGCGGGCGCCCCGGCCTCCTTATGAAATGGCGCATTGACGGCCTGCTGCAAGAACGCCCCATACGGGTCCGGCGCCCTGGTCACTGCTGCGCCCGCAGACGGCGCGCGTCCGGCAGGCGGCAGCAGCGGCGCCTGCCAGCTCTCGAAACCCCCGTCGGGCGGCGCGGGCGCCGCGCTGCCCGCAGCGTCGCCAGCATCCCCGCTGAAAGGCGTGTCGACGGCCTGCTGCAGGAATGCTCCGTAGGGGTCCGGCGCTCTGGTCGCCGCCGCGCCCGCGGGCAGCGCACGTCCGGCGGGCGGCAGCAGCGGCGCCTGCCAGCTCTCGAAACCCCCACCAGGCGGCGCGGGCGCCGCGCCGCCCGCAGCGTCGCCCGCAGCCGCGCCGAAAGGCGTGTCGACGGCCTGCTGCAGGAAAGCGCCGTAGGGGTCCGGCGCCCTAGCGGCCGCCGCACCCGCGGGCGGCGCGTATCCGGCAGGCGGCAGCGACGGCGCCTGCCAGCCCTCGAAGCCCCCGCCGGGCGGCGCGGGCGCCGCGTCGCCCACCGCATC
>JAABUR0100007125.1_pt1 | contig 13351 bp, 7 predicted proteins | sample 5560091 | NCBI WGS metagenome assembly JAABUR01 (sample SAMN10711879, study PRJNA513375) | rock metagenome | isolation source: Antarctica rocks | place: Antarctica: Victoria Land, University Valley sud
ACCATCAACCGGCTCAAACAGCATCGCGCCATCGCCACGCGCTACGACAAGCTGGAGGAATCGTTCCATGCCCTGCTCACCCTCGCCGTCATCCTGCTCTGGCTCCCCCTTTGAACACCCGGCCTAGGGGCAGGGACCGCTACGGGGCAATCTTCGGCGTCATGTCTGCTGGTGCGAGTGGACCGTCACATTGCTGCGGTGTAGCGGATGTTCGTCACAGTGCCTGGGTCGGCTTGGATGGAGAGAAGGAGACTTACCCAGCTGGCGCGTGTCCATCGCCTACAGCGACCCGGATGGCACCAGACGCGGCCTCGCGGTAGGCTGCCGTGAGCGCGTTCAGCAATTCGTCAGTGATGTCCCGTGTCACATTTCCTCGGCCCACAGTGATTGGGTCGGCTGCTCGCTCCACCTGAATCAGGCTGGTCGGTGCTCGCCGCTCAAAGACGCTTCGCCAAAACGTAAGGTAGGCACCGTTGTCATTCCAGATCGTAACTAATCCAGCATTCTCACCTGGAGGATACGGGAGCAGTGTCCACCGTCCCGCCGCGCCATGGTAGGTCCACAGCTTGGCAAGCCCCTGTTGCTCAAGGGCTGTTGCCCAGTTTGCCATGCGGCGCAAAATTGGCCACTGATCCTCAGGAGCTTGCTCGATCTTCTCGATGAAGTCCGCCGCTCCCTCTGCTAACCTGCCCTTTGCTACCGAGGTTGGCAAGGTGGGGGCCGGAGACACTTGCCGGATCACCTGGTGCTCAGGGTCGATCCGCTGAGGAACAATGACCTGCGATCCGCCGATGCCGTAGGCCGACACAGTGATGAGGTCGATCACCAGGTTCTCAGTCACCGCTTCCAGGTAGCCAACCAGTCGAACCAACTCCTCTGGCGCCTCATCGAGCACGAGCACGAGGCGGAAGCAGCCGCTGGCGAGGCTTTCCGCCAGACCAGCATCGAAGGCTGCGGCGTCGAAGGAACCCTCCTGGTCGTCCGCCTTAAGTGCATCGGTCAAGCTCGCATGGCCGCGCTTTTGGAGATGGGAGCCGAGGACCGCCCTCTCAAGCGTTTCCGCATCGAGCCCACGCAGATAGGCTGCGTAGGTCAGAACCTGCGCTACGACGGCCCGCCGCGCCTCTGCATTGCGCCTGAGCTTGATCTCGATGACCGCGACGCGCCCGGACGGCTCGACCGCGATGAGGTCGGCATAGTTGCCGCCGAGCAGGACCTCTCGACCGACGACGGTGAGCCGGGGGCTGCCGGCAAGTGGAAGGATTTGTGGCGCCTCCTCAACGAGGCCATGCAGCGCCTGCTCATCCGGAAATCCGGTCGGTCCGAGGAGTCGCCAGCCGGTGCCATCGTTCTGCCAGATTGCTGTCATCTCACGCCATCATCCTAACTGGCGCTGCCGCGCTTTCAGTCGCTGGCACAGGACCATAATCTTCTGGCACCTTCTCAAGTTCGACTACCAGTCCGAAGGGGATCTCATCCAGGGTCGGGAGCAAGTCCCACACGCCGCCGGTCTGCAACCCGCCGCTCGCCGGTTGCCTCGGCTCATCGGTGATGATGGTGCGCCCAACGTCCGCCAAGTCCGTCAACGGGTTCGTACCCCTTGATGCAGCCGTCATCTGGTAAACGATGTCCCCCTTCCGGACCACAATCATGCCAAATGTGAACTCAAGTCCAGTCGGGGCGTCGGTGGCGGTCCAGGAGTAGGCGACCCTGCGGTCGCCGAGTTTCGGCGCACTCACCGGCCGGGGTTCTGAGATTGTTAGCTGCCCGTCGCTTTGCCCGTGGAGTGCGAAGAAACGGTCGGCAACAGCTTCAAGCCCCGCGTCTGCCACATCCTCCGACGAAAATTTCAATACGACCGTGCTAAGGGAAAGGAGGCCTTCGTTGGAGCCAGCCGCATCAAAGTTTCGTAGGGCCGCCTCTTCAAGTCCCGACAGCACGAAATCGTCGCCCTTCTCATCGGTGGGCTCTGCGGTCGGTTCCACTTCACCGGCACTGCTGGTGGCCGTCGAATTGGCGGAACCGGATGCCGCCGCACCGGGCCCCGGCTGGGCCGAAGCAGGTAGACGCGACGGGCCGTGACCTTGACCCGTGACCAAGAAAGCTGGGCACAAACTACCGTTGTAGGTCAGTGACGAGAGATCGACTTGAAAGGACTGGGTATCGCGTGGCGCAAGGTCTCCAGTGTCGCTGAATCCACTTTCGACGGAGCGCAGGTTTCCAGCTTCGTCAAAGCAGGCAGCGGAAAAGCTCAACGGACCCTTGACCGGCTCATCGAACCCGTTCATCACTGTCCCGGCGATCCGGTTTTCGAAGAGGGCGGCCTCGACGACATCCAGATCCGACCGCGAACTAAACCGGGCATCCTTCGTTGGGGTCGGACTCACGTCGAAGGTGTAGACCGCGTCGGCGGGAAACGTCGTGCCGGGTGAGAAGAATGCGTACCCGATCGCCAACCCGCCCGCACGGACGAAGTACGGCTTGACGTCAAGGGCGTCCTCCGCTCCGAGGAGACCACCCGCAGTATCCCTCACGGTAACAGCTATCTTGAGCCCGACGACATCCTCGGCGGTATTGTTACGAACCACAAAGGGCAATCGCGTCGCGTTCTCATTGAGCGGTCCGTAGGCAACCACCGAAAGCTCTCCGGCCTCGCCCGCTGGGACCAAGCCGAACGCATTGCCACCGACGTAGCCCACTCCGACGACTACATCAAGTTCCTCAAGAATGGAGAAGAGGGCCGAACTCAGCTCTGTCGCGTTGCTGGCGCCTAATAGCTTACCGCCACCACGTTCCGCAATACTGGCGAGAATCTCCTGTTCTTCACCGGTTAAGGCGAATCCAATCACGCTGGTAGCAATGGATCGCTTGTACCCATGTAGTCTCTCAGCGACTCGGGCGGGATCACCGCCGCAGGTTTCCAAGCCATCGGTGATCAGGACGATCGCGTTGATTACGTCTTTCCCGTTCTCGGTGAAGTCCTTATCAGCGCGCTTGAGTGATTCCGCAATGGGCGTCCAGCCCGTCGGCTGCAACGCTTCTACCTCCTGCCCAAGTCGATCCTTGTCGACCCCTTTGAGAGGCACAACAAGTTCGGAAGACTCGCAACTCTCGACTTTCCCAGCCTCGGTGTTGTTGCCCTTGTGACCATAAACGCGGAGCCCGACGTTAATACCCGGCTGCTCGGGGATGGCTGCAATGACGTCAAGCAACACACGCTTGGCCGCGTCCATCCGTGTCTCACCCGTGTCAATGACCTGGGCCATGGACCCTGAGACATCAAGGATGAGTTCGACGTTGATTGTTTTCCTCGGGCCGGACTCGTCTCCCTCCTGAGCGGCTGTCAACTGTAGCGGCGCCCATGACACAATCATCGGAAAGATCACTGCCAACGCAAGTAACAGCGATTGCCCCACGCTGCCCACGTCTCCACTCCTATTCCATCACGCCCACGTAGTCGCCACATCATGGCAAGCCATCCCCATGCTGGCAAGTCTGACGTTGCAGCACTCGACCGGTTGCTCGGCGCGTCCTTCTTCCCCGTTCTGAATTTGAGATGCTAACGTGTTCCGAGGCTGATCCTAATAGCTGAGGAGGTGACGCGGGGTGTCGACGCCCGATCTCGACCCGGCCGCCGGTGCGGCGTTGCTTCGACGGGCCGCGCGGCTGCAGGCGGAGGCGGTCGAGGTCATCCGGGATCTCGATCTGCTGACGCTGCTCGGCCGGGTCGGTCACGCCGAGCAGGTTGGCAGTTCGGTGTCGGAGTTGATGGTCTGGCGGGAGATCGACATCGGGGTCCGCTGCCGAGAGCCGACGACAGGTCGCGCCTGGGCCGCGCTGCGGCCGCTCCTGGTTCAGAGTCGAGTGATCCGCCTGGAATACCGCGACGAGAGCGGGGGGCGAAGTCCGTCGGGGAAGCCCAGCGATCAGCGGGACGTCTTCGTGGCGTTCTACGAGACGGTGGCGGGGGATGAGTGGAAGCTCGATCTGTCGCTCTGGCTGTCGGACGCGCCGCGGACGCAGCTGGCGCAGATTAACGACCTGCGGCAGCGGAACCTCCTGGCGCGGTAGCCGCGACGGCCTGGGAGGCTGACGATTCCCTCCCGCCTCGTCCCTCGTAGTGCCCGACGCTTCGCCCGCCCGGGCGTCGCTCTCTGCTCATGCTGGACGTCGTCATGTGGCGTGACCGGTCTGACAGGGGCGCAAAGCGAGGGGTTCGCATCGCGAACGATCACGTTGACGGGATGGATCATCTGTGCCGCTCCCTGCGCTCCTCGGCCGCATCCTTGATCTGGTCCTCAAGGTCGTGCGTGGACGATCCCGGGATGGGTTCGACGGAGGCAAGCACGGTCTCAAGGTCTGGGGTCGTGGCGGCTCTACGGGAACCGCCGTTGCTCCCGCCACGACGTCTGCCGGCAGGCCACCATCGCCAGACCACCGCCGCCGCGAGTAGCAGCAGGGCGGCGAGGGAGATGATGAGACCGATCCGCAGCGAGCGTGGCTGGTAGCGGAGCTCGACGGTGTGCTCGCCGGCGGGGATGGGCACGGCGCGGAGCGCGTGGTCGGCGATCTCGACATCGACGGCGCGGCCATCGACCGTCGCGTGCCAGCCGGGACTGGTGATCTCGCTCAGCATGAGCAGACCTGGGGCGCCGGTGCCGGTGCGGAGGCGGATGACATCTGGCTCGGATGAGACGATCGTCGCGACGTCGGCGGTCGGGTCGGTTGGTTGGGCGAGTGATGGGAGGTCGGTCTCAAGGAGCGCCACCTGACGGGGATCGACCGAGCCGTTCGCGAGCGGGGTGAGATCGCCGTCGCGCTCCATGCGGATCGCCTGGTGGACGATCCAGGCGCGGGGTACGGCATCCTGATTGAGCAGGACGCGGCTCTGATCGTCCTGGTAGACCGTCGGGTCATCGCGGACGAGTTGCTGGAGGTCGAGACGGTCGGCCGGTATCTGGGCGGGGATGACGATGTAGCGGGCGTTGAGCAGGTCGAGTAGCGGCGAGGAGAGCCCGCCCGCGTAGACGTTCGCTTCCCGATATTCCTGGACAAAGCCGTTGAGCGCGGTTTGAAACTCGACATAGCGGCGACTCTGGATCGGGTTGTAGCCCTGAACATCGTCGAGACCGAGCACGCTCGCTCGGTTGTTGACAATCAGGGCGTAGGTTCGTGGATCGGCAAAGTGGTAGCGGTACAGGGGCGCCCGGAGGTCGGTCGGCGGGTGAATCCCTGGGTCGTAGCCGACAAAGCGAAATGGTGGTTCCATCAGGGCGGCCTGCTGAAGGAATCGTCCGGCGCCACCCGGCGCATAGTAGCGATCGAGATCGGTGCGGTGGAAATCCCGGGACGGGATCATCGTTCCCCGGTTGCCGATCTGCAGATCGGCAACGACGAGCACCATGAGGGCGGCGGGGATCAGCCATCGCGCGGCGGTGATTCGGCCCGGGACCAGGACGGAGGCAACGATGAGCGCACCGGCCAGGGCAGCGGCCACCAGAGTTGGGCGCGGCACCGTCACGTCGCGGGTCGCGATCAGCAGCCCGGCGCCCAACGGGAGCCAGGCAAGGGCGAGCACGAGCCACCGGCGATGCCGCCACGAGGGCAGGGCGTCGACGGTGGCACCGGCGAGAAGGGCCGGGGCGAGGGCAAAGACCAGGGTGGCGCGCTGGGGGAAGTGCCGGTTGATCGACTCAAAGCGCGGGAGGAGGTGATAGAGCAGGGTCTGGATGGGATTGGGGTCGAGGGCGGGTCCGGTCAGGAGCAGGATGCCGATCGCCAGGGCGGCGAAGGCCGGGGTGGCGTGGCGGCCACGGGCCAGACCGGCGAGCGCGGCAAGAGCGAGCACGGCGCCCCCGGTGAAGAAGACCCCATGCCCGAGCAGCTCGGTCACCGCCTGCCGGACGGTCCAGCCCCCGATGATTGCCTCGCCCGCGGCCTGGCCGCCGTAGACACCACCGGCGAGAAAGGTCTGACCGTTGTACTCCAGGCGGGGCAAGATCCCGGTGGCGGCGAGGGCCACCCCCCAGGCCCCAATGGCGGCGCTATGGAGCAGGAGGGCGACGACTCGCGCCAGCGGCCGGCGGCCGGGGTCGGCCGCCGGGGCGATCAGGGTGCGGTAGAGGAGGTACCCGCCCAGGACGAGACCGGTGTAGTAGGCGCCCTGGCCCAGCCAGCCGGCGAAGATCTGACTGAGCGCGAAGGCGGCGGCGCCCCACCAGACGATGCGCGAGCGCCATGTCCGCGATTGTAGGGCCAGCTCGGCTCCGACCAGGAGGGCCGGGAACCACGCGCCGACCTGGATGTGTGCCATGCAGCAATCGGCGCGGAGATAGGTGAGGGCGGCATGCTGGTAGGCGACCGCGCCGATCAGCGCCCCGGCGATGCCCAGACCGAGCACGCGACCCAGCGCGTAGGTTGCCAGACCGGCGAGCGCGAGGTGAAACATGAGCATCGTTTGCACGGCGGCCGCGAGGGGGAACAGGGCGAAGAGCAGCATCGCCGGTACGTAGCCCCAACCGGACTGCGGGTCGGCGGCAAAGGGAGCGCCGGAAAGCTGATGGGTGCTCCAGGCGGGGATGTCCCCGGCGGCGAGACGCCGCCCAAGCTCGGCGAACATCGGATAGAAGAAGGCCGCGGCGTCCTCACCGATCATGGTGCCGCCGCGAAGCAGATGCCAGGCGGCGACCAGGGTCGCGAGCAGGACACCGCCGAGCCCGATCATCTCGGAGCGAAGAGCTCTCCACCGGGTCGGGGAGGGGTGTGCGGTCGTGACCGGAGGGGCCGGGAACGTGTCGTGGGCGAGCAGGGGTGGGTCATGCCGGGCGATCGGGGGGCCAGTCCGCTGCCGCCTCGCGGGTCGTCTGGGCCTCAACCGTCTCCCCTCCCTGGCGTCACGCGTGTCAGCGGCAAGCGCCGGACCCCGATCCGGTCACGACCGCGTCATGATACGGGGCGGGGGGGGTTCGTTGTCGCGCGATGAAGACGGGCGTGAACGACCGGCATGGTCCGGTCGAGCGGGGTACACCGCGCCTGACAGCCGGGACGCGCGGTGCAACGTTTGGGACGCTGCCCGTCGATGACTCGCGTGATCGCGCGGCCGACGAGCGAGATAGGCCCGCTCGGCCTCATTGACGATTCGCTCGCCGATGCCTCCAGACACCCGAGCGTAGCCGATGCAACACCGGTACACTGCAATGCGGTTCCCTGGTGATCGGTGGCGGCGGCCGGGAGGACGGCGGTGGGAGTCGGGCAGGTGCTCAGGTGGGTACGGCGACTCGCGCGGCGCGTCCTGGCGGAGCTGTTGCGCGCTCGCCCGCTCCATCGTTGGGATGACGACGATCGCCGGTGAGCAGGTCCCGCACTCCTCCCGATGGCGATGGAGGCTCCGTACGCGTGCGACCCTCCATGACGATCGATCAGCGGCCACGCGATCCAGTGGGCCGTTTCAGCCGGCCGGTCCGGTCGCCGGTGGCTCCTGCTCAGATCGATGTCGCGTCGATGGACGGCCCACCGGCGAGCTCGGCGCGGAGGGAGATCAGCTCCTGGCGATAGGCCTCCTCGGGAGCGAGCTGACCCGGCTTCGGTCGTTCGCCACGGGCAAGATGGTACTTGCGGAAGGCGAGCTCGGCCGCGACCTGAAAGAAGCGCTCCTGGCGACGACGGAGGGCGCGGCCACCCCGGCGCTCGGTCTCCCGCAGCGCACCGCGTCGTAACCCGGGATCGGTGAGGGTGCGGTAGTCGGTGGCCGAGACGACCCCGCTCGCGACCTCCGGAGCAAGCTGCTCGCGCAGGGTCGCCAGCTCACGGCGTCCGGCGGCCCGGGCAATCACCACCAGCACCGCAATCGCGGGAAGGATAAAGAGCGGCGCCTCGATCAGGACGAGCGAGAGGGTGCTCGTGCCGGCCCCCTGGACGGCGCCGATCACGAAGAGCCCGGTGTTCCAGAGGAAGTGCTGAAAGACCGCCAGCCCCCAGCCGAGGAGCGGGACCACGAACCGCCAGCCCCCTTGCCGGTACTGACGGCGCGTCCAGCCGATCGCGGCGCCGGTGGTGGCGGTGTAGGCAGCGTGGCCGAAGCCGTCGATGATGGCGCGGGCGACGAAGAGGGTGCCAAGCCCACGAACGCCATGCTCGAGGTACTCGGCGCCGAAGTAGAGGATGTTCTCGGTCATCGCGAAGCCGAGACCAATCAGCGCTCCATAGATCAACCCGTCGAGCACGTTGTCGAGCTCATGACGGAAGAAGAGCAGGACGGCGAGGAGGGCGATCCCCTTGCAGGTCTCTTCCACCAGCGGCGCGCCGATCGCCGCCGAGAGAAAGACGTTCGCGTCGTTCGTGACGGCAGTAGCAAGGATCGTTGAGAAGATGAGGGAGGCGATCACGCTGAAGAAGACCGCGCCGATGGCGCCCCATCCAAAGGCGGCAATCAGGGCGCGGCCAGGTTCCCGCTCGTAGCGGTCGAGCCGGAGCACCAGCAGGGCATAGAGCGTGGCCGGGACGACGGCGAGCAGCACGCTCACGGCGAGGGCGAGGGGATCAGGGACCGAGGCGACGATCAGGAACAGGACGCTCGCCGCCAGCACCAGGACGATGCAACCAGCGCCACCGGTCGCGAGTCGCCGCCGCCACCGTCCAGGAGGCGGCGGAGCCGTCAACGGCGTCGTGGTCACAGTGTCGCTTGCCCCGCTCATCACTGCACGTGCCCGCTCGATGCGTGGAGGCCGGCAATGCCCACGAGGGCGCACAATAGACGCATGGAGTCCGTCATCGGGTGAGCCTCAAACCTGGAGATCCCGCTGATGACAGCCGCCCGCTGTCTCGCATCGCGGGTGTTCCGCGGTGGAACTGGGCCAGTCGCCGCTTGAGCGTGCGACGAGCATCTCCGGTCGCCGCCACTCCCGGCGCGGTGGGGCACCCTGGTCCCGGACGCATCACATTCTCCCATGACGACACCCGAGCGGCAGCGACGGATGATGACGGGGAATCGAGCCAGTGCTGGCGCCGGGGATGGACGAGCCAGGGCTGAGCCGGTGCGACGCTCAGATGGCCCCTGACCTATCGGGCAAGCTCGCGATTAGCTGTCCTTGGCCGCCGGGACGAGGCGCTCCCATTCGGCGAGGGATGGCCCCTTCTTCAGCAGGGCGGTCACCGCCCGATCGTCCATGGGGCGACCAAAGAAGTAGCCCTGACCGCGATCGACGCCGATCTCCCGCAGCAGCTGCGCCTGCTCGACCGTCTCGATCCCTTCGGCGGTGGCGCCCAGGCCGAGATCCTGCACCAACGTCGATACCGCGCGCACGATCGCCTTGCTGCCGCGATCGCGACCCGCAATGAAGGAGCCGTCAATCTTGAGACGGTCGACCGGCAGATCGCGGAGGTAGCTGAGCGAGGAGTAGCCCGTGCCGAAGTCATCGATCGCGAGGCGGACTCCGAGTTTCTTGAGGGCGGCGAGCGTGCGGCGGGTGCCGGCATCGCGGCCCATCGCGACATTCTCGGTAATCTCCAGCTCGACCCGCTCCGGGTTGACCCCGGCGGCCGCAACGGCGAGCTGCACATCGTCGGCCAGGCTTGGCTGCAGAAATTGTCGTGGCGACAGATTGACGCCAATCATCAGATCGGGGGCATCGTCGCGGGGATCCGGCCACGTGCTGGCGGTCCGACACGCTTCCTGAAGGACCCAGCGGCCAAGCGGTACGATCATCCCTGAATCTTCGGCGGGAACGATGAAATCGGCGGGTTGGAGGACGCCGTGGGCAGGATGCCGCCAGCGGGCAAGCGCTTCGAACCCGACCAGGCGACCGGTCGCGAGGTCGACCTGCGGCTGGTAATGGACGATGAACTCGTCGCGCTCAAGGGCGCGGCGCAGATCGGTCTCCCGCTCCAGCCGCGCCACGACCGGCGCCGTCATCCGCGGCTCGAAGAGGGCGGCCGCACCCGGACCGACCGCCTTCGCCTGGTAGAGGGCGATATCGGCCCGGCGCAGCAGATCGCCAGGCCGCGTGCGGCGGGTGCTGAGCGCAATGCCGACGCTGGCGTTGACGTAGGCCTCGGATGTATCGATGGTAAAGGGTGATCCAAGAGAGGCGATCAGGCGCTCGGCCGCCGCCGTCGCGTCGCTCGGTTGATCGACGCCGTTAAGCAGGATCGCGAACTCATCGCCGCCGAAACGCGCGACGGTATCGCCGTCGCGCAGGCTGACCGCCAGCCGGCGTCCCACCGAGACCAGCAGGCGGTCGCCGGCGTCGTGACCGTGGCTGTCGTTGACCAGTTTGAATCCGTCCAGATCGAGAAAGAGGACGGCGATCGTCTCATCGCTCCGCCGGGCGCGGGCGAGCGCCTGCTTGAGGCGATCGACGAAGAGCGCCCGGTTCGGAAGATCGGTCAATGGATCGTGGAAGGCAAGATGGGCGAGCTGCGCTTCCGCCTGCTGGCGCTCGGTGATGTCGACCGCCATGCCACCGACAAAGCGGTCGCCGGTGGGGCCGCTGAAGGGAAACTTCAGCGTCAGCCACTCCCGCCACCCGTCGTCAGGGAGCGGGATCCGCTCCTGGACCTGAAGCGGCCGGGCCTCCCGAAGCACCGTCGCGTCGCTTTCCCGGACCTCCTTCGCGACCCGCTTCGGCAGGATCGCAAAGTCGTCCTTGCCGACGATCTCCTCCTCCGTGGTCGCGAACAACCGCTCGAAGGCGTGATTGACGTAGACAAATCGGGCCTGGTCATCTTTGACCCAGGCGGCGGCGGGGCTGTTATCCATAAAGGCGGTAAAACGCGCCTCACTGGCATGGGCCCGGTCATAGATCCGCGCGCGCTCGATCGCGATCGCGATGTGCTCGCTGAGGGCAGTCATCAGCCGGAGGTCGGCGTCGGAAAGAACAACGTCGCCGCTGCTTTCCAGGTTGAGCACCCCGACGATTTGACCGTCGTCGCAGAGGGGGACGCAGACCTCGGAGATGATGCCGGACAGTGCGCCGATGAACGCCGGCTCGGTGCGGACATCCTCGATGAGTGCGGCCGTGCCAGTCCGGACCACGCGACCCATGATGCCCCTGGTGATCGGGAGTCGCGTCGGCACCCGATCGGACGCGTGCTCGTAGCCGACCTGGTGCTGGAGGACGATCTCATCGTTTTCGAGCAGATAGAGACTGACCTGGGTGTAGCCGAAGGTCTCCGCGATCGCCTCGACGACGGTGCGGAAGAGCACCGGCAGATCGAGCTCGCGCGCGAGTGCCGTCCGCACGCGATCAAGCAGCTCAAGTTCCTGGGCATGCCGGTCGGCGGCGAGGGAGGCTTCTTCGAGCCGAGCTTCGCGCTCGCGCAGCAGGGCGCTCGCTTCATGGCTTTCGGTCACATCGCGGGAGTTGACGACGATCCCGCTCACCTCCGGATCGTCGAGCAGGTTTGTCCCGATCACTTCGAGCCAGCGCCAGGAGCCATCTTTGTGCCGAAAGCGAAAGTGGGCCGGCGCGGTTTCACCGGATCGCTCCACCAGGCCGGCGAAGCGCCTGCGGACGGCATCCCGATCGTCGGGGTGGACGCGATCGAACGCTTTACGGCCAACCAGTTCCTCGGTGTCATAGCCAAGGACCCGCTCGATCGCAGGACTCTCGTAGCAGACGCGCCCGTCCCGGTCGAGGATGGTGACGATATCAGAGGTGTTTTGAATGAGGGAGCGGAACGGACCATCGCCAGGACAGAGGCCGGAACCGGTGATGTGCGAGCCGCCGGACCCGTTGCTGGCTCGACGCTGCCGCTGACTGCCGCTAGCAAGGGGAGCCTTGCGGGGACGCTGGGCAGCACCCCGCCCCGAGGCAGCGCCTAACCGCCGTCGGGCCGGGCTTGCTGAACGCTGCACTCGCGTCATCCGCGGATCCCCGTTTGCGGCCGTTGCCGCCATCGCCCATCTCTGGAATCTGCCAACTGTAACATCTCATTTTCACTCATGTGACTCGCGGTCAGTTTTTCATCGTGGTCAGGCGACGGCATTCGTGGACTCATGACAACACCCCCCATGCAATCCTCGTTCCGTGGTTCTGCGGCGAACGGGTCGTGCGAGTGAGGCTTTCCATCTCCGCAATCAGGTGCGCGATGATGCCTCAATGACTGGCCGAACCGGACGGTTCCCGGTTCGGCCAAGGGCTCTCTACGAGCACCCCGGGAGCGCACGCGACGCCGCCGCACAGCCCATGGGCACATGCCACAACGGGCTGGGCTCCCGCTCGGACATTGGCCCCTCGCTTCCGGGGCTCCCAGTCGGACCTAAAAACCTCGCCCCTGGGCTCGCGGTCCGATATCCCGGCGCTTCGGTCGTGAAGAATCGTTCAGCGGGCGGCCCGAGACGGTGGCCTAATCTTCCCCTCCCGATGCATCGCCCGTCGATGGCTCTCTTTTCCCTTGGATCGCCTGGCTGCTCTCCGGCGTCACGCCTCACGGACAGACGGTCGAGGATCGCCCTGCTCCCCTCGCGTTGCTCCATACGTCAGGGACATCCCCGCGTGTCACCGAAATCGCGGCGACCGTCTCCGCCGCCCCGATGCTCGTGACCCCCACCGCCGACCACCGGTCGAACCCCCCCGTCGGTCCGTGGGCGACCTCCGCCTGCCGACCAACAAGAGGGTGTCTTGCGACGACATGCGCCAGATGCTAAGGTGTACGGAGCGGCGGCAGCTGATTACTCGCCATGGAAAAAACGCGAGTGAGTGGCAACGATCCGGCGCCCGATGACCAGCGGAGGTGCGCGCTGTGTGATTGGGTTGTCTGGGGAGCCCGCCCGACGGTGCATCAAGATAGGAGGTGCGGCGGGCGGGAGTCGTGAGTTGTGGAAGGGAACCCGCGCATAGGGGTGGGTCAACAGGTCCACGGGATTGGACCAGAAGGATCATCGATCGATGGATGAACAACGGACATCACGAGTATTGCGGCTCGCCGCGATTCTCATGCTCGTGCTGAGCATGTCAGCGATGGCGCGGATTGCCCGCGCGCAGGACGCTGGCTCTGGCTCGGCGTATGCGGACGGCGGCGACGTCACGAACACCACCGTGATCGGTGTCTCCGCTGATGGTGGAGATGCCACGGCGGACGCGAGTGGCGGGGACGACAACATCGTCACGGTCACGGCGACGGCGACGGTTGGCACCGATGATGGGGTGGACGACGCCACCATCACCGGGGCGGACATCTCGGTCGGCAACGGCGGCACCGCCACGGCGGACGCCTCGGGTGGCGACGTCATCCAGCCGGCGACGGTTCTGGTTGACCCGGTCACGGGCGAAGAGACCGTCATCGCGGCCGTCATCGACGGCGGCGGCAATAGCGGCAACGACATCCTGATCGGCGACACCATTGGTGGCGC
>JAABUR0100007126.1_pt1 | contig 13351 bp, 16 predicted proteins | sample 5560091 | NCBI WGS metagenome assembly JAABUR01 (sample SAMN10711879, study PRJNA513375) | rock metagenome | isolation source: Antarctica rocks | place: Antarctica: Victoria Land, University Valley sud
ACGTGCGCGCGCCCGCGGCCGGCTCGGCGGCCGGCGCGGGCGCGGCGGTCGCCGCCGATGCGTCGGCGGCCGCGCCGTCCGCATACTCGCGGAGCCCAAAGTTTGTGACTGCCTGCACAGAGCGCAGTCATGAGGACCCTGTGCAGCCTGGCGCGGCGCGCGTCACTGGCATTCGAGCGCCGGCGTTCTTCGGCGCGGGCACGAGCTGCAGCCGTGGCTCACGCAGGTGCGCTGCGGCGCACGGCGAGCCTGCTGGTGCCCCGCAAACACGCGCCGCAGCGCGGCGCAGGGACCGGAGCGGCCGCCCCGGCGCTAGGGGCGCCACCAGGCTGCCCCCAACCTTAACATATACCCTAGTTCTGCTGCCGGGCACCCGGCGGCGCGCGCCTTGCTGCCCCGGTAGCGGATGGCCGCCGCGTCGTACGCGCGCGCGGCGTCCTCCTCCGTGTTGAACGTGCCCAGGTACAGGTACTTGTTGCCCTGCACGCGCCCGATGCGCGCCTGCCCGGCCGGCCGCCGCCCGCGTCAGGCGCGCGGGTCGCGTGGGGCAGGGCAGAGCTGACATGGCAGACGTCAAAGACGCCCACAGGGCAGCGACAGACACCGACGCATGTGGGCTCAGCGGTATATGTCATTGCATGCAGTCGAGCGCGAGCAGGAGAGGGGCCTGCGGGCGGGCGCGCCTCCCAGCGGCCCTGCTGGTGGTGCCGCGTGACGCCGCGGTACTTGGACTGGCCCCTGCGCAGCCGCGCAGCCGCCCGTCCTGCCGCGCCCTTTGCGGTGCGGGCATGTGCTTGCCCGCGTCACACGCATGCCTGGGGCGCAGCATGCAGGCCAGCACCCACATGAGAGGGGCCTTAGGGGTGTGGGGCCTCATGTAATGCCCCGCTTGCGGCGAGTTTGATCCTGGCGCGGCGCCCCAAGCTCTGTGCGGAGGCGCCAGCATGCCGCCCGGGACGCTGCCATGCGGGGCTGCGCCTGCTGAAGCCGGTGCTGTTGCGCTTCAGCATGGCGACCACCTCCTCGCGCGACTGCGCGTCCAGCATCGCCATGTCCGCCGCGTAGTGCTCCGGTGCAAACTGCGCGGCCGCGGGACCGTCCGCATGGGCCTGCCTCAGCTGGTCACGACGGGTCACGAGCCGGGCCGTCGGTGCCAGCTGCTCGGTCATGCAAGCAGGGGAGCTGGCCGGCGTCACGCATGGCACGCGTCCGGAGAGCCATGGCTTCATACTGACTTAAAACCCTATAAAAGGGTTGCACGCAGGGGTGGAGGCGCGCATTGAGCACGGCGTCGGCGCCCCAGAAGCGGATGGCGGCCAGGTCGTACGCATGCGCGGCGGCCTCCTCGGTCATCCAGCCGCCGAGGTAGACCTGCTTGCCGCGCGTGCGCCCGCCCTTGCTCTGGGCGCGCATGCCATACAGTCAGGCATGCAGTGATGCTTGTCGTTGTGCACAAGAGCAGGCGACTTACTGAGCAGGCTGACATAGGCGCTGCAAGATGCATGTTGCTCGGTGTGTTCTTGCAGGGGGTGCCACGGCGTGGCGTTACATGCAGTCACATGTGCAAGCGCGGCAGGCAGCGTGGGCGGGTCAGCCGCGGGATCAGCCCGCACCGTTTTGGCGCGCTCAAAGGAGGAGTCCCACCTGGCAGCGGCACAGCTCACTGTGAGCTCCCTGACTTGCCACCAGGTCACTGTTATCGTGGTTATTGCAGAGTGCACAGCAGCCCAGCCCCGCCGGGAGCAGGACAGGCTGCAGTGCTGCAAGCGACCGGAGGGCTGTCGGGGAGCGCACAGGTGCGCCTCAAACCGCCCTGTTGTCGTGTGGCGCGTCACGCCCCTGCAGGCCCACGCACAGTATGAGCGCCGAGGACGTGTGCCCCAGCTGCACTGATTTGGTGCATGCCCTTCCACATGGACACACCGTGTGTGGCGCAACCCAAAAGCGTGGCGCAACCCAAAAGCTGCCTGCATGAATTCAACAGCCGCGCGTGTGGCCTTTGGCCGCAGGACGGCGCTGACATGCAGGCTGCACACATGCACTCTGCCATCAGCCAGCCAGCAAGGTGCAGCCGGCGGCCGGCCCCGCGCGAGCGCCGCACCGGTACTGCGATGACGAGGCCTTGGCGTTGCGGCCGCCGCCGCTGCCGCGCCGGAGCGCCGGCGCGCGTGCCGGCGCAGGCGCACTCACCGCCGCGCAGCTTGCGGGCTCAGCAGGGCACAGTGTAACAGAGGCGCCAGCCACCACGCCCCAGGGCCCGCCCGCATGCGCACCCAGGGGCCCACCCAGCCCGCTCGCCAGCGGCGGGCCCGCGCCCGGCCCCGGCGCATCCAGGGCCATGCCTACGCCCCCGGGCGGCGCGCCGTGCGCGCGCAGCAGCAGCGAGTGCTCGGCCAGGCTCAGCAGCGCCGCGCTGCCGTTGGCCGCCTCCTCGCCCGCCAGCCAGCCCGCTGGTGCACGCATGGTGACAGCGCTCTCAGGGACAGCACGGCGGAGCAGCGTTTTGGTGCTGGCTTCACAGCTTGGCACACGAGCGTGGCTGATGTGCTTAACGTTCACAGCTTGGCTTTGCATGATGGCAGCCCCGTGCTGGCAGTCAGAGGCATGGTGGGAACGAGCTAGGCCACCACAGGCGGGAGAGCCATGGTTGGAGCTGCCATGCCGGGGCGCTCACCAGCATGCGCGTGCACGCCTGTGCCGCTGCTGCCACTGCCACGCATACGCGCCTTGACGCGCGCCGTCTGGCTCGGACTCTCAGGCGCAGAGGCCGGCCGGCCGCGCTTGGCCGCGCGGGCGGGCAGCGGCGCGCCTGCTGGCGCTGCGCCGCCGGCTGCGGCAGCGCTTCCAGGTCGCGGCGTGCGGCCTGCACGGCTCTTCAACTGGGTTCAGTGCGCTTGAGATGAGTCAAGGGCTGGGTGAGAGGAGCTGTGTGTCTCGGGTGCAAGCCTGTTGCCTGTAAGGGCGAGAGGCGCTTGCTCCTGGCAGGCAGGTGCGCTGCCTGTTGCTTAAAGCTATAGAGGTCCTCCGTGGAGCGTCAGCTGTGCTCCGGAGTGTGCGCGCCTGGTTGCCTGGGCGCCTGCTTTGCAGGGCGCCCTCTGCGCTGCGGTGAAGGACGGGCGTCCAAGTCCTCTGACGCCTCGCTGCTGCTGGGTGAGAAGGGCACGTCCATCAGCGCACTGTACCTGGCGAGCGTCGCACCAGCCTCGCCTGTGATCATCTGGCCGGTGTGGTCGTGCCTCGGTATGCTAGAGTGCTTGACTCTGGCCAAGCGTACGGTATCGCTTTCCACACAGGTGCTGGTGCAAACGCAGAGCTCTTCTATGCTGCGTCGTACGCCTGGCCGCACTCTCCGTTGTGCTTTGAGCTGCCATTGAGTTTAAATGCTTTCGGTAACCTGAGAGGCCGCTGTAACCCTCGCAGCCGAGTAAACAGAGAAAAGGCATATTTTGGCAGCTGACGGGTGTTGCAACCTGGGCAGTGTACTTGTGGGCAGTACTCGCGAGCTCGGTTGAGGCTTTGTTTACAAGCTGTTGTGCTTTACTACGTTAAGCCACGCATGCCTCCGCGTGCCTAGGCGAAAGGCACTGCGTCACTCTGTAAGCTCAGCTTGTGCCCCTCTAGCATTTTGTGCGCGGTAGTGTCTCCGGCTGCTGTTAGCGTGGTCAGCTATCAACAGCCTTGACAGCGACCACACTGTGGGCGCACTTGACTGCATAAAAGCTTAAACAGCGGAGCGCTCCAGCCGCTGGTTTCGGGCGCCGCATATGGCAGACGAGAGGGGCAAGGCAGGGGGTGGCAAGTGGGCCACCCCTGCAGACCCTGGCGTGCAAGTCGCACCTAACTGGGCTTTGTTGCGCTCGGACGCGGCCCTGCCACTCAACCGCACACACGCGGTCTGGCACGACAGCGAACTGGGTGCGCAGCCGTCGCCTGCCCGCCCGCGCGCTGCTGTCCAAGGCAGCGGGTTGCAGGGGAGGGTCGTGCGGTGGCCCGCACGCCGCGGCGGTGTGTCCACATACGCGTTACGGCAGCTCAGGCGCCGAGTGCTGGTGGGGCGCAGGCGCGGACGTGGAGTGGCGGTCGCGCGCGCAGCGCAAGGGGCGCTTCCCGCGCGTGTGCCCGAACCAGCCGGACTGGGCGCAGCACGTGCACCTGCCCTGTGCGTCCCTCCTCTGGGCAGCCCTGTGGGTCTTCCAGGCTGGGCTGTCGGCCTTCCAGCCTTGCCCGCGCTGGCCGTGAGCAGCCAAGCGTGACCCGCGGGGCTGGGGCAGCCTTCCCACGTGCTGCTCACACATGCAGGGCCATGGTACGGGCTGGTGGCGTGTGCGCCTGTGCTCGCGCACAGGCCAATGGCCACGTGCGCGGCTGTGTTGGCCGCACACGCTTAGACCCGCTGCTCAGGGTTTTCTGTGCGCGCAGGGTACCGCTTCTGGGGCTGGGAGCCGGACAACGTGTCATACTGGGTCGCGCTCCTGTTCACGCTCGGCTCGGCCGCCTGGGTCGTCAACGGCTGGTTCCTGTTCCTGCCGTCCAGCGACGCCGATCTCAACCTGAACGGCGCGGGCTGGTCAGGTCAGCTTCCTGCGGCCCCTGGCCCTTTGTGTACAGCAAGCAGGAGTCCTATGTGGCCGTACAATTAGTGTTTAGATGCCAAGCGCGTGCTGAAAAAAAAAACCTGGCGCACTGACGTGTCATGCATGAGAAGCCACAGCCAATGCAAAGCGCAAGAGCGCTCCAGCAGACACCTGTGCGACATGCATGGTGGCCAATTTCATCGTATGCTGTGCCGCAGCGCTGGTTGGGGGCACGCTGTTCACGGTCGGCGCATACCTGGGGATCGTTGAGGCGCTCAACGTCAACCGCGAGGTGCTGTTCGGCTACCATGTGCGCCCGCACCTGCTGCCCGCCTGCCTGTTGACCGCGGCGTCACCGCTGCGCCGGCTCCTCACACCGGCTTGACCATGTTCGACCTCGCGATGCTGAGTACGCAGTGACATGCACGTGAGCTTGCATGTGGCAGGGTACAGTTCTGACCCTATTCCTGTGGGCAGTTGCTCATACCTGAGCACGGCGCGCTGGCAACAGGTGCGCCAGGTGATTGAGGCCGGGCTGCGCAGCATGGCCTTCCACCCCAAGGAGGCCAAGCGGCGGGTGCGCGGCCCCGCCCCACGCTCGGCGGCGCCCCGCCCCCGCTCCTGTGCGCCGCACCGCGCCCGCAGCTGCACAGCGCCGCCCGCATCCTGGCGCGCAACGGCCGCATCCCAGCAGCGGCCCGAGCGGGCCGCGCGCCTGGCCGCGCAGGCCAACCCGCGCGACCACTCATACGCGGCCGAGCTGCCGCACGCGGGCGCGCACACGCACGCCGTCGTGGGCGGCGCCACGGGCGCGCGCGCGCAGCCCAAGGCCGGCGCCGGCGCCAGCGCGGCAGGCGGCGTGATGCCGGCGCCCGCGCCTGCCGGCGCGCTCGAGCTCGATGGCGGTGCTGGCCGGCCCGGCGCGCACAGGTGCGAGCCTGTCAGCCGCGTCGTGCTCGGGCACGCGGTGCTGCCGCGGACGCGAGCGGGCGCCTGGCAGCGTGCCTGCCGCCGCAGGGCGAGGCCGGCAGCTTGCAACAGTCGTCCTGCTCGCGTTGCTGTTGTAACGAGGGGCGTCCGAAAAGCACCCGCCGATCGCCAGCTGGCGTGTGGGGACGACAGGGTGGCGCCCGCCGGCGGGGACGGCAGCCTTGGCGCCGACCGGAGGCGCTACGGCAGCAGCGCGGGGGCGGTGGGGGCCGCCACGGGGCCCATGCGCCGCCTGCGCAGCGAGCCGCTGTCGGACGCCGAGGCTGGCGAGGCCGCATGGGCAGGCGCCGGCGCTGAGCGCGGAAGTGCCGAGCGCGGCGGCGTGCGGCGCGAGGACGAGGCTGCGCGCCGCGCGAAGCTGGCGAACTGGTCCTGGTGGGGCTTCAGGTGCGGCGCGCCGGGCGGCCCAGCGGCGCGCCCGTGTGTGCCTCTCAGGCCACGGGGGGTGCGCGAGCGGGGTGCCGTCTCTCCGCGATGCTGCAGTGCTGCAGCGCCGCGCCTTCATCTGGCCGGCCATGACCTGTCAGGGCCGGTGGTTCGGTGCAGGCCTTGCTCTCAGAGCACGCCACAGATCCAGCCGATGGCCTTTCAGCGCTGACCGCCATGCGCCGCTGACAGTGGTGCGCGGCCGCAGGTGGCACGAGGTCGGCTTTGCTGCCGCGTTTGTGCAGATGCTGGGCGCCAGCCTGTTCCAGGTGTCCGTCGTCGCCGGCGTGCCGCACCTGATTCCGGCGGCCAGTTGGCAGCTGGCCGACGCGCTGATCTGGACGCCGCAGGTGCGGCCTCGAGCGTGCGGGATGCAGCCTGTCACGTGGTGCGGCCACTTTTGATTTGGGCGACCCTGGCCCTACTCCTTAAAACAGGCAGGGCGTGACGCGCGGGGGCTCGCCGGGGCGCGCGGCAGGTGGTGGGCGCGGTGGGCTTCATCGTGGCGAGCGGGATGCTGACGCTGGAGACGCAGCGCAACTGGTGGCGCCCGGAGCCGCTCGACATCGGCTGGCACGTCGCGTTCTGGAACCTGGTGGTGCGCGCGGCGCGCCGAGGCCGGGGCCCGCGCGGCGGGCGGCGCCCCCCCTCTCATGGCGCTCGGCGCGCGCATGCCCAGGCGTGCGTGTGTGTCATCCATTGGTCGGAGTGCCGCTCGCGCGCAGGCAAATGTCGTCACAATACCCACACCCTAAAGTGTCCATACCGTACTACCACCCGGTGTGTAGCTGCTGCGTGCGCTGCGCGCAGGGCGCGATTGGCTTCTGGCTCAGCGCCTTCTTCGGGTACTTTGGTGCGGAGTACCTGCGCTGGGGCGTCTGCTTCTCCACCTTCTGGGGTGCGCGCGGCCGGGCTGCCCCCCTGCCATCCGCGCGCACCTGGCACGCACCTCCAGAAAGGCGCCCACCCCGATGACGCAAGCGCGGCGTGGCGGCATGCCTGTCCGCGGGGGCGGCGCCTTGACACTCGCTGCGAGAGCGGGTGTGGCGTGCGGGCGACCGGCGGCCCGCGCGCGCAGGGGCGTGGGCGTTCCTGCTGGGCTCCTACCTGCAGCTGCTCGAGGCGCTGAACAAGCACCCGCTGTCGCTGCGCGAGGTGTTCAAGAGATAGCGACCGGCGCCGTGCTGCGCGCGCGCGCCGGCCGGCCCTGCCGGTCAGCACAGGTTTTGGGCGTCGTTTTGGGGAGGTGGTTTGTGTGAACTTTGCCACCAATGAATGGGGCTGCAGTGCCTGCAGGCAGGCACTGCAGGCAGGCACCGCAAGCAGCGGCCGCCACCTGTCTCGGCAGCATTTTTGCTGGCTAGGCGCGCTGTGGTGCGGCCTGTCTTGAGGGCGTAACGTCACTTGGAGCTTTGCGAGCACGTTTGGCACATGGTGCCGTGATCACATCGACTGCCAAGGGCCCATGGCATTGTTATAAGCGCCCACGCTTTCTGAGGGTGTGCCGTTTTGCAGATGTGCAATGGTTTTGAGCCTGCCCATTGAGCACGCAGTGACACTTTACTGCAACAGTATGAGGGCGTTGGATTTGGCGAGAGCGACTTGCACATTGCTTATATAGTTGCCTGCATGCCTTGTGTGTGGACTTACAGTCACGTTGATCACCTTAAGTTACTATATCTGCATCGTAGGTTGTGCCTTGAACAGCCACACATGCAGTCCAACACGTAGCGAACTTATCATCTGGTGTGCCTGCAAGACAGGGAGAGCGCTCACACTGCATGCAAGCAGACATGCACCATCTGCCTAACAAGAAATCAGCGCAGGCTGCAATGCTCAGCGCATAGCCATGCACCATGCACATGCTGCCACAAATGCCTTACTGAGCGCGCGTGCTGTGCGTCTCTGCCTAACGGCGCTCCAGTGGCCCTGCCTCCGCCGCAGCATGCGCATATAATCAAGCACCCGCTAGTCGGTCTCGCAACGCGTTGCTCTGCAGCATGCAGCGTGCTGCAGGAGCCCAAGCAGCGTCCGCTGTGCAGGGGCAGGGGCCAGGCAGTGCATGCAGGGAAATCAACAGGTCGGGACTCAGTGCTGCAAGTGAGAGAGGGCATACAAAGTTCTGATCACCAAAGCAGGCAAGCGCCTGCATGGCTGGCCGAGCAGAGCAAACACCTGCCTGTGTGCACCAATCCCACACATTAGCTACCCCAATACCAGGAACTGGCATTACGCGCTGCTAGTTTGCAGACAGCGCATGCAGTGCTTACACTAACACAATACACGGAAATACCCGCCCACACCACTTTAAGCGACAGCCTAGCGCATCAAGACTCCCTGTGCAGCCCTTTGGCTTCCCGCAGACACACCTCTCAGGACAGGGCTGCACAAAGCTGAGCCAAGGCGAGGGAGCCAACAGGCCAAGGCGTCTTGCAGGTCGTTGTGTGCTCTACAGTGTCACTGACTTGCAGGAATTGCAGATATAAGTGCTGCGATGCTGTGGCAGGGGTGCGTGTACCCGCTGATGAAGCCCCAGAAGCACTTGCCATTGGTCCCCCGGCGATGCCCATTCCGCGCCTTCCTTTTGCAAGTGCCAGTGCGGCACTGAAGCACAGCAACTTGTGCGGGGCGCGTTGACGTTGGCGCGCCCGATGCCCTCTAGCTGGCTGCCAGAGCGGCCGCGTGCTGTCGGTACGCGGCGAGGAAGCGCTGCCGCATCACGCTGTCTCTCCGCGCATTGGCCGCGACGCATGCGTAGGCCACCTGGCCAGCATGTGGCTATCACGCATGCCGGGCGTACACAGGTTTAAATGCAAGCTGGGCCGGCTCATGGCACATGAGCTGGGTGAACTGGGAGTTAGCCTGAGCCGGCCGCTCGTCACACAGGATCGCACAGAAGCTGCCCGGCGGACGGGCGCACCCCGCAGCACAGCAGCATCTCTACGGCGAAGCGCGCCGGCCAGCGCCGCTCCAGCACCCAGTGCGAGAACTCGTGGTAGAAGGAGCAAACCAGACAGACCGCCTGCGGGGGCCCGCACGACGATCAGCGCGCCGCCCCCGCTCGGCCCCCGTGCGCGGGCAGCCGGGCAGGGGCCGCACCTGCACGTACGCGCCCGTGGGCGCGGGGAACTGCAGCATGTAATTCAGCACCGAGTTGAGCACCTGCGGCGCGCGCCCGCACAGCCTGAGCCATAGGCCCCTGCGGTCGGCTGCTATCGTGCGCAACGCGCCTGCTGTCTAGAAACATTTAAGCGCATGTGGCGGCACAAAACCAGACCAGCAGCAGCGGGGGCGGTCACCGTGTGAAAGATCGGCAGCTGGGACATCAGCGGGAGCTCGCCGCGCTTCACGAGCAGGGCGGTGGTCATAGCCAGCGCGGAGTTGGCCAGGAACGTCCAGGCCTTCACCACCTCGCTGTAGGCCAGCCACTTCCTGCACCGCAGGACACCCAGGGGCTGGGAGCGCGACGCGGGAGTACTGCCAAACTTACGAGCAGCAGACCGGGCACAGCACCGACCACACTCAGTGGCTACCTCTCACGGTGGAAGTCCCGCGCGGACACTCACGGCTGCAGCGCACTGGCACGGCGTCAGAGGACGGGCGGGCACCGGGAGTTGTCCATAACCACGCGCGCCGCCCACAGATCGAGCGCGCAGCCCAGCGCGCACGTCGCAACCACCAGCAAGCGCCGCGGGTTCACGGCCTTGTGCAGCAGCAGCCGCGTTGCGCACGCAAACAGGAACAGAGCCATTGCCAGCTGCACTCTGCGGGTGACCTGCCTGCTCCTCCTGCATACGCACGTGCTCCTACATCAGCAGACCGCTTGCACGCGCTCGCTCTGACACGGACCTTTCACTTCACTCACACAGTGCACAGACACGTGCCATAAGCATCTGCAACAGAGTCGAACAGCAGTGCAGCAGCGCACCGAGCAACGTGCATGCGGTATGCGGCCTCAACGTGCTGGTCAGCAAATAGGCTGCCTGCATACTGTACGCGCAGCGGCGGCTTCATCCAAAGCACGCTTGGCCTGTCACGCCCGGCCTTCGCTCACATCATGATAGCTTCCCAGCCTACCCTCGGCGACGTGCGGGTGTGTGGGTCCAGTGCGGCTGTCTGCGCACATCGCAGCTTCATTGTGGAAGCACCTTTCAGGTGGCTGTAACGTCCCAGCAGTTGAGCAGAGTCGAGTTCAAGGGGCAGCAGGGTGGGCCCTCGGGAGGTCGCCCCTCTCATCCCCAGCCCTGACACACGGTTGGCTGACACACGGTTGTAAATCATTCATGAGCAGATGGAGTGCGCTCTGGTGAACAAAGAGGGGGTTGTTTGTTCACATTGGCCTGGGCTCCACTCTGCTGAGCTTCACAGGCATTCTTGATTGCCTGGGCAACAGTTTTGTGACTGGTGCTGGTCGAGCAGTGCTTTGTGCATATCTTAGCTGGTACTCAGCTAGTTTGACAGACTGTGTATGGTCAGCCACGAGCAAGCAGTTATAATGTTGGTATATACGCATGATGGAGAGAACTGCTGCACTTGACGGTCTGAGGTGGTGCTATAGCCGGCACTGTTCCTATCTGTTGGGGTCTGTAGTGGAAGAGAGGTTCTGCACAAGCTGGTTCGAGGGCATGCAGTAATGCCTGACCTTGAGTGCCAGACGCCAGCAGCAGCCAGTCGCAGCGGCCGGCGGCAGCCTGTGCGTCAGGCCTGAGTGTGGCGGCATGCCTGAGCACGCACGCAGCGACGTGCCAGCAGCAGCCCCCAGCAACCTGCGCGAAAGCTTCTACTTTTCCAAATGGGTGCGGTGTCCAGGCCTGTCTGTTGGTGTGGTCGTGCAGCTGTGGGCGAAGTACGCCTGCCAGTTGCGGGCAAACCGCACCTGGCCGATGCGGCACCTCGTCTGCGCAGGTGACCTTCTCGGCGTCGGCGCTGGTGATGCTCATGGCGGGCCTTGCATACACCTTTAGCGTGTACAGCGACCTCCTCAAGGTGCTTGGTATGACATACTTTGCCTCACAAAAACAACGCCCTGTATGCCCGTTGCGTCTGGTGGCCGCGCACGCCCCTCACGGGCGGCGCCCTGGTGCAGGCGCGCTTCGACCTGTCCCAGACACAGGTGGCAGCCTTGGGCACGGCCGTCAACCTCGGAGGTGAGCTCCTGCGCGAGCGGAAGTATCTCTCCTGCGCAGGCGGCACTGCATGCTCGGCAGCCTGCCTGCCCTGGCGTGAGCAGCCGGGCGCCGCGCAGGCTACCTCGCCATCTTCCCGGGCGCGTTCTACGACAGCCTGCGGCGGTACAACAGGTGCGCCAAGGCTCCCAGCGCGCCGAGCCACGCAGGGCCGCGCATGCATGTCACATCCGGGCTCAAACTCGCGACATGCGTATGTCGCTGTCGGCGCGGCGCGGCAGTGGCGGGCCAGGCGCAGACGCGGCGCCCGCGCGCGCCGCAGGAAGGGCCCGCTCTTCACTGTGCTGGCCGGCATCCTCATCCACTGCGCCGGCTACCTCGCGCTGCACGCAGCGCTGGTCGGGCGGTTTAACCCGAGTTACTGGGCGCTGCTGGGCATCGCCTTGGTCGCCGGCAACGGCGTGACCTGGTTCGAGACGGCCGCGCTGGTCACGTGCGTGCGCAATTTTGAGACAGAGCGGTGCGCCTGCGCCTGCGCCCCGCCGGCCCGCCCAGCCCGGCCGCCCCTGCGCGCATCACTGCGGTGTGACCCGACCCGGCGTTGTCTGGCGGGCGCGCGCGCCGCAGCGAGCGGCGCCGTGGGGGTGCGGGCGTGCGGACGCCGCCATTGCTAAGCGCGGCGGTGGTCAGCCGCGGCAGCGCCGCGCAGGGGCACCGTGATCGGCATCCTGAAGGCCTTCCTGGGCCTGAGCGCGTCGGCGTTCGTCACGCTGTACGTCTCGTTCCTGGACCGCGACGCGGCCGCCTTCGTGCTGCTGCTGGCCATCCTGCCCGCGCTGCTGTGCCTGCTGTGCGCGCCCGTCATCAACTACGTGCGGCCCCGCCCGCGGCCCGCCAGAGCGGGCGCCGTTCTCTCTAGCAGCCTGTTTTGGAGCGCCGCGCGGCTCTGCACGCCCTGACCGCTCCGCCTGCCCCGCTGCGCCTGCCGTGCCACACCCGTCAACAGCAACGCGGCCGACTGCGCTTATCGCGGTTGCCGCCTGACACCGTCTCCAGACAGCGAGTTGCACTGGAGCATGTTTTGCCCGGCAGTACCAAGGCAGTCGGCCAGAACGCAGCCAGTCCTCGACAGTGGACGCGCTCAGTCTGCCAGACCACAGAGTCAGTCACCGCTGCGTGAGGCTCCAGACAGTCATTTACTACTGCATGAGGCTCCAGAGAGTCGGTTACCACTGCATGGGGCTCGAGTGCGTGCCGGGCGGCGCCAGGTGCCATACATCCAGGTGGAGCCGCACACCAAGAGCCATGCCTTCCACCTGGCGCTCACCGCCGTCATCGGCCTGGCCAGCTTCCAGGCGGGGCCCCGCCCGCGTGACCCTGTCGGGCCGGTGGGACCTTCAGGCATGCCAGAGGACGCTGCGTCGCCGCGTGGCCGACTGCCGAAGGCAGCGCCGCAAGTCGCGTGATGCACACCAAGAGCGCATGGAGCCGCTCCGCGGCAGCGCAGCACTTGCGCGCTCTGCCTGCCCAGGCCCGCTGCCCTGAGAGCGCGCGCAGGCTTGGCCGGGGCGCGCCGGAGGGCAGCCGCGCTGCCGCGCGAGCGCGGGCGCGGCGGCGCGCCCCGGGGCCTCCGCCGTAGCGCCGCCTGCGCGCGGCGGGGCCCGCACCAGCGCGGCCCAGCGCCGGGCAGGGAACCTGGCGGGCCCCCGCGCGCGCGCGCTGACGTTTAGGGTAAGCTATATGGTATGCTACGGTTAGTGATAGGGCATATCAACCCTATATATGCTGACGCGCGCCACTGCCGGCGCGCCAGGCTGTGGTCGCGCTCGCGCGCCAGGAGGAGCGCCTGGTATGGCAGGGTTAATAATAGGGTATGCCAGCCCTATATATGCTGACGCGCGCGGCCGCCGCGGCGGCAGGCGGTGGTCGCGCTCGCGCGCCAGGAGGAGCGCCTGGACTTCTGGGCGGGCGTGCTGACGTCCAGCGCGGCCGGCATCCTGCTGCTGCCTGTACTGGCCATCCCGCTCATCTTTGGCGGCCTGCGCTCGCGCCGCCTGCGCGACCTGAGCCCGCCGCCGCCCACCGTGCGCGCCACGTCCGGCCGCCCCGCTCGCCCGGCCGGCGGCGCGCGTGGGCTGCACGGCTGCAGCGGGATTGCTTACTAGCATGCTGGTTGATCAAGACGGCGCCGGCGGCAGGAGGACACGGCGGCGGACGCCGGCGGCGCTGCCCTGT
>JAABUR0100007127.1_pt1 | contig 13350 bp, 10 predicted proteins | sample 5560091 | NCBI WGS metagenome assembly JAABUR01 (sample SAMN10711879, study PRJNA513375) | rock metagenome | isolation source: Antarctica rocks | place: Antarctica: Victoria Land, University Valley sud
GAGATCAGCACGCGCTACAGTGTGCCGTCGCCGGTCTTCATGCGCGAGGCGCTCGAGGCCGGGGCGCGCTTCGCCGTGGGTAGCGACAGCCATTGGCTCGACCGCACGGCCGAGATCGCGCTGCCGCTGCGCTACGTCGCGGAGTTCGACATCCCGGAGGATCGCTTTTTCATGCCTGCGCGGGCGATCGAGTAGCTGTTGGCGATTGGCTGTTAGCCCTTGCACGCTTTCACATCAGGCAAAAGCTGATAGCTAATGGCTAGTCGCTCATAGCTGATTCCGGCTAGCCCGAATGTGCCCTTGTTCTATACCGTCCCTTGCCCTGATACTCGCCGCATCGGACTGAAGGATAGAGGGCTAATGACAGTGACTACTGAAGGCACGTATTATAGGGCGCGTCTGGGGAATAACGCCGCGGCGCGCGGCGAGCGCATCATTTGCCAGTTGCTCGGTTGGACCGGCGACAACAATAGCCTGGGCCGCGTGCGCATCGTGCACAGCACCGTGTCGTCGTACCGCACCGGGCAGATCGGGCTCGTGCCCCGCGAGCGCCTCATCCCCGTGCGCCCGCGCCAAGTAGATTAGGGCCAGGGGTCGGGGTATATCTACTGGGAGCGCCGGCTTGGAGATGTCTCGCTGGATGGCGGGATCTAATACCTGGCGTCGGGTCCCTGGCGTCGGGTCCCTGGCGTCGGGCGCCTATCTCCTAAGAGGCCTAAGAGGCACCTGTAGGACGACAAAAGTCGTCTGCGCGCTCACCGTCCGCTTGTTCTCCTGCAGGGTCGCACGCAGCGGCACGATCAGCGCGCGCCGGAGCGTCAGGTCGCGCGGCACGCGGACCTGTACCGTTGCGGCGCCAGACCTGTCGGTGCCGGCGAACGCGCGTTGGGGATGCGTCGGGTACCCCAACTCGAAGGTGACCCTCAGCCCGCGCCCGCTCGCGCCGCGCAGTTCCAGCGATACGCTCCCGCCCGCGATGACCTGCCCCGGCACGACCCGCGCCACCAGCCGCGTCGCCGGCCTGATGGACGATGGTGTGCGCGTGGCGACCGGCGTACGCGTGGCGACCGGCGTACGCGTGCGCGTGGCGATCGGTACGGGGGTAGGGGTGACGGGCGAGAAAGAAGTCTTTGTCCCTGTCGGGGCGGCGGTCGGGGTCCGCGGCGCGGGCGTGACCGGGCAGACGCCGGGGGCCGGTGGGGCCAGCGCGGGCAGGGCGACGAGCGCGCGCAGCAACACGGCGGCATCCGGCACGCCGAGGCCTGTGACGTAGTCCCACCCCGGCCCCGGCGTCGCGACCCCGTTGCTCGACCCCACCGTGATGTCGCGGAAAGCAGGCGGACCGTCCGCCGCACCGCCCGCGGCGGCTAATTGATAGAGCGCCTGGTGGACGTCGCCGAGGCCAGGGAGCGTGGCGCACGTCGAGGGCGGGGAGCCGGCCGCGGCGGCTTCGGCGTAGCGCAGCTCGTTGCCCAGTGCGAGGAGCGCGGCCCAGATCGGTGTCCCGGCGCTGGTGCCGATGCCGCCCGTGCGCCAGCCCCCTCCGACCCAGACGTCGTAGCCCGCACCCGCGTTGAGGGCCACGTCGGGCGTCTGCCGCTTGCTGTTGCTCAACGCGTTGTCGACGCCGGGGCCGGTCTGCCAGGCGGGCCGGTCGAACTGGCCGCTGAGCCCGCCGCCGCTCCCCGCCCAGCCCTGCTCGGACGCTATGCCCCCGTCCGGCGCGAGGGCAAGCCGTGTCCCGCCCACGGCCAGCACGTAGGGGTCGGAGGCGGGGTAATCGACCGTCCGCCTGGTGGTGTCGGGCGTCGCCCCGTCGGGACCCATGCAGTCGTAGGCGCCATTGTCCCCGCTGGCCGCCACGACGGTCATGCCCTGGGCCGTGGCCTGCGCGAACAGGTTGTGCAGCAGCGCAAGGTCGGGCGGTTGGTCGGCCAGCTGCTCATCTTCGCACTGGCCCCAGCTGGTGCTGAGGACCTGCGCCTTGTCGTCGTTCACGATGCGCGCGTAGGTGTCGTCGGCCGCCGCCGTGTTGGCGCTGTTCGCGGCGGCCGGGCCGTTGTAGACGAGGATGCGCGCGCCCGGGGCGATCGCCTGGGCCAACTCGATGTCGAGCGCCGTCTCCTGCGCCCCCGCATCGCCATACGAGTCGGTCGCGCCGCCGTCGACGGGGATGTCGACGGGGGGGGCGGCCGCGATGCCGAAGGCAGCGTCGTACGCGGCGATGTCTTCTTGCTTGAACGGGCTGAGTTCGTAGAGCGCGATGGTCTGCCCGGCGCCCGTGATGGCGACGGTCGTGGTGAGCCCGTTCGTCGCCGTCAGGACCTGCGCGTAGAGCGGCGCGATATTGTAGGCGACCTGGATGCGCGTGGGCGTCAGCAGGGCGGCCGGCGGGGGCAGGGCGCCGCGCAGGCGTCGCGCTCGCTCTGTCCCGGCGGGCTGGGCGACGCGCGGCAACGGCGCGTGGCGCCACGGCGCGTCGTCGCGCAGGCCCACCACTGTTGTCACGAGGCGCGCCAGCGCGGCGGGCAGGCGCGGGCGCGCGCTGTTGGCGTAACGCAGGTGGCCCCGCCTGTCGCGGTAGCGCACGATGGGGCTGCCGAAAACGCGCGCAATCGTTCCGGCTGTCCCCGCGACGTCGAGCAGCAAGCGGTCCCGGTAGCGGCGGACGACGCGCAGGCCGCGCGCCTGTAGGTACGCCGCGACGGCGCCCTCGTCGGCGGCGCTGGGGCTGAAGAGCCGCGCGTACTCGTCCGGCGAGAGCGCTCGGCGATAGAGGGGCGATCCGCGCTCGGCGCGCTGCCTCAGGAAGGCGTCCAGAGCCTCCTGGTTCCGCAGGGCGAGGCCGACGACGAGGCGCATGGGCGTCGCGGCGGGGAGAGGGCCGAGCATGCGCGCGCCGCGCGGCAAGGCCGGACCACCGCCCGCGATGGCGACGGTGGGCGCGGTGGGCGCGGTGGGCGCGGTGGGCGCGGTGGGCGCGGTGGGCGCGGTGGGCGCGGTGGGCGCGGTGGGCGCGGTGGGCGCGGTGGGCGCGGTGGGCGCGGTGGGCGCGGCCAGCACTGGTATGGGCGCGGGCCGCGCCGGCACCGCGCCCGCCTCGAGCGTTAGGAGCAAGGAAACGATGGCGTAGCGGCGGCCGCGCGGGCTGTTGATCAGGCTGTACAAAGGATCTCCGATGGGAACGGCCTCGTAGCAATCGTAGCATCACCGCGATGTTCGCGGCAAGATGCGGACCTCCATCCCTCCAGCCCTGCCCCCCTCTCCCGCGCATAGAGAGAGGGGGAGGGGGAGTTGCCCTTGAGACGCCGCGGCCATACACTGATAGCTATGACTACCACCCTTCCCACCTCGCCCGCGATCGACACATCGGACACAGAGGCCCCGCTACGCGTGGGCATCTGCGGCAGCGGCATCACCAAGGTCCACATCGAAGGCTACCAGAAGCTCCCGGGCGTCGAGGTCGCCGCCATCGCTGGCCCCGACGTCGAGCGTTGCCAGGAGGTGGCCGACCAGTACGGCATCCCGCGGGTCTTCGCCGACTACCGCGCCATGCTCGATCTCGACCTCGACGCCGTTTCGATCGGCGTGCCCAACAAGTACCATGCCCCCATCGCCGTCGACGCCCTCGCGGCTGGCTGCCACGTCCTGCTCGAGAAGCCCCTGGCCATCGACGTGGCCGACGGCGAGCGCATCGTCGCGGCCGCGCGGGAGAGCGGCCGCGTGGTGATGCTGGCCTTCAACCGCCGCTACCTCGCCAACGCCGTCACGCTCAAGGGGTTCATCGACGCCGGGACGCTCGGCGACATCTACTACGCCAAGGCCGGCTGGACGCGCCGCGCCGGCATCCCCGGCTTCGGCGGCTGGTTCACCACCAAGGGACTCTCCGGCGGGGGGCCGCTGATCGATCTCGGCGTGCACATGCTCGATCTGGCCCTGTACATGATGGGCTACCCGCGGCCGGTCGCGGTCAGCGGGGCCACGTACGCCGCCCTGGGGCCGCGCGGCAAGGGCCACTCGGACTACGCGGACTATGCGCGCTTCCCGGTCGACACCCCCGAGGTCGTCTTCGACGTCGAGGATCTGGCGACGGGGTTCGTGCGCTTCGAGGGTGGCGCGACGCTGACGGTCGAGGCCAGTTGGGCCGGCTATCAGCCCCTGCGCGACGATATCTACCTGCAACTCTACGGCCGCGAGGGCGGTGCGCGCATCGCCATGCCCGACTACCAAGAAATCGACTCGCTGCGCCTGGTCACGGAGTCGGCCGGAACGCTCGTGGAGTTGGCGCCCGTGTTGCCCAAGGTGGGGAAAGGCGGCTACGACCACGAGGTCGCCCTCTTCGTCGACAGCATCCGCACCGGCGCCCCGCCGCCCGCGACCGCGGCGCAAGGCCTGACCGTGCTGCGCGTCATCGATGCGCTCTATCGCTCGGCCGAGGCGGGGCGCGAAATAGTTATTAGCGGTTAGCTGTTAGCTGCTAAGGAGATCTCATGAAGCTTGGCTTCCTGACTGCCTGCATGCCCGAGCGTCCGTTGAGCGAGGTGGCGCACTTCGCGTCCGCGCATGGGTACGGGATGCTGGAAGTGGCGTGCTGGCCGCGCACGAGCGAGCGCGACTACAACGCCAGCCACATCGACGTCGCGACGCTCGACCGGGCGGGGGCCGACGAGATCGGGAGAATGTTCGAGCTCTCGGGGTTGGCGATCAGCGCGCTGGCCTACTACGAGAACAACCTCGCCGCCGACCCCAACGAGCGCGCCGTGGTCAACGGACATGTACGCAAGACGATCGACGCCGCGGCCCTGCTCGGCGTCGCCCTGGTCGGCACATTCGTGGGACACGATCTCTCCAAGACAGCGGACGAGAACATGCGCGAGGCGGCCGAGGTCTTCGGCGAGTTGACCGCCTACGCCGGGCAGAAGGGCGTGCGCTTGATGATCGAGAACTGCCCCATGGTCGGCTGGCAGCGGCCCTGGATACCGGGCAATCTTTTTTATGCCCCCGCGCAGTGGGACAGTCTCTTCGAGCAGGTACCCGAGCTGGGCCTCAACCTCGACCCGTCGCACCTGCACTGGCTCGGCGTCGACCCCTACGCCGTCGCGCGCGACTACGGCGCGCACATTTTCCATGCGCACGCTAAGGACACCGAGATCCTGCGCGGCAGACGCGCCGATGCCGCTCGCGCGCCCGTCCTGGACGACGGCTGGTGGCGCTATCGCATGCCCGGCCTCGGCGAACTCGACTGGCCGCGCTTCATCAGTTCCTTGCAGGAGGGCGGATACGACTATGTGCTCAGCACCGAGCACGAGGACCCCGTGTGGGAGGGCGCGCCGGCCAAAATTGACGGCGGTCTCATCCTCGGCCAGCGCTTCCTGGCCCCGTTGCTGTATTGAACTATTGGTGTGCCAGACCGAACCTACAGCGCGAGAGGTTCGCCGGGATTGTGGCGTTCGTTCGGCATTTATTCTCCCGGCCACTAGCTGGTCGTCAAGCGACGCCACATCGTGACGCCCGGTGTCATCCCCGTTAGAGTAGCCTCCGCCGCCCACAGGCCATGGGAGAGCGGGATTTTCGTGCCGTGGGGTGGGGTGAGCTGGCTGTAGGCCGCGATCTGCCGGAAGCCGAGCCTGTGCGCGAGGGTCCGCGAGGCCCTGTTCGTGTCGTCGGCTTCCCATAACGGGGTCAGGCCGTGCTCGCGGCAATGGTCGATGAAGGCGCGGCAGCAGAGTAGGGCCAGCCCCCGTCGCCGGAATGGCGCGGCCGTCTCGACGTCGACGTTGGCGTGGCGCGCGCTCGCGGCAATGGCGAAGGCGACGCTCGCGAGTTGGTCGTCGACCAGGATGCAGAAGCCGAAGCCGCCGTCGATGAACGCCTCGTAGCTACCCCAGGACGCCTTGATGTATTGCTGCATCTCCCTGTCGATGCGCTCGGCCAGGGGGCGATCGATGCGCCGCGGCGCGGGACCGCCCGTCCCCCCGGCCGCCCCATCCGGTCGCCCCGCGTTCGGCGAGGCGACGGTGTCCGCGTGCGCGTCCAGCGCGAAGCCTCGCCGCTCGATCGCCACCAGCCCTCCCCGGTGGTCGTCGAGCAGGGCGCGCGTCCAGGCGTCGTTCAGGGGCGCGTAGCCGTAGAGGTCGGCGAACACGCCGGCCTCGGCCGGCGCGTCGCGGATGAAGCGGCGCACGCCGGGCGCGCCGGGCGCGGCGACGGGGTCGCCCGCGACGTAGTACTCGTAGGTGCGGCACAGCAGCGCGGCCGTCGGATGGTGCGCGTCGTCGACGAAGAGGCGCGCCGGCTGCCGGCCCTCGAACGTGGCGTCGATCACGGATCGCTCGATAGATGTTTTGGCGAACAGGGGCGCGGCCAGGTGGAAGAGCCTGTAGGGCAGCTCGTAGATCATGTTCCCCCCCTCCCCCCTCCTCTACGCTCTACGCCTTGACGGTCTTGATCACGTATGAAACGGCGATGCGGCCGGCCTCGCGGACCTCCGGGGCAGGCAGGACACGCCGGCCCTCTTCCGAGAGCTCCGGCTCCTCGAGGTCGCGCAGCGCGAGGCCGCGGCGCTTGCAGGCGGCGAGGTAGTCGCGCAGGGGGCGGTGGAAGCCGAGCACGGGCGCGAGGTCGCCCCACTGCGTGTAGAGGGCGCGCCGCTCGAAGTGGCGGTCGACGAGCCAGCCGTCGCGGTCCTCGCGGCGTGGCGAGTCGGGGGCCGGGCGATGCCAGCGGCCGTCCGAGGTGTGGTGCAGCAGCGTGAAGACGAAGGCGCCGCCCGGCTTGAGCACGCGCGCGACCTCCGCGATAGCGCCCTCGTAGTCGCGCACGTCCATAAGCACATAGTTGGCCACGGCGAGGTCGACGCTCGCGCCCCCCAGGTACGGCATGGCTGCGATCGAGCCGTGATGGAACGCGATGTCGAGCGGCTCGCGCGCCTGGCGGGCCAGGGCGAGCTCGTGGAAGCGGCGCGCGTTCTCGACCGCGACGACCGACGCGCCCCGCCGGGCGAGCAGGCGCGCGAGGTAGCCGCCGCCGCTGCCAGCGTCGAGCACGCGCCGCCCGGCGACATCGCCGAGGAAGGCGAGCAGGACGGGGTCGCTGTAGTACGTGCGGTTGGCGTCGCCGCGCTCGTCGTACCCGGCGTCCCAGGTGTCGGCGTTCGCGCTCCAGTTGCGGTCGGAGTCCTCGTCGGTCAACGCCCCCATGTCCGGCGCGGCGAGGCGCGGCCGCGGGTAGCGCGCGAGCTCGGCCTCGGGCGAGAGCCAGCGCCGCGTCGTCTCGAGGGCAGGGTCGATTTGCCAGGGGTGGACGCCGGTGTGCTCGGCGTAGTCGAGCGAGGGGTGCTCGTCACCGCAATCGGGACAGGCGAGCGCCCACCAATAGCCGCTCGGCGGGAAGTCGCCGTAGACCGTTTCGACTTCGGCAGCGCCCGCCTCGCGGCAGAGCAGGCGGCCGGAGGTGAGACAGTAAAAGCGGGCCATGTAGCTATCCAGTTCCCCGCAGTGGTCGCACCGGAAGCGCCAGTGGAGGGCGCAGCGCGGCGCCTCCGAGCCCGTGTCGAAGGCGGCGGCGCGCGGTATGTAAGTCGGGTCGCTCGCGGCAATGCGGTCGCAGTAGTAGCAATTCATAGAAACGGGAGACCCTACCCTTTCGCGGGAGCACAGCGCGTACCTGCTCATGATACGCTTGGGGCGTACAACTGGTCTAGTGGCCTGGCGGATCGAGGCAGGAGAGAACAACGCCCCGTGAACGACATTCAGCTCGTGCTTGCCCTGCTCGTGGGCGTGGTCGCGCTCTCTACGCTCGCGCGGCGCATCCACGTCCCGTACCCCATCGTGCTCGTGCTCGGCGGCCTGCTCCTGGGCGCCATATCAGATTTGCCACAGGTCAAGCTCGCGCCGGACGTGGTTCTGCTGCTGTTCCTGCCCCCGCTCGTCTACGCCACCGCGTGGCAGACCTCCGTGCGCGACCTGCGCGCCAACCTGCGGTCCATCCTGCTGCTGTCCATCGGCCTGGTCGTGTTCACCGTGCTCGTCGTCGCCAATGTGTCATCCCGCGCTATCGCGGAGCTCGGCGTGCTACCCGCCTTCGTGCTCGGCGCCGTTGTGTCGCCGACCGACACGGTGGCGGCCGAGGCCATCATCACGCGCCTGAGCATGCCCCGGCGCATCGTCACCGTCCTAGAGGGCGAGAGTTTGATTAACGACGCCACGGGGTTGGTTGCCTACACCTTCGCCGTCGACGTGGCCATCAACGGGGCCGGGTCGTTCTCCGCCCCCTCGATCGCCCTCGCGTTCGTCGTAGCCAGCGTGGGAGGGGTGGCTATCGGGCTGGCCGTGGGGATCGTCGCGGCGTGGGCGCAGCGGCGCATCGGTGACGTGCCCACCGGTATCATGTTCTCGCTGCTGGTACCCTATGCGGCGTACCTGCCGTCGCAGCTACCGCACCTCCCCGTGCCAGTGTCGGGTGTGCTGGCCGCGGTGACGGCCGGCCTGTACGGGGGATGGAAGGAGCCGACGACGCTCTCCTCGGATCAGCGCCTGCAGGCGTTCTCAGTGTGGAGCACCGTCACCTTCATCGTCAACGGTCTCATCTTCATCCTGGTCGGCCTGCAGTTGCGCCCGATCGGCGCGAATCTGCTTGATCCGCGCCAGTACCCGGGAGATCGAGTCCCCTATTCTCCGGCCACGCTCGTCTGGTACGCCGCCCTTGTCGCTCTCCTCGTCATCGTCGTGCGCATCCTCTGGGTGTTCCCAGGCACGTACCTGCCGCGGCTGCTCAGCCGCCGCCTGCGCGCGCGCGATCCGTACCCCGGTTGGCGCAACGTCGTCGTCGTCGCCTGGACGGGCATGCGCGGCGGCCTGTCGCTCGCGGCGGCGCTGGCCCTGCCCGCGCGCGGGGACCTGAGCCGGTCGCAGGTCAACCTCATCACTTTCCTGGTGTTCGGCGTGATCCTGGGCACCCTCGTCGTGCAGGGGTTGACGCTGCCCGTGCTCATCGTGCGGCTGCGCCTGTCCGACGACAGCGCGGCGACGGATCGCGAAGAGGCGACGGCGCGGCTCGCGGCCATGCGGGCCGTGCTGGCCCAGTTGTCGGATGCCCCGCCCATGGAGGGAGCGTCGCCCGAGGGGGTCGAGCACCTGCGCGCCTACTACGAAAAGCGCGTCGATCACCTGGCTTCGCATCTCGACGGAGGGGCGGGCGATGGCGTATCGCTCTCGGAGGGGGCGGACCCCGTGCACGACCTGCGCCAGCTGAAGCGCGAGATGCTGGGGGTCGAGCGGCGCACCGTGATCGGCCTGCGCAACCGGGGCGCCATCGGGGACGAGACGATGCGCCGCATCGAGCACGACCTCGATCTGGAAGAGGCGCGGTCCTGATTCCGGCCCGGTGATGCGCGGAGATTGGCCTTCTCGTATGCTTGGAGTGAGGTATAGCGCGCCGGCGTGGTGGACGCGGGCGTGACACGACCCAGGCTGTTTAGTTGCAAAATAAGAAGGACTCCTCGATGATTCTTAGATCTGTCGCATACCTGGCTCTCACGGGAGCCGTCCTCACGCCCACGGCGATGGCGCATGCCGCGCGCTCCGTCCGCATCGTTGCCTCGCCATCCTCCGTGGCGCTGCGCTACCACTACGTCGCGGGCCAGGGCTACGGCTACAAGCTCACGGTCACGGGTCGGGCGCACGTCGTCGGGCTCGGCGCGGCCGGCGCTCCTGCAAGCGCCACGAGCACGAGCGCGACCATCCGCTACCGCATCGTGAGCGTCGACGCGTCGGGCACGGCGACCGCCGACGTCGCGACATCGGCCATCAGTATCAAGATGACGACCAACGGCCAAACAAGGACGGTGACGTCCGCGGCGAGGACGCAGCGTCTCCTCCTGGGGGCCGACGGAAGCCAGCGAGGCAGCGTCAGCTCCGCCGCCGGCTCGATCAGCGTCCAGAGCCTGGGCACGCTCCCGCCCGGCGCCGGCTCGATCAAGGTCGGCGACGTGTGGTCGTCGAAGGCCACGGTGGCGTTGCCGAGCTCCCTTGGACTCTCGCTCAAGCCTTTCAGCGTCATCACCCACTACAAGCTCAAGGATGTGAGCGCGCAGGGTGGGAACGTTATCGCTACGATCGAGACCAACAGCAACTCGCCGTTCAAGGTCGATACGACCGTGCAGGGTACGGCCGTGTCTCTGAACCTACGCCAGGTCACGACGGGGACAATCCTCTTCGACGCCACGGCGGGGCAACTCGTGTCGAGCAAGGCCCGGCAAATCCTGCATCTGTCCATCGGACAAGGCGGAACGTCGGCGGGGGGGCGGCGCGCTGATAAACGAGGATATTACGTCTGACACGAGCTTGACGCGCCTGTAGGCAGCCCTCACCACCTCTCCTACTCCATAGGACACCAGCCTTCTCCCGCGTTGGGGAGGCTCACAATGGCGCAGTTTTGTTTAGAGGAGTGAGCAGCGAAGCTGCTCACTCCTCTAAACGAGAGGGAAGTTCGGAGGGCTTTGTTCTCCGAACTTCCCTCTCCGGTGAAAAAATATTTGGCGCTGTTTCAGTTGAGTTGGCAGGGCGCTCCCCCTCGCCCGCGCACGGGAGAGGGGGTTGGGGGGTGAGGGGAAGGTATTTTACGCGCAGGCCACGCTTCCCTTCGGGAGCGCGACCGCGGGGGGCGACACGGGGGGCGACGTGCGGTCGCTGCTCTTCTCATAATGCGCCAGCGTGGCGCCGAACCGGCCCGGCAGGCCCCACTTGACGACGATGTGCCCGAGCGATGTCGCATACCAGAGGTCAAGCGACGCCTGGGACCCCTCGCGGAAGCGCACGTGCGTCGTCGGGATTTTGCCCAGGATGGTAGAGAGCGTTTCGCGTCCCAGCACGAGGTACGAGGCGGCCACGGCCGGCTCCCGGCTGTAGGGGTCGAAGATGGTGTAGCCGACTGGGCCTGTAGCCCGCGGCGTGATCGTGCGCAACAGGTCGGCCATCATGCCGTAGGCCATGGTGTTCTCGGGCGCGCGGCGGCCCCTGGCGACGGTGCAGCCGGCGCGGCCGGGGTGGCGCCACGATTGGTACGAGGTGTAGTCGAGGTGCGGCCCGAAAAGGGTCGCGCGCAGCACGCTGCTCACCCCGGTAGTGTCGGGGTCGTCGCTCCGGAGCGCGCCCACGCCGTCGTAGCGGCGCAGCTTGTAGGTGTTCGCATCGAAGGCGGTGCGGCCGGTAAAGATGGTGGCGCTCGGCAGCAGGGCATAGCGCCGCTGCTCCATGAGTGTGTAAGCCGAGGAGTCGATCCACTGGTGGCCGGAGCGCGTGAACAGCTGGTAGGCGGTACCGTTCACGATGTCGCGGCCCGTGATGGTCCATACGTAGTACTCGCCCCGCGCCCACGGCACACTTCCGTAGCCGGGGTGCAGGTTGGGCGTGGGGCGGGGCGTCGCTGTCGGCCGGGAGGTCGCGGTCGGCGGCGGTGTGGGCGTGGGGTGCGGCGTGGTTGCGCGGGCGCGGGCGGTGAACGTGGCCGTAGCCGTGGCCCTAGGGGATGGGGTCGCTTGTACGGTTCCCGTGGCGGGTAGCGTGCCCGTGACCGCCGGCGTCGCCGTGCCCGGCGTGCCCGTGGCGATGCTGATCACGGTCCCGGTGACGGCGGCGGTGACCGCCGCCGTCGCGGACGGGGACACGATACTCGGGGCCGCCGTGGCGGTCGCGTCCACCGTGGCCAGGTGGACCGTGTCGCGCGCCTGGACAGGCCCCGACAGGGGTAAAGAGACCGTCGCGAGGACGGCGGCCAGGACGTAGGAAGCGCAGGGATGGACGATAGGGGTGCGGCGCACCGGGCTCTCCTCTCATGACGATGGCGGGGACACCGGGGACGCCTGGGATATTTGGGACACTGGGGACACGCCGATAGCCTATACTACCGGGTTCCGCGTCAAGCCCCAACTTCCCGTCGGCGATAGGGGTACGCCACGAAATAGTGGACTGTGGTGGTGACGCCTGCGAGGGCGGTCGCCTGGCAGCGTCACGCCGGCGCTCCACCCGATCGCAGCCGGCGTGCCCGTCGTGTGCCCTGCGACCGCCCTCGCAGGCTCCTTTGGGCTCGACCCCACTATGGTCGAGGGCTCAGTTAGCCATGGGTGGAGTGCGCCCCAACGTCGGACCCGCGGCTAGGGTCCGAGGGGCTGGTTAGCCACGGGGTGGGGGTGGGGTCTACGCGCGGGCGGCCGGGCTCCTGTGCTGCCCGCGAGGCATCCCACCCCTGCGCGGCGAGGCCGGCGGCGAGGGCCTCGAGCGCCGCGTCGATTTGCGCGTCGTCGACCCATCCCAGGTGGCCGATGCGGATGATGCGCCCGCTCAACGATTTCTGCCCGTCGCCGAAATGGACGTTGTGTTGATCGCGCGCGTCGCGCAGCAATCGCTTGCCGTCGACGCCGTCCGGCACGACGACGCTCGTCACGCTGTGTGAGTAGTGGGCCGGGTCGGCGAAAAGCCCCAGGCCGAGCCGGCCCGCGCCCTCGCGCGCGTGCGCGGCCACGGCGTCGTGGTGCGCCCACACTGCCTCGCGCCCCTCCGCGCGCAACAGGCGCAGGCCGGCCTGCAGCGCGTAGTACAGGGAGACGGCGGGCGTGTAGGGCGGGTTGCCCTCGTCGACGGCCTTGCGCGCCTTCACGAAGTCCCAGTAGTAGCGGGGGAGGCGCGCGGTACGCGTCGCCTCCCAGGCGCGCGCGCTCACGCTGACCATGGTCATACCGGGCGGGGCCATCCACGCTTTTTGCGAGCCCGTCACCACCACGTCGACATCCCACGCGTCGGTCAGCAGGGGCGCGGTACCGAGGCCACTGATGCCGTCGACGAGCAGCAGCGCGTCCGGCCGCGCCGCGCGGACGGCGCGCGCGATGCCCTCGACGTCGTTGAGCACCCCCGTCGAGGTTTCGTTCTGGGTCACCAGGACGGCGCGCGCGCCGGGATGCTCCTCCAACGAACGCGCCACGTCGTCGGCCTCGGCGGCCCGGCCCAGCGGGTAGGAGAGTCTGTGCACGGTCGCACCGAAGGCGGAGGCCATCTCCGCGAAGCGGTCGCCGAAGACGCCGACGCTGACCGCCAGCGCCTCGTCGCCGGGCGAGAGCAGGTTGACGATGGCGGCCTCGAGCCCGCCGGTCCCCGAGGCCGGGAAGGTGAGCACCGGGTCCTCGGTGGCGAAGAAGTAGCACAGGTCCGTGTGAACCTCCCGCATGATCGCCTCGAAGTCCGCGCTGCGGTGGTTCATCATCTGGCGCGCCCCGGCGGCCCGCACCTCGTCCGGCAGGGGCGTCGGCCCCGGCACGCGCAGGTTTATGTTGTCGTCGGCCATAACTCTCCTATTAAC
>JAABUR0100007130.1_pt1 | contig 13343 bp, 18 predicted proteins | sample 5560091 | NCBI WGS metagenome assembly JAABUR01 (sample SAMN10711879, study PRJNA513375) | rock metagenome | isolation source: Antarctica rocks | place: Antarctica: Victoria Land, University Valley sud
CAATTGCTTCAGCAAGGATCACCAAGCACCTGTCACCACTTTTGGAGAGTCAGCTTATGATTGACTTGTATCTCACTATCAAAGATATATCTATATAGGCACAGGAATGTGCACAAAGACATACTGCTACCCAACAACACAATCAGGATCAGTCAGCTCTTGATGAAGGCTCAAACAGCCAACACACATCTATGAGCCTCTCACAGTCTACACTGAAGTCACAGCAGCCTTACAAGCGAGCTTGTTATTGTTGTTCAGGGGACAGCTTTGGCTGTAACTCAATATCACCATCAGGCATGACCATCTCTCATACAAGCCAAGCTAGTACAGTGAAATTACTGCTCTACCACCAGTGCTGGAATGAGCACATAGTCATAGTGTCAGACAAATGCAGGATTGACAGCCTCTGTGTGTTGCCAGAGTTGTATTGTCTTTCCAAGTGACATCTCCTGGTGGGGTTGGGACCTGGCTCTTTTGCTTGTGCCATCAAGGCTTTTTGCTGTTCACTGCATTCCCACGGCTACAAGTTGTGGACATGCCGTATAAACTTGGGAACCTGGGTTTGCTCCTCTGACAAGTAAAGGGTGTATTATGGGAAGAAGCACTCAACAGAAAGTCGCAAAGCGGTGTCTTCAAGGTGCACGGTGGTGCGCGCACCGCAGGCTGTAACAACCGCCCTGGTATGACTTATACAACTTCCGGCCGCAACACTACCGTACATGATTGCGCATCAAACCGGTGTATTTTTGGCATAACGAGGAATCTGCAGTCAATTAGCAATCCTGTTTCTGGCACTGACCAGGAAAGCGTTCCTGTTGCGTGACTTGTGGTGCTTCACGAGACAAAGACAGCGTAGATATGAAGAGGCGAAGCACCTTTGCGGTGTACGCTCTGTTTATTTTGAGCTTCGGGGCAGTGACCTCTACATCATCTCCACAAATCAGCGTTTTGACACCTGTGGTAGCTGCAAGGTATGTTGTGCGCTTTTGCAGACAGCTGCGCGTGAGTATGTCAGTCTAGGCGCCCCTCGAGCTTCCATGACCCCTTTGCAGCTTGCTCCACCTCACAACGACCTTAAGCACAAAGAATGACGCACTCAGTGAAACGACGTCTGTCTCGTCTGCAGTGCCTGCGACGTCAGAGCATCCACCAGCAGCATTGTACCTGCAAGTAGTCAAGAGTACGATGGCAGTGTTGAGAGTTATGAGATAACCAGGCCTGATGAGCCTGGACGTCCTCCTGAGGACTTTCTTGACACCTCCATCACGCTCCGCGACACACTGTGGCTGGTGTTACTCGTGGCATACGTTGTCTATGTAATACAGGCTTCCTTGTACAAGCTGCTGTGCATCAAGGTCAGCTCAGCTTCATAATCCTAAGATGTCTGTCTGTTGCTGCGTATGCAGGTGTGATAAGCTCACCAACTGTCTCTGCCTTTGCATCACAGCTTGTTGCCTGCCATCTGAAGTATTTGACATGACTTTTGTCACAGCGGTGATGTGCTGACAGTCGCAGTACTGGCGGGACCCTGTTGCCGTGAATATAGCCCTTGTGCCTCTGCTTCATCTTGTCTTTGTTTAGCAAATGTTTGCCTGGACCGGTGCTCTCGACATCAGTACTCAATTTCACTGTATGCATTGGTGTATTTGCGCAGTTTTAAGTATTTTGCACCTAGCCATGCTGCATCACTGCTCCATAAACCTGTTCATGTCAGCACCGGGTAGTAATACTACCAGAAGCATAGCTCTGTAGGAGCAAGATCAGTCCTCTGTCAACACCACAGTGTCTCCAAGCTACCTTGATGCTGCAAGTCTTTGCGGAACAAAACATGCCGTGCTGCATTGGCCACCTTAAAACCTACGTTGTTCATTCACTTTTTCATCAAGAGCGTGCCTTCCCCCAGGGCCAGGTTTGTACAAACCTGAGTAGCTCGCTGTATTGGCACTCAGAGTACCAGCAATGATGTATGTCGTTGTGCATTGCAGGCACTGGGAGCATCACTATGCAGAAGGGCAATTGCGCTCTTCAATTTCACTCCCAATCCTTGGAGTGGATGGGCGTATGGGAGCCAATTGCTGGACTTCTGGCAGTTATCCATAGCGATCTACATTTGCGCATTGGTGGTTTACATCAGGGTGAGAGCCTCGCTGTACAATCATTGTGGATGCCATCCTGTGTGTCATGTCTTGTTCAAACTTGTGGTGCATGCTTTCTGCATTGTATGTATGCTTACTGCAATGCGTGTGTCCACAAGACAAAGATGCAGATGCTGTGGCAGAGGGCCATGCGAGACCTTATGGTGCTGTGACAAAGCTTACTTCTTGCTTGATGCCAGCATACCTTACGCGGCTATCGTGCAAAGGCCTGTCTTGATGTCATTCTGTAAATGCTGCACGTGTAGTCTGCCACCAGCTGTCCATTTGCACTAAAAATGTTTTTGCACACGGTGTCTGTGTGTCTTGTGAGGCAATTGTGTTTGAGTGGGCATTCCGGTGCAAGCAGCTTAGCAGTATGCCTGATATGTTTGGTATGTTTGCAGACCGCGGTGTACCTGCACACCTGCTGCCACCAAACAGTGGTCTTCATCATCATTGTGGCCTGTTCTACCGTTGATGAGGCTGGTTCTTCTGTGCCCATTGCCCCAAGGGAAAGCAGCACTGTGGAGTGCCTCCCTGACCACACTCAGCACAAGGCTAAAAAGGTGAGTGTGTTCCTTTGATATCCAGTTTGAGTAATGACATGACAATTCAGATGTGCTACGCCATGTGATGCTCTTGTCAATCTTCTTCATCTCACTGCAACTCATCTTTGACTCCTACGTGCTTTGTTTCCAACAGGATATTGACAATAATAGTAGTTAAACGCTTTCCAGCTCATGATGAGCTAGGTACGTGCAGGACAAGTCTTGTCTCTCCAGAGCAGCCTGTCTTGCGCATCCCTGAAAGGGCTACCAATATAACAGTTTTGACAATCACGTAGTGCAACATCATTGAAACTAGACCTAGGGCGGCCGGGTAGGCGAAACCCCTTAACTTCACCAAACAAAAGCTTCTTAGGCAATCTGTCATAAGGCATCCTGAAAACATGACCTAGCCACCTGGGTCTTTTGCCTTGCAGCTGAGACTCCACAGATAGGGTGTTGCACCTATTCAGTACGACAACATTTGGCACATGATCGCGCGAGGATATGCCACAAATGCGTTGCAAGCAGTTCATCTGAAAAACAGCCAAAGGGCTAGTGTGTTGTTTCACAACAGCCTATGTTTGTCCAGAGTACAGCAGAACTGACATGACGATGCATTGAACGAATTGCAGTTTAAGATGATGAGCGTGCAGATGTGACTGCACTGGCTCTGCTAATAGCCAAGGTAGAGTGGCCGCTCACAATTTGACATGCAGTGCAAGTGCTCCATCATAAAGGACGATTTGGTCTGGGTACAGGGTCTGTTCACACTTATTGACAAGCCCGTAGATTACTTTTCCTGAAGCTGTCATGACTTTTGAGAGTTTTGACCTGGTGCTGCAGAGGAAGCAAAAGCGAAGTCAGGCGCGCAAGGATAAAGCTGCAGCTGCCCATGCAGCAGGTGCTGCTGCAGAGAGGACTACATCTGAAGGTGTAGACAACAGTCAGGTGGACATCCTCTCTCATTCCACACAAACAGCTTGCACGATCAGCATGACTGTGTGATTGCCAGCATGCCTGGGCAACACTTTGACTGCTTGTGCTGCTGCACCTGGTTTGCTTGAGGTGTGTGCATCAGGAGGGCAGCTGCTGCGGCTAGATCGGGGGCTGCTGGAGGTGACCTGCAACAGGTATGCATACAAGACCCCGCTGGTCATCCTGGTCTCGCAGGCTGACGATCATGGAGGATGGTGGTTTGCTTCTGAAAAGGACACGCCTGATATCCATAAGGTGTTGTTTCAGTGGCAGTGCAAGCTTTGCTCTGTTCAGTTGTCAATATAGCCCTTCAATGCCCCTTCTGCCTTGCTCCTTCAGGTGCAGATGCCGAGAAGGAATAATTAACTTCCAATCAATAAGCATTTTGTGATGGTGTAGGGCAGAGACAGCAAGCACATCGCTGCCAGCCCTCATGCTTTCCTTGCTATCTCTGCCCTACGTCATCACAACAGAGCAAACTGTGAACAAAGACTCTTGCTCAGCGACTTTAAAAGCTGCTGGGGGTGCAATTTTGACAATGCTGAGCACTTGACTCAAGTTGGTACAGATACCGCCAACCGTGACAATGACTATTCTTGTGATATATTTAAAAATGATATGACCATTCAGATGACTCAACCCCAAACCTGTGCTGTACGACAAATGCTGACGTGACCATGGACTGACTATGGCTTGTTTGTTGCCATGATTGGGCTTTCACGAAGTTTGTAGCATATCAGCATGTCAAAACGTCAGTTGCTTGTTTTATATGCACATGCCTCCCAGCATGCTGCTGTCATTGTTGGTGTAAGTCTGCCAAGTTGTGCAGGCTCATCTTCAGCCAATGAATCAACACGCATGCTTCTTTGCAGGCTTCTAACCCTGTTGACACCGCTGCTTCTGGCCCCGCTGAGCCTCCTGCCCTTGCTGAGCCTCCTGCTCCTGCTGAGCCAGCTGATGCTGGGGACATTGCTGGAGGATGTGTCCTGACTGCCAGGGAACAGAGACGGAAGGTACATGATCTGCTGTTTGCAAGCTGCATGCGCAGTCACTGTTCAAGTCCATGTTCTCAAGCGGACAGCAGGCTGCAGCTTGTCTCTCATTGTGCTTGTTGCCAGTGTACAATCGTTCATGAACCCTTCGGTTCAGGGAGTACTAGGTGGATCAAATGAATCAGCAACAAGAGAGCTGCCAGTTCACGTGTCTCTGCCTTGTCAAGCCTTCATTCTCCGGTCAAACACATGTGAAGCAATCTTGCCAGTAGACTGATGCCACTCTGCCAGCTGCTGCCTCATGGCCAGTGTGTGTTTTTTATGCTGCTGAAACTCCATTCAGCTGCTGATGAGGATCCAGCCTGTCTTGCTGCGCTGATTGTTCCTCAAGCCACTCTAGGACAAGAAGAAATTCAACAGCATTTCGACAGCTGCTGCCTTCTCCCTGTTAATCTTCTTCTTTATCTCGTGTGGCAAGAGGAACACATAGTGCAGCAAAGCGGGCTGGCAGGAAAGCTGCTGACCTGGCCGCTGCTGGTACCGTCACTGCCACCTCAGCAGACCACCCAGGCCAGGTAGGCAACATCCTGATTGTTTTTCTTGCAAATACAGGAGAAGAAGAGGATAAATAGGGAGAAGGCTGCAGCCGTCAGGAAAGCTGCTGCTGACTTGGCCGCTGCTGGTAGCATCACTGACAACTCAGCAGGCCAGGTAGGCAACATCCTGAACACTAAGCTGATGCACAATGCAAGATATACATCTGCTTTTCATTGCCATGGTCATCAGCTGGGTGCTGACCTGTCATGTGGCAATGCTTGCACCAGATGTCTGCTTACGAGCTGCTGTTGTCAGCAGCAGATGCATTTGAGCTGTGTCTATTTGGCATAGTCTCTGCCACTTTCTGCCATCTTTTCTGATGTGTAACCAAGCCAGTCACGGGCCTTTTCAGATCAGGTGTTGTTGCAGCATCTTTTGCAGGCGTATCTTTTATCTGAGCTTGCATGTCTCTGATGCCTGCAGACCATTGGTGTTGGGGGATCCACTGTCAACCTCAGTGGCAATGTGAAGGCCGCCCATCACGACCCTGTCCAGCCGGGCTCACAGAAGCAATCGAAACCTGGTGTCAAGAGCTTCAAGCTGAAGGCACCTGCCATCGAAAGCCCGGATGTTGTGGCCTCCTCCCATGCACAGCAGCCACCAACTGCCAGCAGCAGCAGAGCGCTTGCTGCTGAGGCTCTGCTTTCCAGGCAGCAGCCTGGCGGTGGCAACAAGGTGAGGGCACCTGCTGCAAAGAGGGGAGCCCTCCTGCCTAGCCCCTCTCAGCAGCAGACCAGCAACAGGAGCTCAGCTTCCGGTGTCAGTAAGGCTGCAGCGCAGCACACCTCAGCGGCTCCACCTGCTAGGCACAGGCAGAGCAAGGCTGGGGTGCAGTCTTCCCATGCGCATACCAGGAGCAAGGCGCACTCTGTTGCAAGGCCTGCAGCCTAGAAGCAGCCTCCTGCCGCTGCCTGGAAGACCCAGAGCCAGACTGCTGCCCAGCATTCCGCCTCCAGGACTGCTTTGCTCTCTTCTGGTGCCACAGCTCTGAGTGCACAGCCTCCACAGCCTGCACAGGGACCCTCTGGGCCCATGTCCTATGCTAAGGCTGCAGGCAAGGGAGTACCTAAGGAGCAGGACCGCCTGCTGGTCATGGACCGGGTGCCTATGGACAATCTGGTCTTTCCCTACTTGCCCAGGGAGAGTGACTCTGTTGAGGGAAAGCAAGCAAAGAAGCTGGTGTTTGACAATCTGACAGAGCTGGCGACCGGGCAGCATCAGATAAGAAGCTGCAGGCACATCGCAGGTTCGCTTCACTGATCTTGTTGTTTGCTTTAAAGTGGGTTTTGTGTGTGATCTGTGACACACACTTCTATTCTTGTCCACATTGACATTATGTATATTCTTGTGAATGTGTTGCCACTTTGCTTCAAAGTCGACAGCATCAGCACCTGCTTATATATGGCCACCCCTAAGCCTGTGTGACACACCTGAGTGCCTTGGCAGCGGCTTGCACTGGCCAGCCAACATGCATGCATGTGCTTGATGCTGTTGTCTGAACTCTGACAGCGTCAGGTGTTGCTGCAGGCGAGGGCAACTGTGGCTACAGAGCTGTGATGGTTGGGCTCATCGAGGGGGCACATGCCGACGCCACCTTCAAGCAGTGGTTGTTGGCATCTTTGCCCAAGGGGTTGGCGGACATCAGGCGGTGTGGCTTTGCCGAGGGCAGGAGGCGGGCCCAAACATGCCACATCAACCAGGGCTTCAACCAGCTTATGGTGTGTTCTCATTGACGTCACTGCTTCTCTGATGATGGTGATGCGCAAGGTGTATCTGACCAGGCACCTGATGAAACCATATGACAACTATGCATTGCATGGTGTGGTATGGCTTGCGATGGTGTCTTATGGATAAGATGTGTCATGCTGTGCTGACTGTTTTGGGCTCAGATATGTCTGGATGAAGTTACATGCATCTTACATCAGGGGCAAGGACTATGGGTGCAGTCTTCATGTCAGTATTGCACCAAGAATGAAAGTCATGACACACTGACCATTGCTGTGCTGTGGAGCATGAAATGAAGGTGTGTTCAATAGGTGTGGTGATCTGTTGCCTCAGCACTCGTATCAAATTGTTTTATTTGCACAAAGCGCATTTGGAGGTATGGGTGTGTTGCCAAATCATGCCCATCATCATAGAATCGCGGCAGCAGCAGAGCATGGGTTCCAGGATTACTCAGCCCAGTGCATCATCTGTTGCCTCACTACCCTGCATTCACTGACACCCAGAGCTGTCAAGGCTTGGCGTGCCGACTGATGTCTGACATGGCTCACTGCTGCTCTGCTGCTTCATGCTGTAGGGCCTGTACAGTACAGCTCTCTGCAGGGGGCTTGTGCTAGGGAGCTCAGCCTGCAGGTCACTGCAACAGCAACCATTTGGATGTCCTGTCCTGTCCTGCTGATCACAGTCCCCTGGTGCATGTGCGTAAGCATGTGAGCTGCACTTGTTCACCCACAACATGGCTCTTGTCTATGCAGGCCCTGCTTGCCAATGAGAAGGACTCAAGCTTGGAGAGTCTGTTGGGTGAGTGCCGGCATGAGCAGGGAGCTGACAGCAAGGTCCTGTTCATCCGTGCAGCCACGGCAGCAGGGCTGATGCAGAATCAGCAGGCCCTTTGGCCCCAGATCCAGGCGGCTGTTGAGGGGTCAGATCAAAGGTAGGGGTCAAGCAAAAAAGACTGACTTCTGCTACTGCTCATCTGTTGAGCACCATAATCTATTTTGACTGTCCTCTGGCTTGGAGGTACTGGTCCTATGCACGCCCACTCTGCAGCCCCAATTGTATACCTGACGTTGCATTTGGATTTGTACTTGATTTGCACCACTGCACTGTGAACATACTATGTTTGTGTGCAGGCGGTCCCGTGGCCTCACACCAAACCAGTTTTGCCGCCGCTTTGTTCTTCCAATGGTCGACTGGGGTGATGGCGAGACCACAGGGTTGCGTCAGTTTGATGAGTGGTGTGCTGCCGCTCTGGCAATGGCCCTCAGCATCACCATACATGTTCACGATCTACGAGCTGTTCAGCGGAGCGATCCGTACAACCCTGGACATGCTGACAGGCCGGTGGTTCGGCTGCTGAGGAGGCACTGCCACTACGACGTGTTGTACACCTGAGGCACAGGAGTTGCCTCCCCAGTGGTCCAGTGCGCATTTGCCTCAGCCCTTGAGCCGATCCTGGAGGTCATGGTGACGGGTGCACAGCCATGAACGTGTACATGCAAGCTGTGGGTTGTAGCAAGCAGACTGGACACCCTTGACCTTCAGGATCTGCACACTGGTGGAGTCGTTTTTTGAGTGATTACAGTTGAACCTTGCTGTTGTATGTTACCATGATATGCTATTGTTTTTGTACAGATATTTTCACTTCAGTCACAGGGCAGCCTGCATTTCAAAACATAATTGATCTGTCCATACTGTTACAGATCTGTCCAGACAGCTTGCTGAAACAAACTCTGAGACATGCGCGGTAGCCGTTTACTGTGACTGATAGTGCGCTGCACATGTACCATAAGCAAGCCAGCCTTGCAGTGAATCTTAGACACATCAGTCAAATGGAATGGTTCCAGAGTGATCAGATTTGTTGGCATTGTGATCCAGGCATCACAGTACGCTGCGCAGTAAGCAAATAAATACAGACACTCTCAGATACTGCTCTACAGTCAGAAGTTGCCTGCGCTTCATGTTTTGTGCATGTGCAGCATTGCAGGAACCAATGCAAAGCCAATAACAATGAGCTTGGCTGTGTGAGCTGTGCTGAGTGACAGTGTCATGCCCTTTAGGAGACAGAGGTTGCAGTATGATGCATGCTGCAATGGGCCATCCCCAGAGGCACAGCAATTGTGCAGCTGGTTCGTTTTGTGTTGTGGTATTTGCTGCAGTTGGCAAAATGCGTCTTTCACGCTGTGCATCAGTGAATGTGCGTGGCAAGACTGTATTCCCATTGCTGATTGGCCCCCCAGTATATCTCCTGTGGCAGCTGCAAGGTATGTTGTACGCTCCGACAAACAGCTGCGCGGTAGCATGCCGACCCCTGCCCAGCTTGCTCCACCTCTGAAGGGCCTTGAGCACATAGCATAAGGCTCTCAATGAATCAATAGCTGTCTCGTGTGCAGTACTTGCGACATCGGAGCACCCATCAGCGGCACAGTGTCTGCGAGTGGACAAGATCAAAACGCTCATTTGGTGCACTGTGAGATCTGCATTTCTCACAGGTGGTCACTTTGTGCAATAAGCAGAAGTGCAGATCTCACAGTGGAACCTCTCACAGTTCACCAATAAACGTTATGATCTTGACCACTTGCACACACTGTGCTGCTGCCTGGATGCTCCGGTGATGCAGGCCTAATGAGCCTGGGCATCCTCCCGAAAACTTCCTTGAGGACTCCATCACGCTCAGCGACACGGCGCAGTTGGTATTACTCGTGGCATTAAAGGCTGCCCTGTTAAAGCTGCTTTCCATCAAGGTCAGCACCACATCATCACCCTGAGATGCCTCTGTTGTGTAGTGGACGCCATCCCTTGTGTCACGTCCGTCCCCAAACTTTGTGGTGCCTGCTTTCAGCGGCTTTTGTGGCTTTTTCACATTGTATGCATGCTGCGCATTGCTTGTTCCCACAAGACACATGGTACAGATGATGTGGCAGAGAGTCATGCAGACCTGATAAAGATACTATGGAGCTTAGTCTTTGCCTGGTGCCAGCATACCTTACGTGCGGCTGTCATGCAAAGGCCTAGCTTGATGTCAATGCACTCGTGCTGGACGTGCAATCTGTCATCCAGATAGTCTGTCTGCAAGAACATTGCTTTTGCAAATGGCATGTGTGCTTTCTGTGAGGCAAATGTTGAAACTCCTCTGCAAGCATCTTAACAGCGTGCCTTGAATGGTGTCATTGTGCCTGCAGCCGATATTGGACCTGCATTCAGCATCCATGCTGCCATGAGTCGGTGGTGTTCATCGCTATTGTGGCCTGCTGCTCCACTGCTCTGTTGATGCTGGTCTGTCTGGACCCAGTGCCTCAAGGAAGAGCAGCGCTGCAGGGCAACCCCTTGACACAGCTACAAACAAGGCCAGTAAGGTGGGCATCGGTCGTATGTCCAGTCTGGGTGATGGTGTGACGTTTAATAGAATGCTAAGCTGTATGATGCTCTCAAACATCTTCCTGATCTCAATGCAAGTCATCATTGACTGGCTCCTTTATGTGTTGTACTTGACGTGCTTAGCAAGCAGATGCAGATGTCCTGGTTCTGCTGAAAGCCAAGGTAGAGCTGCTGTCCACAATGTAACATGCATTGAAGTGCTGTGTTACAAATGACCTCCTGTTATGAGTACGGGGCCTGTGCATCTGTCAGTCTGACTGACTGATGAGCCTGCAGATTGTTTTACACAGTGGCATGATGATAGTCATGATGATGAGATGTTATGACAATGTGTATAGGCATGTGAGCTGCACTTGTTCACCCTAAACCTGGGTCTTGTCTATGCAGGCGCTGTCTGCCAATAAGACGAACTCAAGCTCAGAGAGTTTGTTGGGTGAGTGCTGGCATGAGCAGGGAGCTGACTGCGAGGTTCTGTTCATCCATGCAGCCACAGCAGCATGCACATGGTGCCATGGCCTCAACATGCATGACTTCTGCCTGTGCTACATTCTCCTAATGGGCAACTGGGAGATGCCAAAACCATAGGGCTGGGCCAGTTCAATGACTAATGTGCTGTGGCTCTGGCCCTCAGCATCACATTTGAGCCTTTGCCAGAGCCGCAGCACACCAGTCATCAAACTGGCGCAACCCTGTGGTCTCGTCATCTCCCCAGTTGACCATAGGGAAGAATGAAGCGGCTGCAGAATTGGTTGATGTTGAGGCCATGGCACCGCCTGCACACAAACATAGCATGTTCACAGTGCAGTGGTGCAAATCAAGTGGAAATCCGATGGCGACGTCAGGTGTACAGTTGGGGCTGCAGTGTGGGTATGCATAGCACCAGTACTTCCAAGCCAGGGACCAATCAGAGTAGATTATGGTGCTCAACAGATGAGCAGTAGCAGAAGTCAGCCTTTTTGCTTGACCCCTACCTTCGGTCTGACCCCTCAACAGCTGCCTGGTTCTGGGGGCTGTTGAGGGGTCAGACCAAAGGTAGGGGTCAAGCAAAAAGCCTGGTTCTGGGGCTAAAGGGCCTGCTAAGTATGCATCAGCCCTGCTGCCACTGTGGTGTACGCCCGAGCCACAGGAGTTGCCTCCCCAGTGGTTCAGTGTGCATGTGCCTCAGCCCTTCTTCCAGCAGTTCACCGGCATCATGTTCTACGCCACTGAACTGTTTGACGTCCTGGGTGACGGTGCCAACTCTGCTCTCCTTAACACTGCCATTGTGGGTGCCGTCAATGTGGGCTCCACCATCCCAGAAGGGCGACTTGTATGGCGCCGGTGTAACCACTGGGGCTGTTGTGCCTGCTAATGCTGGCGCGCTTGGCAAGGGCGAGACCCAACTTGACACCACCAACCAGAACCAGGCCCTGCCAGTCCACAAGGTCTAGATTGCCTAGATGCAACACTCTGGATGCAGTTTTTGTACTTGTAGATAAACCTGCAGCTTTTTTGAGCGGAGTGGAAACTTGAGTGATTCTGCCAGCATTTGAACACTGTCTGCGCTGATTTTGCCTAGCCTGTTTCAGGCGATGCTTTTTGCTTCTCAATGACAAACTCTCTACCTTTTTAGTAATTTTCTTCCAGCCACTGCTGACTTGCAGCAGACTGCGTTGCCTGGCATGTTTAGACTAGCTTGGTTTTGCCAGAGCATGACTCCTTTAGCAGTCAGCTCTCTCTTGCTGTGTCCATTACCATTCTGGTAGATACGGATAAATATATATAGGCAGCACTGGTTGTGTCCACGGCCTCTATCAGGTCAATACGGATCCTCAGGTCCCACATGGGGTTTTTTACACACACTTCAGAGCGTCTGCATCAATCTTTTTGACATGTCTTGTACTTTGCAACTGTGTACAAGCTTTGATCTGGATGCAGAGGCTCTAGGCTGTGTTGCTTTGCCTTGGTTTGAAACTATCCAATACAGTTTGTAACAATGCGCAATCTGCACCTCCAACAGGGCCTGGCATTGCATTTCATGAACATTTGCATCCTTGCAGTATTGGACAGTTGTCTGCGTCTGTTTGTGACCCTGCTGAGCATAGTACTTGATCATCCCCATGGCAGTCTTGCTTACAACTGCTAAAACAACACAATTTTGGCCTGTGTTGTCGCAAGTGCACTTGTCACCACACAAAGTACGCAATGCTGGCTTTGCACCAACAAGGTGAGCAACTTGAATCAGCCACAGCATGGTGTTGCATTGCGCCAGGCAGTGAGAAGCAGTGTGACAACCTTCAATTTGGCTGCTCATTGAGCCGCCAAGCTCAATGCGGCAGCTTTTGAGCAGCCGTTTATAGCCTATAGGGGGAATGTGATGCATTGCATGAGGTTTACTATGTCAGCGCTGGTCTGCAATACAGTTGTAGTCAAATACAATGCACAACAGAACATGGTGCATGGCAGTGGGCTTTGAGTGCAGTCCAGGATGCAGTACAAAGAGCCAGATCTTTGAGCCGGACTGTCGTGTCACAACCTTGCTGCAGAGATCTGCTCCACAGTGAAGATTGGCAGCAAGACCAGTTCTTGCAGTTGTAAATGCAACTGAGTTTGCTTCACGAGTTTGTGAATCTAGGGTCAGCTGTCACTACTTTTACGCATGTACACTACTATCACATCCGTATACTGTCACAACCATCCCACTGTCATCACAACTCGCACGCAATATGTATAAAAAAGTACAAGTTAACATTCGCAGGCATGCAGACCAAGTGGTGTCTAGATCACGATACCGATGTGGTCAATTGCTGAAAGAGACGCACACTGTGTACAGGTTTACATCTTTTGTCACCACTCCAAAGATACACTTGATGCGCCAATTGCTTCAGCAAGGATCACCAAGCACCTGTCACCACTTTTGGAGAGTCAGCTTATGATTGACTTGTATCTCACTATCAAAGATATATCTATATAGGCACAGGAATGTGCACAAAGACATACTGTAACTCAATATCACC
>JAABUR0100007131.1_pt1 | contig 13340 bp, 19 predicted proteins | sample 5560091 | NCBI WGS metagenome assembly JAABUR01 (sample SAMN10711879, study PRJNA513375) | rock metagenome | isolation source: Antarctica rocks | place: Antarctica: Victoria Land, University Valley sud
GGAGCAGGCGCTGCGCGGCTGATCATTCGAGGTAAGACTCCACCTCGGCGATCGGTCGGGGTTGGGCGAGGTCGGGGTCTTGACCGGCTGACAGGCGGGCGCGTCGCTGCCGCAGCAGGTCCCAGCATTGGTCCAGGTCCCGTTCGATCTGGCCCAGCCGGCTGCGTTGCTCCGCCGTGACCGGTTCACCCGACCGCAGCTGATGCTCCTCCGCCACGAGCTCGTCCACGTGGGCAAGTATTGTGCGGCTTCGTCCGTCGGAACCGGTCGTCTCTGGGCTGGTCATGCGGGCATCCTTCCGTTCGAGCTGGTCATTGTAGTTGGCGTGGCTCAAGCGTCTCGGTCGCTGAGGCCCACGACCAACTCTTCGAGTACCCGGTGAGCGTCGGCCGCGAGCAACGCACCGCCACCGGACACCTCCACTGCATCCAGACCGCGCTGAGCTAGCGCCGCGCCCCCGCTGGTGAGGCCGCGTGCCGAGGGGTGGCGTCCCCACCGCGGGGTCCTCAACGCCGTCAGTCCATGCTGGAGTAACTGAAGAATCCTGGCTCGATTCCCAACGATTTCAACCATGTCTGCTCGCCCGCGTGATAGATCAGGTCGCCGTTGGTCTGGAGCAGCGGCAGCACATCGTCACCTTCTGCACCGCCCAACGCGGCGACGACACGGGAAATGTCGCCTGGCTCGACGGTAAGGAAATACTCGTACTCACCGCCCATCGCCGATGGTGGTCCCAGGTCTTGCCCCGCAATTTCGAGCTGCCCACGCCGGGTGAATTCCGCCCAAATGTGAAGTCGATCGCTGTCCCAGAGGGTCACTCGCTCACTCATGACTGCGACTCAGGGGCTTGCCGCTGAATGTAGTGCCGCACGACGGGTTTGCCCTCGGCAGCGGTACGCGCGTCGTCGTGGAGTTGGGCGATCAGGCGCTCATCCAGGGCGGCCTGAAAGTTGTCTCCGGAACCGGCTGCCGACTCCCCGTTTGTTTCGTTGTCTGTCATGGCACACCATCCTCGTTCGTGGTTGTCGTACGACGGCTGCGAGGGCGCCGCACGACGCTGGCTTCCAGTACGTCGGTGAAGCGCAGCGCCCTAGTCTGTGCACCCACAGCGGGGCAGGGCGGCACCCCCCGAAGGTAAGTCGCTACCGGCAGCGTTGGCTAACCTGCCTACTGCATCCCGAAGGGACGCGGTGATGGTGCTGGCGGGCAACGCCTGCTCGAAGTGGTGCAGAACGCTGCCGTAGTACCAGAGGATCTGGTGGCGGCACGCGTTGAAAACATCCCAGATCTCTGGGCCGTAGGTGCGAACATCGTCCGCGATGCACCCAGCATTATGCGTTTTGTCGGCGGCGGTCACCCGTAGCGCGCCCAGCGTCTTGTGTGGGAGGGCCTGCAGGTAGGGCTGCTTGCGTTCCACCCAGGTGCCCGACCGGTTGCCTGCCTCGCGTCGAGTCCATCGCTGCAGGCGCGGACGATCCCCGCGACCTCCGCGCCGAACTTCCCCTCAATCTCGGCGAGCACCCGGGGCCCCTGGCCGCGGGGCGCATCCTCCACGGCGTCATGCAGCAAGCCACCGATGGCGGCAACCTCGCTTCCTTCGTGTTCGAGTACCAGAGCACTGACACTCATCAGATGCGCCAAATAGGGCACCTGGCAACCCTTCCGCATCTGGCGACGATGGTGGGCGGCCGCGTAGATCAGAGCATCGTCATACCGGGGGCTGAGATCACCGGCCCCCAAAGTCAGACGCGCGTTCATCGATGAACCCTGCTCAACTATCACGCCGTGCTCCTGTCCTGGCTGCCAGTCATCACAATCTGAAAAGAAGTTAGTTCGATAGGGGACGGCCCACCGCCTCGGTGGCGTGCAGTGCCGCGAGGAATGCTTGGTTCGGGGCTGCCCGGGGCAGCACGTGCTGGATGTCGTGGAGGGCTTGGGTGGTGGTGACGTTGTTGCGGCGTGCTCCGTAGAGGGCGGCGACGGTGGGCGTGCGGCTTTGGGCTTGGACGCAGTGCAGCAGGACGGTGCGGCCTTGCTGGCGCAGGTGCTCGAGGAGTGCCACGGTGTCGTGCAGGACGAAGCCGAGGTTCGGGTTCTCCTCCTCCCCAGCCTTGTCGATCAGCCGGATCTCCACCTGCTCGACCCCGCCGGTAGGGACGTCGTCAACACTGGTGCGGCACAGCGACACCACCGCATCCACCCCGGCCGGCAGGGTGGCTAGTGCCCCGACACCACCGATCCACAGGTGCTCGTCGTAGGGGTGTTGGGCAAGGGTGTCGGTCTCGCTGTAGCGGGTGTAGTCCCCGTCGAAGGGGGCGGCCCCGCCGGTGGCGATGGCGGTGCCCAGCGCAATCAGGTCACGGGCGCTTGCGCCGGGCCAGCCGTGCAGAATGCGCCGCCACGCTGCGGGGACGGCGGTGGCCCCGTAGGTGGCGCCGAGCAGGCCGCCGGCGATCGCGGCCACGGTGTCGGTGTCGCGGCCGCCGCGCACCGCCGCCTCCAGAGACTGCTGCAAGTGTTGGGCGCGGAAACAACCATGGGCGGGGTGATCGGCCGGCACCGGGGTGTGGGTGATCGCCGACCACGCCGCCTGCAACGCCTGCACCACCCACCCGTTGCGGTCGAACGCCGCCGGTTCGTGGGTTTCGGCGTCGTCGAGGCGCCTGGCCCACACCCCCCGCCGGGGCTCGGCGAGGTGGGGCAGGCCGATGCGCGCGTCGAGGTCGCCGGTGAGCACGGCGTGGCGGATGGCCAATGACCACAACACGCACGCCTCGGCGGCTTCGGGGTCATGGTGGGTCAGTGCGCTCAGCGCGGTGGCGGCTTCGATGAGGGCGTGTTCATCGTGCAGGTAGGCCAGGGCGATGGGTGCGGTGCGCATCAGGGGGCCGTTGCCGGCGGAGCGCCCGGTGTGTTCGTGCTGGGCGTGGGAGGCGGCGCGGAGCTGCGCGGCGGTGATCGGGTCGGTCCCTGCTTCCCCGGCGGCTTTCCGGGCGGCGGTGAGGACCGCGCGCGTTTGCGTGCCGACATCCGGGGCGGTCTGCGCCCAGCTTGCCCACGCCCGGGCGATGCGGTCTTGGGCTTGGGGGGTGCGCAGGTCGGTGCCGGTCGCTGCCTCCGCGGCGATCACCCAGGCCATGGAGGTGTCGTCGGTCCATTCACCCGGCGCCCAGGCGAAGGTGCCGCCGCCGTTCATCGCGACCAGGGTCGTGGCCGACAGTGGGGGGCCGAACTCGTAGCCGGCGCCGAGGGCGTCACCGGCGGCGGTGCCCAACAGCACGCCCACCGCCCGGTCGAGCTGGGCGGTGTTCAGGGCGGGGGTGCTCATGCCGCCACCAGCAGTGGGTGTCGGGTGTTGAGGGCACTGAGGTGGGCGAGTCCGCCGGTGGGTGTGGCGATCCCGGTCACGACGGCATGGGTGGTGTGCGCGGTCAGGTTGGTGCCCACCCCAACACCACCGGCACCCGGATCCGCGGCACTTCCATCACTGGCACTTCCTGCCAGCGGTACACCGGCCAGGTGGGCGGCCATCCGACGGGCCCGGCGGCCGGGAACCTGACCGACCCGCGACGGGGGAATGAGGGCCGCGTCCAGGAACACCGCGGCTAGCAGGGCCGGCAGGTGCGCGGCCAGCGCCGCCCGTGAACCGAACATTTCCAGCACCAACGGTTGCCCGCCGACGCCGAGGATCACCCCCCGCTGCCCCGGCAACAGTGCGGCGCCGTGCCGGCCGACCCCGTTGGTGAGCCCGTCGAGGTGATCGAGCAAGGAACCGGTCGGGGACGAGCCGAGTGCGGCCTCATATCTCCCGACCCGGGACCACACCGCCGCTTGGCGGGTGTCCTCGTCCTGGCCGAGGGCGCAGCGGACACTGGGCGAGGTCCGCCGGGCACCGTGCCTGTGCTCGGGAGATCCGGACCAGCGGCCCTGCTCGACGCAGGCCACGGTCACCGCACGCGAGGTGTGCGGCGCGAGGAGCAGGTCGCGGACCAGGGTGCGGTGCTGCCAACCGCCCTCGAGCAACTCACCCTCGAGCAACAACACCGTGCGGGCTCCCTCGTTGGTCACCACCAACTCACCGACGACCGGTGACCCGGCACGTTCAGCCACCCCGACGTGCACGCCCGCACCGGTCTGCATTCCCCGCACGCCCGGCGCCGACGTCCACACCGGAAACGACGTGACACCACCGTCGTACACCCCACGGCCCACCTGGGCCTCAGCAACCAACAGCTCCATCGCTGCCACCTCCCTCAACTACCCCGCGTTTGCGCTATTCTGCGCTTATGAGTGCCAACGTAGTCCTCTTCGACGTTTTGCGCAACGATGCGTAAAACAGGTGGTGACCGAGGCGGCCTCGATGGCACGGGGGCGGCGCTCTACCGGGACAGCAGCGACCACGCTCTGGCCGACTACCCGCGTCCCTCCGTCGCGGTCGACACTGCGGTTCTGACCCTCGAGCCCCGCAGCGACCGCACACCTGGCCTGTCCGTGCTGCAGATACGCCGCGGCACCAGCCACCGGCACGGGTTGTGGGCGCTACCCGGGGCCTTCCTGCACGAAGGTGAACGCCTGCGCCACGCCGTTGACCGGTCGCTGCGCGAGAAGGCTGGTGTTGGCGTCGAGCACCCGCACCAGCTGCACGTTTTCGACGCCCCAGGCCGGGACGAGCGTGGCTGGGTGCTCTCGGTCGCGCACGTCGCCGTCGTGCCGATCGAGCTCCTCGCCACCGCACTGCAGCAGGGCGAAAGCCTCAGACTGGCCCCGGCGAGTACCCCCGGACGGCTGCCCTATGACCACAACGACATCGTGGACCGGGCCGTCGACCATCTCCGCGACCGCTATGCCAGCACACCCGACCCGGACCGGCTGCTACCGGACACGTTCACGCTCCGCGCGTTGCGCCTGGTCCACGAGGCCGTAGCCGGTCACCGGCTACAACGCGACACCTTCCGCCGCGCCGTGGAGAGCGACCTCGAACCGACCGGGCAGCTCAGCTCGGGAACGCGGGGCAGGCCAGCCGAGTTGTTCCGCCGCCCTCCACAGCGCGGCGCACCCGAAAAGGCGGAACACTGATACCGCCACCACCCGCCCGTTTGAGGAGCACGCCATGTCCAAGCCGGAGGGCAAGTCTGCCCCCAAAAAGCCGGCGCGCTCACAACTACGCCGTCGGGCCGTGAGGTTGAAGGTGCTTGACGTCGACGCGGTAGACCTCACGCAGAGCGCTTAGGATCTCCGCCGCGACGGACCGGGCGTCCGCGCGAGGGACGTCCTGTGACCAGTTCAGGCCCGCTGAGGACCATCCACGATCTTGCATCGCTTGTTCCTGCGAGGAATCCAGGTGCCACTCGGTCGACAGGAACTCGTTGGCGACGAGTTCGCAGTGCAGGAACTCGCCGTCAACTCCCATCACCTGGGCGTAGTAGGGACCTGCGTTTACGCCGACGAGGTCATCGTGCCCAGCCATGCCGAGCCGGTCCGTGAGGTCGTCCTCGAATGCCGACCACCAGCCGTCGGCCAGCTGGTCCTCTGCGCCGCCCAGTACGGAGTCCTGCCGCGCCTGCTCGCGTGCATGCAGCTCGGCGGTCGACGTGACCGCAATGGCCAGCTCGCGAAGCTCGCCGACGGTGAGGTTGACGCACCTGACGTAGCGGTAGATGAACGCCGGGTTGAAGTGGTTGAAGGACTCAGCGGGCCGCAGCTGCCTGCCACCCAGCAGCGCGGGGTCCGGCTGAAACCAGCTCGCGTGGACCTGCTCCGCGTAGGCAGCCCGTTCAGCCGTCGCGCCGGGCCCGCGCCCCTTCCGAGAGTGGAACACGCCGGAGATGCGGAACTGATCTCCTTGTAGTTGCCAGCCGATCTGGTCGCCGTCGTCGAGGGTGGTGAAGCACTCAAGGATCGACTGGCCATGGGCGAAGCCGTCGGAGCACGTGCTCCTGCGGAAGCCCAGCATGGACTGAGCATCGCTCAACATGTGCACCAGAAAACGCCCGCGCACCTTCTGGGCAGTGTCGTGCAAGCGCGCCTTCTTGAGGAGGCTGCCGGGAAAACACGTGGTTGACCCAGGACACGACGGGGGTGACGGTGCGGAAGTTCGTGGACAGGGTGATGTGCTCACCGATGACCTTTTGGGAGCGCAGGCAAGCACGGTTGGCAACCTCGGGAGACTCCGCTCAACCAACGCTTGGACTTGGCGACATGAAGAATTTCATGATCGGCCTTCCGATGGATTCCTCTTGCTGGCCATCAATCGCAGAGAGAATGCTCCAAAGACTGAATCCAATTGAACGGGCTGCTGCGAAGCTCGACCACCAGGAGCTCCTGTTGCTTGAGCATCGTCAGGCGTTGATCACTCTGGCCATGACGGGCGAGCTGGAGATTCCGGGGCTGGCGTCGTGACGAATCCGAACGAGGAGGCGTTCGAGGAGGAGATCTGCGCCTGGCTTACAACGGCCGGGGGTTACGACGACGTCAAGAACGAAAAGGCCCAACGTGCGGGATCGGACTTCGACCGTGCGACCGGGCTGGACCGGTTCGAGCTGCTTCGGTTCATCAGCGCCACGCAGATGACGGAGTGGGACGAACTCCTCAAGCGTTACGGAGGAGACGCGGACAAGACACAGCTGAAGTTCCGGCAGCGGGTCGCTGCCGAGATCGACAAGCACGGTGTGGTCGAAGTGCTGCGGCACGGGCTCAGCGACCAAGGGGTGAAGTTCCGGCTTGCGTACTTCAGGCCTGCACATGGGCTTTCGGAGACGCTGACGAACAAGTACAAGGCGAACCGGGTCACCGTGAGTCGGCAGCTGCGCTACAACGCGGGCTCGGAACGAACATTGGATCTAGCGCTGCTGGTCAACGGGATCCCGGTGGCGACGGCAGAGCTGAAGAACCCCCTGACTGGGCAGGGGGTCGAGCAGGCCATGACCCAGTACCGAGTTGACCGTGACCCCAAGAGTCCGGTGCTGAGGCGTGCGGTGGTGCACTTCGCCGTCGACCCGCAACGAGTTGCCATGACCACCCGCCTGGCGGGCAACGACACTCGGTTCCTGCCGTTCAACCAGGGCAACAAGCTCGGCCCGGGCAACCCCCAGGCCAAGGGCGCACACGCCACCTCATACCTGTGGGAGCGGGTGTGGGAGCGCGAGGCTTGGCTCGACCTGCTGGCCCGGTTCGTGCACGTCGAGCAGCCGGCTGGCAAGGGCTCGAAGAAGCCCCCGATGGTGATCTTCCCGCGCTTCCACCAGTGGGACGCCGTCCGGCGACTTGAGGACGCGGCCCGCTCTGAGGGAGCCGGCCACTCCTACCTCGTGCAGCACTCCGCTGGGTCGGGCAAATCCAACACGATTGCCTGGCTGGCCCATCGCCTCTCCACGTTGCATGTAGGCGACAACAAGGTCTTCGACAAGGTCATCGTGATCACCGACCGGGTCGTCCTGGACCGCCAGCTGCAAGACACGATCTACCAGTTCGAGCACACCCATGGTGTGGTCGTGCGGATCGAGAAGAGCTCCGCCCAGCTCGCCGACGCTCTCACCGGCGAGCAGGCCCGGATCATCATCACCACCCTGCAGAAGTTTCCCTTCGTGATGGACAAGGTTGGCGCCCTACCGGATCGTTCCTACGCGGTGATCGTCGACGAGGCCCACTCGTCGCAGAGCGGCGACACCGCCAAAGAGCTGCGTCGCGTCCTGGGCGCCGGCGCCACCACCACCGCAGAGGGGGAGGGCGACCTGCCCGCCGAGGACGTCGACGACGCCCTCAACGAGGCCGTCGCCGCTCGTGGCCGGCAGCCGAACCTCAGCTTCTTCGCCTTCACGGCCACCCCCAAGGGCAAGACGCTGGAGCTCTTCGGCCACTACAACGAAGCGATCGGCAAGCACGAGCCCTTCCATCTGTACTCGATGCGCCAGGCGATCGGCGAAGGGTTCATCCACGACGTCCTGTCGTCCTACACCACCTACGATTCCTTCTGGCACCTCGAGAAGGCGCTCGAGGAAGATCCTCGGTACCAGACCGCGAAGGCGCGCCAGGCTATCGCAAAGTTCGTCACCCTTCACGAACACAACCTGGCCCAGAAGGCCGACGTGGTTGTTGATCACTTCCGCACCCACGTCGCCGGCAAGGTCGCTGGGCAGGCTAAGGCCATGGTCGTGTGCTCCTCTCGCGAGCACGCGGTCCGGTGCTACCTCGCGCTGCGCAAGCACATCACTAAACACGGTTACGACATCGGGGTCCTAGCCGCGTTCTCCGGCGACATCGTTGTCAACGGCGACCCCGCCGTCACCGAGGCGGGTCTGAACGGGTTTCCCGACACCCAGACAGCGGAAAAGTTCGATACCGACGAGTTCCAGATCATGGTCGTTGCCGAGAAGTTCCAGACTGGCTTCGACCAGCCCAAGCTCTACGCAATGTATGTCGATAAGACCCTGATCGGCCTCGCTGCCGTGCAGACGCTGTCGCGCCTGAACCGCACCCACCCCGACAAGGACGGCACCTTCGTACTCGACTTTGTCAACGACGCCGAGAACATCGCCGCCGAGTTCGAGAAGTACCACGGCCGCACCGTTGCGCCCCCGTCCGATCCGAATCTGCTCTACGACACCCGCCACGCCCTCGCCGAGTTCGGGGTCCTCGACGCCGAGGAGGCTCGCACCTTCGCCCACGTCCTCCTCGCCTCCAACGCCAACCACGGTCGCCTCCACGGCACCTTGGGGCCGGCCCTCAACCGGTTCACCGACCTCGAGGATGACGAGCAGGACCGGTTCCGCGACGCCCTGACCCGGTTCCTGCGGATCTACTCCTTCCTGTCCCAGATCGTCACCTTCGGCGACGTCGACCTGGAGCGCGACTACCTGTTCGGCAAGGCCCTGTCCGTCTTCATCAAGGCGGACCCCGGCGAGGCCGTCGATCTATCGGAGGCCCTCGAGCTCACTTACCTGCGGACCGAGAAGAAGTTCGAGGGCTCGGTGGCCCTGACCGCCGAGGAGGGGGAGGCCGTCACCATCTACTCGGGCACTGGCAAGTCGACCGACCCTGAACCTGAAGCCCTCTCGGTCATCATTGACCGCCTGAACTCCCAGTACGGCACAGACTGGAACGACGCCGACCGGCTCGTCTTCGACGCAGCGCTGGCCGACCTGGTCGCCGACAAGGAAGTCCAGGTCACCGCTGCCAACAATACCCCTGAGAACTTCGGCGTCGTGTTTCCCGAGATGTTCCAGCAGGCGCTCATCGGCCGGATGGATCGCAACGAGAAGGTCGTCTACAAGTATCTCGACGACAACGACCTCGCCGCAGACGTCGTGAAGATCTACGCCACCCTCGCCCAGGCCAGCGCCAAGGTCGCCTACCAGGAGCACTGCCCCATCGGTGAGCTGCTCGCGGCAGGAGAGGAGGGAGCACACCTGGAGTTCAAGTCCACCCTCCGCACTGCAGCCGCCTCCGGCGAGAAGATGCCGGTTCTCGAGACCGCTGTCATCAAGACCATGGCGGCCTTCGCCAACAGCCGCGAAGGCGGAACGCTGCTCATCGGGGTCGCCGACGACGCCTCTGTTCACGGCCTCGCCAGCGATTACGTCTCGCTCCACAAGGATGGCAAGGACGACCGCGACCTCTTCCTCCTCCACCTCAACCAGGTGCTTACCACCGCGCTCGGGTTGGCCGCAGCGGCCGCGGTCACGACCACCATGCACACCGTCGACGGCAAGGACTTGTGCCGGGTCCACACCCCGCCATCGATGTTCCCGGTCGATGCCAACGTGAAGATCGAGACGAACGGCCAGCTCATCAAGAAGACCGCCTTCTACGTCTGTATCGGCAACGGCACCAAGGAGATCCCTGAAGGCCCAGAGAAGCAGAAGCTCATCGCCAGCCGATGGGGGACTGCTCCCGCCAGTTAGGGCGTGTCTCGTAAGGCTGCGGCACCAGGTGATGACGGCGTGTAGGACGGCTGCGGCCCGGTAGTTGGTGGCGCACAGTCGTAGCGGGTGGCCAGGCCACGCCACTGCTGCATAAGGGCGTAGCTGCGTTCGACGACGTTGCGGTCGCGGTAGCGCACCGGGTCGAAGGCGGGTGGGCGGCCACCGGCGCAGCCGCGGCGGGCGCGGTGGGCGATCTGGTCGGCGGCATCGGGGATGACCGCGGTGACACCTCCCGTGACTGGACCCCGGTTGTGGTGCCAGGGCTTATGAGAGCGTTGGTGGGGTGGTGCTCTGGTGGGTCCATTGCTGCCGGTATGCATCGGGGGTGAGGAAGTCCAGCGAGCCGTGTCTGTAGGTTGTACTCGATGCGCCAGTCTTCCGCCAGTACCTGGCCTTCGAGCATGCTGCCGAACTGTTCGGTGGTGAGGAATTCGTCGCGGAAACGCCCGTTGAACGACTCGCAGGTGCCGTTCTGCCAGGGTGAGGCCGGGTAGATGAACGACGGTTCGACGCCGGTGAACCGGCACCAGTCGGTCATCGCGTGGGCGGTCATCTCGGTACCGTTGTCCGCGGTTGGACGGCAAACCGCCGGAGGCGAGGGCATTGCGGCGCAGCGCGGCCAGTGCATCGTGGTTACGCTGGGCCGCCGACCGTGGGTCCGGGGTGTCCCCGTCAGTTGCGGGGCGGCCCCGCCCAACGCCTCGCCCTGTACGCCAGAGACCGCGTCAGGGCGTGTTGGTTGGGTCACGGAAGTTGTAGACATCGACCCCTAGCCCCAGTGGCTGCAGGGTGATCCAGTGTCGATCACCAGTGAGTACCGGCAATCTGGCTGCAGCGGCGTAGCCCAGGCAGCAGACGTCTCCGAGGGACAGCGTCTGCGCCGGCCGTTTGCCGCTGTTCCTTGGTTGGTCGCGGCGGACCGTGTCCAGAGCTTTCAGCGCGGGGAAGTGGCGTGCCGCGGCCACCGGTAGATCGACCAACTCGACTCCGAGAGCGAGAAGTCCGTCTTCAACTCGGGTTGGGTCGACTCCGGCGGCAGTGTGCAGCTTGTAGAACGCCTCTCCGGCCGTGACGGCGGGCACGACTCCCCGCGCGAGTACCGAAGTGAACCGTTGGGCTGCGGCTTCACCGTCGAGCAACGCAATGAGAAACGACGCGTCAAGGACCATCAGCCCCTCGGGAAGTCGCCGGGCTTCAACGGGATCGCTCACCTATCAAGACTCGAATCAGCGAGCCGGTCCGCGAGCAGCTCGGCAGCAAGGGAGCCGGCGGCGCCGTGAGAGGTTTTACCCGCGCGGACCGCCGCTTGCAGTCCAGCCAGGACGGTGGCCGCACCCTCGAGCACGATGCGGCCCGGGCCTTCAACGTGCGCCACCAGATCTTGCCCGGGCCCCACGCCAGCTGCATCCAGTAGCGACTGAGGAAGGGTGGGACGCCGCTTCCCGTCGAGACGGAGGCGAAAAGAGACCGGGCTAGTCATGCCACCCACCATACATTGCGAGTGGGCCAACGTGCGGTATGTCCCACGAGCACGCCGCTCCAAAACGGATCGTCTCTGCGACATCGAGGGAGTGGTCCATGGCGCGAGGCGACGGTGCTGGTCGAGAGGCCACGCACCCGGCCCCGGTGTGTTCCGGAACTCAGCTGCACTTTCTACGTGTCACAGCCGGTCCAGTCGGCGGGTTCAGGCACAGTCGACTGCCGCGGGCGAGTTGTAGGGGTACGCGAGGGTGTCGACCACGGTGCAGGACCCGGCGTTGCAGCTCGACGCTCTCAAGGCCGCGGGATGCCGGTGGTTGTGGACAGACACCGCGTCGGGGTCGAGGACGGACCGCCCGAAGCTCGCGGAGGTGACGGCCACCCTGGGGGAGGGCGACACCTTGTGTGTGTGGCGGCTCGACCGGCTGGGCCGGTCGTTGCCGCACGTGATCGACACTGTCCGCGGGCTCGAGGAGCGCGGTGTCGGGTTCCGGTCGTTGCAGGAGTCGATCGATACCACCACCCTCCGCGGCCGGCTGGTCTTTCATGTGTTCGCCAGCCTCGCCGAATTCTCTGTTATCGGGACACGCCGAGATGCTCGCCTCCCTGATGCGAGGGCTGCTGCTTGATGCAGTAAGCATCGGCGAGGGAGGCCGGTGTGCGAGTGATCAAGCGCTGCGAGAACGGGATCGTCCGGAGGGTGGCATTGATCGACGACGCTGGTCGTGACGTCGTGCCGGTTACTCGGTTCCTGTCGCGTCTGATGGATACCAACTACAGCCCGAACACGGTCTGCGCTTACGCCTAGGTACTGCACGAGCGACCGGTCGAGGCGGAGCCCGTTCGTGTTCCTCGTCGGCGGCGCCGGCAAGACCCGCTGTGAGCCGCTCAGCTACCAGGCGCTGGCCCGTGGGTTCGCCCGCCGGTTGGACCGGTCGGGGATCCGGTCGCCGGAGAAGACCCCGCACGCGTTGCTGCTCACCCAGGCGACCGCGATGTGGGTGGGCGGGATGCGTGAGTTGGCGTTGCAGCACTAGCGGGCGTGGATGTGGGACCACACGCCGACCTGACACTCGCCGGACCCGCCGCCCAGGCCCTACGCGAGTACCAGCTGGATCCTGATGCGGTCCACTGGTTGCAGACCAACTTCCTCAAGGCCGAGCTCGAGCTCGGCCACTGCCTGCGCCTGCCTGCTGAGGGACCGTGCGAGTGCGACCTTGGCTTGAGCTGCTCGAAGTTCCTCACCACCAGCGCCTACGCCCCACGCCTGCGCGCCCGCCTGGGCGTCGAGGAGCAGCTCATCGCCGACGCGACCGAACGCGGCTGGGCCCGCGAGGTCGAGCGCCACGAGACCACCCGCGGTCGCCTGCAAGCCCTGCTCAACGAGCTCGGCGACCCGGAACCGCAGGTGGCCTGCACTGCCTGACGTGTCAGCTCGCTTGTGCCTGGGTGTCCTCGCGCAGGGCTCGGTAGACCGTGGCCCGGGAGACCCCGAAGCCGGCGACGAGCTCGGAGATCGACTCACCACCAGCCCGCAACGCCCGGACCTGCGCCTCGGTCAGTTTCGCCGGCCGGCCGCTGTGCTTCCCGCGGGCCCTGGGCGGCCGCTCGGGCCCGCGGCGGCACGCTCGCTTGGACGCCCACGACGATGAGTTTTCGTCTCGCGATGCGTCACTAACTGTGGCAGAGCAGCCTACAAAAGGAAGGAGCCGGATGTCGAGCTCAATGGTGAACTTCACCGCGAACATGGGCGGTCGCTCCAGTGCGATGAGATTGCAGTCATGCTGATCTACTCGATGAGCGTCTCGGTGGATGGCTTTATCGCCGACCGCGAGGGCGCGTTCGGGTGGGCGGCCCCTAACGAGGAGCGGTTTCGTTTCAGCCTCGCGCAGACAAGCGAGCTCGGCGGCTATCTGTTGGGCCGCAGGCTTTACGAGACCA
>JAABUR0100007132.1_pt1 | contig 13339 bp, 14 predicted proteins | sample 5560091 | NCBI WGS metagenome assembly JAABUR01 (sample SAMN10711879, study PRJNA513375) | rock metagenome | isolation source: Antarctica rocks | place: Antarctica: Victoria Land, University Valley sud
CGATGCCGGTGTTTTTCTGCGACCCGCACCATCCCTGGCAGCGCGGCACGAACGAAAACACGAATCGGTTGCTGCGCCAGTACCTGCACAAGAATGCCGACCTGTCCGCGCTCACCCAGGACGACGTCGACGCGATCGCCGGCAAGCTCAACCACCGGCCCCGCCGGGTGCTCGGCTGGGCCACCCCCGCCGAGGCGCTCGGGCTGCTCGAGGCGGGCCGGCTGCAGCTCGGGTAGCCATTGCCGAGCCCGGGTGACGATCATGACGTCCATGGCTGGCAGCGGACTTCCCGACCTCGACGTCGCCCGCGTTCAACGGTGGTGCGCCGCCCAGGTCCCTCAACGGTTGCGTGGTGAGATCCGCGTCGAGTGCGACGTCGCCGCCCGCCACCTGACGATCTGCGAGTGCCGACCGCCCTGGCGCGACGACCTCGGCCCCGAGTGGACCCGGTTCCCGATCGCACGCCTGCACCACACCAAGACCACCGGCCTCTGGACGTTGTACTGGCGCGACCGGAACCTGAAGTTCCACCGCTACCAGCCCCTAGACCCCTGCCCCCGCGTCCAGGTCCTCCTCGACTACCTCGACAAACACGCTGACCCCATCTTCTGGGGATGAACGGGACGGCACACCGCCTACGGTGGCGCCACTGTGCGAGTCGCTACCGTTAACGTCGAGTGGTGCGCTGACCGGTTGAGATCAAGATCGTTATAGCGACGCCCGTGTCAACTCGACTGCGCGGGTTGCGCCGTGATTGGAATCCTGGCTGGATGTGCCCGTGCTCAGCATTCAAAGGGTTTCGCCATGAGAATTACCGGTTCGCAGCGGAGGCTGCTCTGCTGCTGCGTGTCTGCAGCGTCGTTGTCGATAGCTGCGTGCGGCAGCTCTCAGCAACCGGCCGCTCAACCACCGCCGTCCTCGGTGCTCACCCCGACAACGCTGGTGACCACTTCTGCCACCGACTCCCCGTCACCCACCCCCACGGCCGCGGCACCATCGTCGAGCCCGGTGACGACCACCAACTCACCACCAGCGCCGGACGGGAACGCGGTCGCCGCGTGCGCGACGTCGAAGTTAACGTTGGCCCAAGCGCAGAACTTTTCGGCGCACGCCGACACCGACATCCTTTTCACCCTGACCAACGAAGCAGCAACACCCTGCACGGTGACCGGCTACCCCGGCGTCACGCTGCTGAAGGCGGCTGGCACGCAGATCGGCCCCGACGCCATCCGGCACCCCTCGCCCGAGACAGCGGTCACCCTCGTCCCCGGCGCCAAGGCGCGGTTCCATGAGATCGACCCACAAGCGGCGAGCCCCGACGCACCCCGGGCGGCACGGATTCGCGTCTTCCCACCCAACCAAACAGCAGCGCTGACGGTCCCCGTTCAGGAGTTTGTCTGTAACCCCGCGGTCACCGCGGTTGCGCCCTTCAACCCCCACGAACCGACGTACGTCAACTAGACAGCGGGGCCGAAACTGTGTCAGGTTGGGGTCTTGACCACCACGCAGGCATCTCCCGGAATCTGACTGCGCGCGCCCCCACCTCGACGTCCGAACGGTTGCTACCTGACGTCAAGCTGAGCTGTACCCCAACCCGACGGTCGCGCTGTCCCGTAAGACGCACCTGAGCGAGAATCTTCACCGGGCGGGTCTACTGCGAATGCGCAGGTCCAGGTCGCGACGTAGACGACGGGGATTTGGGCATGTGCGGTGGTGGTTCCCCTACCGTCACACCACCGGGGTGCTGACCTTGCGAAGCCGGAGCGCTTCGGCAGAGCGGTATTTCGAGGACGAGCAGCCGTCCACTCTGAAGACGTGGCCCCACGGGTCCAGCACCTGGCAGATGCTCCGGCCGTCGGAGACGACGAGCGGGCCGCGATGGCTACTGGCGCCCACGTCGTCAATCGGGCAAGGTCCGCCCTGAGGTCCGCGGACTGCCAGTAGGCGACCGTGCTGGCGCCGTGCTGGTTCGTCACCGCGTCCGCAGGGTGATGACGAGTTCGACGGCACCGGCGTTGACGATCGCCGCGCCGCCTCGCATGAGCTCGGCGGGGCCAAGACCCAGCGCCCCGGCGTACCACGGCGCCATCTCGTCAGGCCGCGCTGCAAAGACCATGACCGCCCGAACAGCCCTTATGTCGTGACATGAGAACCGGCCGGCGTGCAGGACGACAGGTTCCGGGTGTGACCCACGGATGTCGCGAGAGAACATTGACATCCAACGTGACCGTTGGACAGGGTGTACCGTAAGTCCAACGGATTCGTTGGATGAAGGGTAGGAAGAAGATGACGGCACGGCAGGGCAGCCCCACAGCGCTCATCGTTGGGGCCTCGAGAACCATCGGGTTGGAGCTTGTCCGCGAGCTGTACCACCGGGGGTGGCAGGTCATTGGAACCGTGCGGGGCTCAGCGAGGACCGCCCTGCACGATCTCGCGGACGCATCAGAGGGTGCGGTGACGGTCGACGTGCTGGACATGACCGACGACGGGCAGCTCAGTGAGCTCCGGTGCCGCCTCGGAGGTCGCCGCTTGGACCTGGTATTCGTCAACGGTGCGATCACGAACGGCGATGAGCCGGTTGGTGACGTGTCCCGGGCGACGTTCGTCGAGGTCCTGGTAACCAACGCCCTTGCCCCGATGCGGGTGGTCGAGGCATTCCACGATCTCGTGCCGGACACCGGAACGCTGGGAGTGATGTCGTCATCGCAGGGCAGCGTTTCGCTGAACACTAACGGTGGCCACGAGGTTTACCGCGCCAGCAAGTCCGCCCTGAACCAGCTGATGCGCAGCTTCGCCGCCCGGCACACTGATAGTCCCCGGACCCTGTTGCTGGTCAACCCCGGTTGGGTGCAAACCGAGCTCGGCGGAGACGGGGCGGTATTGACCCTGCAACAGAGTGCGCCTGGGGTCGTGGACACCATCCTCGCGCACCAGGGCGAAGGTGGTCTGCACTTCGTCGACTACCGGAACCAGGTCGTTGCGTGGTGATACCTAAGCCGGTATCGCGACACCGCACCGCATCGAGACCAGATTCGTAGACTCTGGCGATGGCCTGGGACGTTGAGAGAACCAAGCTCCGCATCCGCGAGGCCGCCCTCGCGGAATTCGTCGGCGGCGGTGAGCATGGGACGACCATCGAACGTATCGCGCGCCGCGCCGGGGTCAACAAAGAGCGCATCTACAACTACTACGGGGATAAGGCAGCACTGTTCACCGCCGTCGCGAGTGCCCAGCTGGAGAAGGTCGCCGCCGCCGTCCCTCTGGTGGTGGCCACCCTGGCCGACGTGGGTGTCTTTGCCGGCGGCGCGTTCGACTACCAACAGGACTACCCCGATCTCGCCCGGCTGCTCTTGTGGGAGGGCCTGTCGTCCACGCACCTGGACTGGAATGCGCGGATACCGCTCTACCAGGCAAAGGTCACAAATATGGCTGCCGCCCAGCAGGCCGGGATCGTCACCTCCGAATACACACCAGCACACCTAGTCGGTCTCCTGCTCGGTCTCGCCAGCTGGTGGACCTCCACGCCCCAGCTCGCGCAGGTCCTCACCGACACAAACCCCGACGACGACCGTGCTGCACGCCGTACCGCGGTTGTTCGTTCAGCACTACGCGTCGCCGCGCCCTGACAAAACACCGCGCCCAACCAGCGGTAACGGCTCAGCGGTGAACGGCTCGGTACGGCCGATGAGCCTCGGCAGGGTTGTCACCATCGCCCCCGCATGCAGGACACCGCCGTGTTCACCGCGGACCTCGCCGCCTTCGACGGGCGGTGTCCGGTCTCTCTACCAGGACTGGAGTCAAAGTTGGTGTGACACCCAGGGCTCAAGGCCCCAATGCGAGGGTGATGGTCGGCGGGTGCGACTGGACGAGGCGGTTAAAGAAGGTAACGTTGGGACGGCAGTATGGCGCTTCCTTCACCGGATCGTCGGCTACTCCATCGATGCGCGGATGAAGTCCCGCCTGGCCGTCGCAGCCCTGGACAACGCCGTCGCCCGCCACGCCACCGACGGTCTGACAGCTGCTGGCTGCGTGGTCCACAGCGACCGCGGGTCGCAGTTTCGATCACGGAGGATGCATCGCGCGCTGACTCGCCACGACATGGTCGGATCGATGGGCCAGGTCGGCTCCGCCGCGGACAACGCCACGATGGAGAGCTTCTTCTCGCTGCTGCAACACAACGTCCTGGACGCCGCCACTGGGCCACCCGCGACCAGCTGCGCATCGCGATCGTCACCTGGATCGAACGCACCTACCACCGCCGACGACGCCAAGCCCCACTCGGCCGATTGACCCCGATCGAGTGGGAGACGATCATGACCCACACCGCCGCCCACGCGGCATAACCGAACTGTCACCTATCCGTGCAGCAGCCCCGCGCCGCTCTGGTCGAACATCACCTATCCGCCTCTCCTCTCGTCATGCTGGGCTGTGTATCAGCGGGCGCCGACAGCTGCTCCGTGCGCTGAGCCGGGTCGGGGCCCAGCGTGAGCAGGGTCGGGCCGACGGTATCGATCTCCTCTGGTGGGCCGCCGAACCACCAGGCGGGGGGCGGGACGGTGGGAAACGCAGGAACCTAGCCTGCGAGCTGCCCAGCGCCGACCTGGTGTGAGACCAGGCGGACACGTCACCGCCACGGTTCAGGCGTACCTGGCCGCAGGTGCGGACCACGTACTCGCAGGCGCCCCACTCGCCGACTTCCGAACGAGCGTCACCCGCCTCGAACAGCTCGCGCCTGCACTCATTCCGCTGACCTGACCGCCCGATCGGCCGAACGGTCAGCGGCACATCGGCCGTCCGGCGGCCGACGTGGCTCGAGACGGCTTCCAGGTGGTTGACGAAGGGGTTCACGCGGTCGATGCATGCAAGCCAGCTCACTATCCGGTCCTTGCGGCTGAAGATGGCGGTGATCGGCGGTCGTATGGGGTCGGATTCGTCGCCGGTCTGCGTTGCTTCAGCGATGCGCGCGGAGGCTGCCGCGCCGATGTGATCCGCCGCGACGGTCCAGCGTGCCCCGCCCAGCGTCGGGCTTGCAATGGTGATCAGCCGCTCGACCTGCTCGGGCAGGCGACGGGCCACCTCTCGACCGATCGATCCGCCGAGACTCCAGCCGATAAGTGTCACAGGGTGGCCAGTTCGATCGGCAAGCGATTTCACAAGGGGAACGAATCTCTCGACGTCGTCGAGCGGCGCGTTGGTTGGTCTGCCGAGTCCCCAATCGTGCGTCTCGTAGCCGAGCCTGCGGAGATAACAGCGCAGCGGTGTCAGTACCAGACTCGGCGTGCGCCAACCAGGGACACACAACACGTGGTGTGCGCGTGCTGCGTCCGAGGCCGGAGCAAGTGCTGGACTTGGGAGCGTGTGGCGCAGTAGTTGACGCAGTGCGTCCAACTCGCTGAGAAGTGCTCGTTGCGGCGCGGATGTCGGCGTCGGGAGGTTGCTGGCGTCGACTAGCGGGCGAAGAGTCACGACTGGGCTTTTGCGGACGTCCCGCGAATTATCACCCGTGCTCCTGAGGTTGCTTCTGCTTGAAAGCCACCTGCGCCGAGAAGAGCAATGTTGTGGCGTTCAAGTGGTCAGGGAATGCGGTCATCATGCGGTGGCACAGTTCCTCGGCGCTGTGAGAACTGAGGAATGCTTCACCGAACAGGTCGAGGTAACGCGCAGTGTCGTCTATGACGCGGTCGGCGCTGTCGTCGAGGATCGCGTTCTTGTGGCCCGCGATGACGTTGCGTGCGTGGTAGCCGCGTAGGCCTCGCACGTTGTCGGCCCAGTCGGCCCACTGAGCCGGCCGGCTATAGCCGAGCATTTGATGAACGCCGTTGTATGCGGGGTCACCAGCTATGAGCAGGCTCGCGCTGGGGACGTGCACGACGGAGGCGGGGCGATATCGGCTTGGCCGACGTCGATCACGTCGATCACGCCGATCTCGTAGCCCTCGAGGACGATCGTGGCGTTGTGGAGAGGCTCGGGCATGTTCCGCAGCTCGACGACGCGGTTGCCGAACAGGTGTCTCGCTGCGGCGGTCTCGCGTTCCAGATTTTCTGCGAGGTAGGCGACGACGTCTGGACTGGCGACGAAGCGGGCCTGCGGAAACCGCTCGATGAGGCGCGACGAGCCGAAGCAATGGTCCGGATGCCCATGGGTGGTCACGATCGTTGTCAACCGTTTGCCAAGGGCCGCTACCGTCTCGACGAGCGCCTCGACGTCGACATCTATGAATTGCGCGTCGATGAGAACAGCGTCGTGATCGCCGAAGACGATTGTCGACGTGGTCGGCGAGAACGTGCCGCCCTTCGGCATGTCCCGGGTGGGACTGACGAACACGTGGTGCTTCAGTCCGGCCGGTCTTCCCGGTGGGTCGTCACTGGAGGTGCGCTGCTCTGAGGCCATCACGCGTTCGATACCGCCGGCGCTGCGGCAGCGTGGTCGTCTTGAAGCTTGTTCCATCGGGCGACGGCGAGCTTGCCGAAGCCGGGCGCGACGTAGTCGATGATGCCCTCCAGGTGCATCTGTCGGCCGCCGGCGCCCCAGTGCCCGTCGGGGATCTCGTGCACGTGGACCCACACCCGTGCCGCCAAATGCGGCCAGCGTCGTGCCTCGGCTTCCTGGACGGCGCTCATGATGTCGCGGTTGATGGCTGGGATGAACTCGTCGTCGATCTGGCCTTCGGGGATGCTCACCACGAACTTGTAGGCCGGACCGGTCGGCGTGTCCGGGCCGACCGGTTGGCCGGCGATGTAGGTGCCGGTCCGATGCACGAACATCCATGCGATTGATTTGGCCTGCGTGGTACTGGCCTGCACGGTCGATGGGTCATCGACTAGGTCGACAATGCGCCGCATCTCGTGTTCGACCAGTAGGTCACTGACCCGGCTGACGAGCGCTGCCTCGGCTGCGGCTTCGAGCGCGCCTTCTTGGATATAGAGATCACACATGGGCATTGTGTTCACCTTTCGGTTGGTGTCTGGGCCTTAACGGTGTGGGAGGCGGAGCCGGTGAGCGTTCGGGTGTCGGGCGTGATCAGATGGCGATCGAACCAGTCGATAGCCGCACGTGCGGTTTGTTCGAAATGCTCGTTGTAGGTGTCGAAGTGGCCGCCGGGATGGCGTACAAGTTGCTTCGGTTCGGTGGCGCGTTCATAGGCGTCGAGCTGTAGGTGAGTGACGGTGCAGGTGTCCCGGTCGCCGACGATCATCAGAAACGGTGTCGGACCGAGGTAGGGCACCACCCCGGCCGGCTCGAACGCCAGGACGTTCTCGATCGAGCGCAGGGTCACCTCGTTGCTCCAGGTCGGTGCAGATTCTTGGACTGCTTTCAGATATCGCGGGCTCACCGCAGGCGGCAGTGCGCACAACTCGTCCTCGGACACGGTGAATACCGGCAGATGGTGGGCCTCGCCGCCGTGCAGCCGGTTCACCCGGTCAGCGCGCATCTTGTCGCGAAGCGCGGCAAGCTGGTGCGGTGAATAGAGCTCGGAGGCGTTCCGGTAGCCGCTGACGTGTGGGATCTGGGCTACGACGCACCCGACCCGGTCGTCCTCGGCGCCCACCGCGATGGCGACTCCGCCAGCCAAACTCGAACCCCAGATACCGACGCGGCCTGACAAGTCAAGGTCGGGATGGCCCAACATCCATGTGATCGCCGCCTTCCAATCCTGACCCTGCCGATGCGGATCCATCTCGTGTCGAGGCGCGCCATCTGAGGTCCCGAAGCTGCGGTGATCAAACAGCAGCACCGTGTATCCGCGGTCGGCGAAAGCCACGGCGTAGTGCTCGATCTGCGAACGGACGCCCGAGAAACCGTGAGCCATCACCAGCGCCGTGCGATTCGGTTGCTCGGGGACATGCAGCGAGCCACGCAACGTGGTCGCATCCTCAGCGTCGAACGCGATCTCAGATCGTATAGGCGGCACACTTAGGACCCTAAGCCATTTTGGTCTCTTGATGCAACCAGTCTAGGGATAGGATCTGTGCATGCTCTACAGCGATTACGCGACGCAGAACTGCTCGGTCGCACGTGCCCTTGAAGCCGTGGGCGAGCGCTGGACCCTTCTGATCATCCGCGAACTTCTTCGTGGGCCCCGTCGCTTCTCCCAGCTCGAGCGGGACCTTCAGGTGTCCAAGAACGTCCTGGCCTCCCGCCTCGAGAAGCTGATCGTCTTTGGTATAGCGGACAAGCCCATGGGCTCAGACGAGCGGCCCGCATCACGTTACGAGCTGACCCCGAAAGGCCGCGACCTGTTCCCGGTGATCACGGCATTGATGGCCTGGGGCGATGCCTATGAGGCGCCGGACGGCCCGCCTGCAGTTTTCGTGCACTCCTGCGGCCAGCCGGCAGGCCATCACCTTGTGTGCGACCACTGCGGCGACACGGTCGACGTCGACACCATCACCGTCGAGGCGGGCCCGGGCCTGCAATGTTGACAGCGCGACCGACAGCCCAATGAGCGGCAGACTGCGACGGCTTCACCTCTTCACGACACCAGTAGTTGCAAGAATCAACTGCGACCGCCGTCGACACCGTCCGAGAGTGTCGCGTTCGGGTCTGTCTCGCCAACGGCACCTCTCTGTCGCCCGTCGCTTGACGACTAACAGTCCCGTAAGCACGCTCGGAGGGCTTTCCCCTGGGGTGCCTCCTCTGAGACAGCACAGCAGCCCTGCGGCGAGAGACGAAGTGGCCAAGTTGGTCGGGACCTGCGAGCGCAGAACGAACCACTCGACATGGCCGAAGACCGGTGGAGCGCGACGGCGAGGCCAGCTATAACAGGAACCGACATTCTGGGCGGCGGTGCGGTAACAGCGACCTGGACGATCCGGGGTCGAAGGTTGTAGGAGTGAGATGCGGCGAGCGCTGGAGGCGAGCGCTAACCGCGCCCAGCAGAACGCGGTGTGACTGGCAACGCTGACCCGCGAGATCGCACCGACGCGCGGACTCGCTGGGCCGTCCGGCACGATGATGCGATGTCAGCCCATAGCTTTCTAGACTTTGGCGGGCGGCTCTTCCACGCCTGTCGCGAGGGTTACAGGTTCCGGCCGACTCGATCCTGTGTCACAGAGGATCCCCAAGTGACACAGCTGCAACTGCCTATGACTGGACCCCGGTTGTGGTGCGCCGTCGATGACATCGCCGATCGCCTCGTGACGTTGGCCGCCAGCTGGAACTCCTACCCGTAACGGGATCGGCAAGTTTCGCGGTTAGGCCGTCTGCCGTGACCCGAGTCCGGGCTTTCAGAGTTAGGGCTGAAGGTTTTCCAGGTCTGCCAGCAGGCCCGGGTGCGTCGGCTCCCAGCTCAGCGCTTCGCGGGTGTAGGTGCTGGAGGACGGTTGGTCCATCGCGAAGATCGCGCCGAACGGTCCGAAGGTCTCCTCGGGTACGGACTGTACGGGCAAGCCCAGCCGCCGCCCGATGACCGTTGCGATGTCGCGCACTGCGTCGCCCTCGTCGGCCACGGCGTGCCAGGCGGTGCCGGCCGGGGCCGATTCCAGGGCCAGCCGGAACAGGACCGCCGCGTCGAGAGCGTGTACCGCCGGCCAACGCTGGGCGCCATCACCGGGGTAGCCGGCTACCCCAGTGCGGCGCGCTGCGTCGGTCAATAGGCCGGCGAATCCGCCCTGGCCCTGGTTGTGGACCGTGCGCGGCATGCGGACAGCCGAGGCGCGCACACCGCGCGAAGCCAGCTCCAGCAGCGCGATCTGTGAACGGCCTCGTTCGCCCACCGGTCCGTCGGTCGGCACCTGATCTGCCTCGGTGGAGGTACGGCCCGCGACCCACGGTGTTCCGGAGACTGTGACGATCGGCTTGCCGCTGCCGGTGAGTTCTTGTCCGAGGGCGGACATGGCGGCGCTCTCCTCGGCGATGGACGCCGCGAGGGCTTCGGCACTGCTGTAGTCGCGCCCGAACGCCAAACTGATCACTCCATCGGCCTGCGCTGCACCGGCGCGCAGGATGTCCAGGTCGCCCAGCCCTCCCCGCAACGGCTCGGCGCCAGCGTCCTTGATGGCCTGCGCAGAACCGTCGGATCGGGCCAGCGCGAGAACAGTGTGACCGTGCCCGAGTAATTCGGCGACGACGGCGGAGCCGATAGTGCCGGTACCGCCGGTGACGAAAACATACATGGAGTGTTCCTTTACCGTGATGGGACAGTTATCCCAACACTGTATATGACGACGAGATACATGTCCCATCACCTATGATGTGGCTCATGGCTCGATGGGAACCGGGGGCGACCCAGCGGCTCGTGGTCGCGGCCGTTGACCTGTTCACCGAACAGGGGTACGACGCCACCACGGTGGCGCAGATCGCCGAGCGAGCCGGGGTCACCAAGAGCACCTTCTTTCGACACTTCTCCGACAAGCGCGAGCTCCTGGTCGCCGGCCAAGAGACCCTGAGCACCCTGCTTGCCGACGGGATCACTGAAGCCCCCGCAGCCGCGAGTCCGCTACAAGCTGTTGCTGCTGGACTCGAGCGTGCATCGAGCGCGATGGGTCCAACGAACCGCGAGCTCGGTCCCCGCCTGAAGGCAGCCGTCGCCGCCAGCACCGAACTCCAAGAGCGCGACGCACTCAAAAGCGTCGGACTCGCCGCCGCCATGACAACCGCCCTGCTCGCCCGCGGCGTGCCCGACCCGGTCGCGCACCTAGCAAGTGAGATGGGTGTCCTCGCGTTTAAACAGGGCTACGCCGCATGGTCGGAGGGAAATCCTGCGGCCGCCGGCGAGCTCGCGCCGCATACCCTGGCCGCCTTGAACGATTTACAGATAGCAAGCACAACACTGAACTGACCAAACCTCGCCCAACCTCTGCACAACAATGCATTCCTCGACCCACCCCACGGCACGCGATCCTCGAGCGGTTCGCGTGGCCCGGTGGCCCGGTGGCCCGGTGGCCCGGTGGCCCGGTGGCCCGGTGGCCCGGTGGCCCGGTGGCCCGGTGGCCCGGTGAAGCGTTAGCCCGCGCCAGCTACCGTCGACGACATGCCACGCGCTGTGCGTTTCGATCGTTACGGACCTGTGGACGTGCTCGAGGTGGTCGAGGTCGCGCGGCCGAGGCCGGGGCCGGATCAGGTCCTCGTCGAGCTCGCCGGGACGTCGATCAACCCGGGCGAGATAATGATCCGCGAGGGCGCGATGGCCGAGGTGGCACCGTCGAGTTTCCCGTCGGGCCAGGGCAGCGATCTTGCCGGGCGTGTCGTCGAGGTCGGCGATCAGGGGGGGCGTCTGGAACATCGGCGACGAGGTCATCGGCTGGACCGACGAGCGGGCCGCGCAGGCCGAGTTCGTCACGGTGCCCGCCGACCAACTCACCCCGCGGCCACCGGCGGTGTCGCGGGAACAGGCAGGTTCGCTGTACGTCGCCGGGGGCACCGCCCACGGCATGACCGACGCCGTGCCCACCAACTCAGGCGAGACCGCCGTCGTGTTCGGAGCGACCGGCGGCGTCGGATCGATTCTGACCCAGCTTCTCGTCAACGACGGCGTGCGCGTGCTCGCCGTGGCTGGACCCGCGAACGACACGTGGGTGCGGTCGGTCGGCGCCGAGCCCGTGCACCATGGCGAGGGCCTCGGGCAGCGGCTGCGCGAAGCCGCGCCTGAGGGCATCGATGCCGCCTACGACGCCTTCGGCGGCGGGTACGTCGATCTCGTCACCGGGCTTGGCGTCGCTGCCGACCGGGTAGTCACGATCATCGACTTCGACGCCGCCGAGAGGTTCGGCGCCAAGACCGTGTTCGGTTACCAGGTCACCTCCGCCGACGTGCTCGCCGACCTCGCAAGACTGATCGAATCCGGTGAGCTGACGATCCCGATCGCCGCGACCTTCCCGCTGGCGCAGGTACGCGAGGCGTACACGCAGCTGGCCGAGCGGCACACGCGCGGCAAGATCGTCCTCCTGGCCTCAGCCAGCTGAAACGCGCTGCCGCGTTCGCCGCATCGACCAGCCTGCAGCCATACCCTGCGCCGCGACCGACAACCCCTTCGCCCATGCAGGACACACAACCGACGGCAGGCCGGCGAGATTCGCCGACCGCGCGAACTCGCTACCTGTCCCGCAAGGACCTAAGGATCGCTCTGCGAGACGGTCGGTAGGCCAGCCGTGTCCTGGTGGCTATGTCGCGCAGGTGCCGCTCGGGGAGTGCGTCATCCGGCTGGGGCGGGGCGCTGTCCGCTGATTTCGTGGGTCCGCTGTTCGCGGAGGGTACGCAGGTGCACGGTCGCACTGCCGCCGTACGTCGGGGTTGGTGTCCTCGACGGATCGTGCTCTCGCGCGCGCCAGGTCTAGGGGCACACGGAGCACTCGCCTACGGCCACCCTCCTGCCACCCGATGGAGAGCGTTGTCACGGTTTCGGGCAGGGCCGGGAGAACCGCCCCGATCAGCGTCATGGGTGACCTCACGGTTCCGTTTCCTGCGATAACCGCGGCTTCGGACGTCATCTCGACGGATACGTCCGATAGTCCTGAGGATGCCATCAGCAGACGCACGACTCGATCTGGGGAAAGCAACGACTGGCCATTCTCCGGTTGCGTTGAAGCTCCGCGCTGTACTAGTGCAATCTCGAAAGCGAGGGACAACGCCATCGCGCTCTCCGTGAAGAGGAGGGCAGCGTCGGCGAACTGCACGTCGGTCATCACAGTCTCGAACGGGCCGGGTTCAAGTACGACGGACCCGTCACGTACGTCGTAGTCGTTGTGCCCGCTTGCGTTACGCAACGGGCCCAGCAGACCTTCAGCAAGCGAACAGGTCATGGCGTTGTCGCGGACGTGGTGGACAAGGGGAGCAGTGCGTCGTTCGGCCATGAACTCGGCGTAGGTCCTCGTACCCAACTGGGCAAGGATCGTGGCGGCAAAGTGCTTGCATGCTCCCTCGTAGACGTCCTGAACGAAGAGCAGCACGCTGCGGACAGCAGCCCGGTCATGTTGGGCCACCGCGAGCATGTTGTGGAGCGTGTCGCTGGAATCGACGACCGCCGTGAGTGCTCTCTGGTGCCTGCCGCGCCACTCTGCGTCTATTACCAGAGCGTCGAAGGGGCCCGGGACAGCGAGTAGTCGGTACAGCGTCGCTGCCAGTGAGCAGAAGCGGTCATAGTCGAGGAGAACCTGGGCGAAGGTTGACGCCCAGAGGACTCCGAGACCACTGCCTTCGGCCGGCTTCTCCGTTGGACCAATGATGCGTTGCACAACCTCGTGCCCTAGCCGGTCGGCTTCGAGAATTCCTTCAGTGTTGCTCTCCGCGATGCGCCGAGCCAGCAGGTCCAGGAATCCGTCGTCATCGGACGACATCAGCTGGTCCAGGTCGCTCCGTGCGCGGTCGAGCGCGGGAAGGCGCGCAGTCGCGGCGTCCAGAT
>JAABUR0100007133.1_pt1 | contig 13338 bp, 15 predicted proteins | sample 5560091 | NCBI WGS metagenome assembly JAABUR01 (sample SAMN10711879, study PRJNA513375) | rock metagenome | isolation source: Antarctica rocks | place: Antarctica: Victoria Land, University Valley sud
ATTCTGCATGATTTCATGAACTATTCTTTCAAATGAAATCTTCAATATCAACAAATTTGCATCTTTTTAATAACGATGTATCTCTTGAAGTGCAATGATTTCTGACTTTCATTTTCTCTTTGACTGTCGCGATAAATTAGCTGTTGATAGCTTAATGCATTATTTGTTTGCATTATCTTCTGAATTTTATTGATTTTGCTTTCAGATAAAGTCTTTAAGTCTGCTCTTAATTCATTCGTGATTCAATTACCTGATATCATATCATCATGAGTTGAGACTCTTAAATCATCACATGATGCATCTTTAAACTTTCTTTCTAAATCAAGTTTGTCAGCAATGCATAACAAGAAATGCATTATTTGAATGCATTATTTATTTGCTTGCAACAAGTCATAATGTATATCAATTGACAATGATTTGAAAAATTGAGACTATTGAGTTGAGTGAAAGCAAAGTGAAGTATGATGTAAACAAGAGATGATGTGTAAACAAAAGATGATGATTATTGACTGTGTTTGTAATAAAATCAATATGATGAATGTTTTGATATTAGCACTAATATGATGAATGTGTTGATTGCAATTCTAAAATGATGAATAAATTCTAACATTCAGCTTTAACTTTAATTTTATTTACATCTCATCTCACATTTATTTTAATTCTAACTTTATTTATGTCAAAGATTTATTTTAACTCTAACTTTTTCTACGTCTCACATCTATTCATTGCACTCATTTATTGTGACTAAGTTCATTAGCAAAAGCACTTCAACATCACTATCAGATAAGAAGATTGTTATGCATTATTTATATAATCAAAATCACAGAATGTTCAATCTATCAATCAAGTCACAGTCAATTATGAGTAGAAATCATGCAATGAAATGAAATGAAAATCAGAAAACTCTTTATATTAAACAAAGTGCAGATTGAGTAACTCTTTATAAACAACTCATCAAATTAAGAAGCATCAGAATTTATCAGAAAGTTATCAAAGCGAAGCAGATGAAAATGAAGAACAATATGCGAAATACAATCATGAATGATTGAGTGAGAAAGAGTTTACATAATAATGCATTTGAGTAATGCATATGTGTTTCAAAAGCTGATTGTATAATAGCTCAATGCTTCAAGACGAATTTGATGAAGAAAATGAGAAAGAAGAAAACTGCAAAGTGAGCGAAGCTCAAAGCGATAGTCATGAAGATGACATTCAATACTACTTCTACTGTCAATGTATGTACTGTGTTTGATATGAAAGACAAGACTAATGTATGCATTAAACTATTGCACAACAAGATGAACTTGAGAAAAACATGTCAAGATACATGATATCTACTATTAAACTAATTCAGTAACACATTTTACATCATGAAGAATTGAATGAATTGAAGATGATGAATGATTCAGATGTCATACAAGAATTCAATAAATTCATGAACGCATTTTTGAATAAAAAAAATGCGATTAATCAAAAGATAGAAGATTCACTAAATTCATCAAATGATGAATTTAATGATATCATTGAGATTGACAATGATGACAAGAAGATGAAATTTAGCAAGAGAAATGATGATGCAAATATAATTGAGAATGAGAATGAGTACAAGAAAAAGTATGAGAAGAAGTACAAGAAGAAGTACAAGAAGAAGAAGAAGAAGAAGAAGAAGAAGAATGATGAGATAATAGTGATCTCAGATTAACAGTAGTAAATGAACAAGCATAAATTTTCTTCAATCAATTGCATTATTTTGTTGCATTATTAAACTCTTAAATAGATATTAGTAGTACTTTGCTTCATGTCTTGACGAATCGAGTCGAGTATTTCAAATCAATACTCAATTTCAATCTTTTGACTTAACTTAAATACTTAAGTCAAGAATTCTGACTTAACTTGAATACTCAAGTTAAGAATTCTGACTCAAATTAAGTCTTGACGAGTCGAGAACTTGACTTGATCTTAATGACTCAACTCAATGTAATCAGTTTACTTGTAATCATACATGACTTTAAAAAGATTACAGCTCAATGAAGCATGCTTCGTCTGATGATAAATAAACTCGACTATAAATAAAAGCGTAGCTTAGTCGTCTTACTTTTTGAAACAATACAATCTTAAATAATGTTTCAACATTTGATTTTGTTGTTCTGTCTGATCATCTGTTTGTGAATGAAAAACAATGCTTAGTCATTGTTTTATCTTGATATGATAGCAAATCTTTGATCAGAATGCATTGATAAATAAACTATCTTTATTGATAATTATATCACTTGAGATCTCATATCTTAAAGCAATCTTCTTAAAGAATAACTTTGTTAACTTTATGACAGTCAGAGTTTTCTTTATAGACAGATAATGCATCATTTTCATGTAGTGATTGACTATTACAAGAATCAAGTCATACACAACTTCTTTTCATTTACTAGATGACAGATCTGTTATGAAATTTATAGTGATTTCTTTTCATGAATCTGTAAGTTGAAATAATGATTTCAACTTGTCATATGATAAATGACGTTTCATCTTTACACTTTGACAAATGTCACAAGTATTTATATACTTTTTAACATTCTTAATCATACTTTTTCAGTAATATTTGCAATCTAATAGCTCGCTGATTTTGTCAGCATCAAAATGTCTTGTTAACAAGTTATCATGATGATGTTTCAACAGTTTTTCTCTGACAGAAAGATCTTCTGAAACATATAATGATTCATTGTACTTTATTATTTCTTGACTATTCAATGTTCAAGCTTCAACGTTACTCTTTCATATACTCGTCGTTTTGTCTGCTTTTAATCTCACAGCAAATTTATTTTCTTGCTATAAGATCTTGATGAGTTCAACTATAAATTTATTATTAAAGTTGTATGTTGTTTCATAAATTATCAATACTTTGACAATTGCATATGAAATGAGTTGTTTGCAATTAACAGTTTCAGCAACAGAATTAAGCTGTTTCTCAGTTACATTGTGATCTTTATGAGTCAACATTTCAACGTTTATGCTCTTTAAAATTGTTGATTTGAATTGAAAGATTCTATCTTTTGAGAAATGTACTTCGTCTAAATGTGTTTCTTGCATTGCTAGAATCATGATTCTCAGCAGCATACTTTTGATATGCATTGCTGAACATGTACTCATGTTTTTACTAACATGATGAACAGACATCTTCTCAACTTTGTTAATTACTCATGTACAATAGATTTCATCTTGTGATTTGCTTTCAACATGTTTCGCTGAATATCTTCATTCACTAACACTGTGAATGAATATTTTCTTGACATTGTTAATTATTTGTGTTCATCAATGAGTTTTATTCTGCAGTCTGCTCTCAGCATGTTCTGCTGAATATTTGTTCATATTTATACTGTGAATGAACGTCTTCTTGACATCATTAATCACTCATATACAGTATAGTTATTTGATTGCTATGAATATAAAGTTATTTAAGCTTTCTATTCTAGTCAGCTTTCGTTGCAGAGTGAGCAGTAAACAATTCACAGAAATATTCTCATTCTTATAATCAGATCATCTTGATGACACATTGATTAAATTTGTCTTTTCTGATCTATGTGCTATTTCAAAGTTGCAAATCAACAATCTCATGATTCATTTAACTTGTCTTTCATTTAGCTTTCAAACATTCATAAAATTCTTCAAATTATTATGATCAGTCAGAACTTCAACAGTATGATAATTGTCTTTCACATAGTGTTGTCAATGTTTAAACATCGTTACTATGACTAGAAGCTTCTGATCATATGTCTCATAATTTCTTTCAACGTTTATCATCATTCTGAATCAGAATGCAATTAAATGTCACTGATTTTCATAATCTGACTGAGACAAAATACTCGTGACTGCATAATTGAATGCATTGATCTCAATGTGTATATGTCGCTCTGAGTTAAAGTGTCTTAGAATAAATGCTTTCATAAAGACGTCATGAAGCTGATTAAAAGCTTGTTTCGCTTCGTTTGATCATATGAATGAACTCATTTTTACATCTTTTACACTATCTTTTAGCAGTTTTGTTAAAAACTCTGCTATTTGAGAGTAGTAATGTATAAAATGTTGATAGAAATTAATGAATTTCAGAAAAACTTATATTTTTCAATACATCTTCGATCTGAATCACGTTTTGATGATGTCTATTCTACTTGAATTCATTGAAACACTCTCAATGAATATGACAAATTCTAGAAAATTTACTTTAGTGATGAAGAATTCACACTTCTTCAAGTTAGCATATAGCTTAAACTTTCTTAATCTCTTAAGAATCTGCTTCACGTGATTTATGTGATCAGTCTTCTCTACGAAGAAGATTAGAATGTCATTTAGATAAAAAATATAAAAATTATCTAAAAGCTTTGTCAAGATTTTATTAATATAAGCTTGAAAGATGACAGATGTGTTGATTAAATCAAATGACATGATCATATATTTGAAGTGATTGTAACAAGTATGAAACATTGTCTTTCACTTGTTTTCACGTTGAATTCTGAGATGATGATAAACATTCTTCAGATCTAAATTAGTGAATTGCTTGATTTTATTAAGTTTGTCTAGAGTTTCATTAATTAAAGACAGCAAATGATGATTTTTGACAGTGATTTTATTCAGATCTCGATAGTTCATGCATAGATGAAAACTATTATTCTTTTTGAAAATGAATAGAATAGATGCATCAGTTGAATTGATGAAGTGCTTAATTCATTCTTTTACTAAAACATTATTTAAATACTGTCTCAGAGTCATTAACTCTGTGTTCAACAGATTATACAATGATTCATACGATGATTCTGCAGTGATTTTGATTGCATGATCATGATTTTCATGCAAAGATAGTTTGCCTGCACTCTTTGTTGAGAATATGTCTTCATACTCTTTCAATTTAACGAGTAAAGTCTACGTTTCAAGCGCATTTGTGATATGACTCATCACATTATTCATTACTTTCACTTAATATTCAACAATCAACTCTTTAATGATGTTGATCATGACAAGAGCATACACAGTAAACTCATCTTGTAAAGCTTTCATAAATACTTGTGCAAAGAACAACTCAAATGCGTACTCATTCACGTTGAAACTTTATATTCTTGCAATCATGTTTATTCAAATATGCTTGAATTGCATATTCAACATACTCAGAATCAGAAAAGATTCTTTCTTATCAATAGCATAGAAAATACTTATATATTTTTTTCTCTATGTTTCAGCTGTCTCTCAGTCGATAACACATTTTATAGATGTTATAACAATAAACATTCTGATCATTCATTCAAATAAATCTTGAGAAATCAATGTTCAGTAATAATATATCTTGCTTAATGATGAAATGTTAATTAATCACGTTCATCTCAACATTAATATTCATGTGAATCTTCATTTCTATCTTCTGATCTCTCTGAATTACATGCTTTTTATATATAAAAGTCTTTACAAAGAGAACTTCTTATTTTTCTCTTGATGATTTGAAGCATTTGTCAAGAGCTTGTCTTTTTTCGAAATCTTGAAACAACTCATATGCAACATTGAATCAATGAATACTCAATTTACATCAAATTCTTTTGATTTATTCTTGATCTTTTCATCTTTACAATTAATAAAGTAATGACTTTTTTGATTGCATATGTAACATGTTATATTGAACAAATTCTTGTTATAATGTGACGAAGCATGTGAATTTGTCTTTGATGAAAAGTTGAGTCTGATTAATTAATGAAATTTCTTTCGCTTTAAATGAGTCTTCTTGTTGATTCTATTTTAATCATGCAAGTTTTTGTCTCAAGATCATTTTGATGACAAGACATGTTCTTTTCGCAAATTTGTTTTTAATCGAGTGACAAGATTGATTAATGCATCTCATGTGATAGAAATCAACTGCACATTAGTAATAATCACATGCAGCTCAGATTTTAACTTAATGAATAAATGAGTTCACTTATGCTCATCATTATACAACGAAAGTTGATGTTTTAAAGTGTTCAGATGAGCTGTAAACGTTCATATCATCTGATCTGAACGTTGTGATGAATTCGCGTACTGCTGAGTCATATTTAGACTTCAATTTATTGAATCTTTAATTAAATTCAAAAGAAAGTCAATAAAATTGAATTACATCTGCTGAGCTGCAAACATTGTTTCTTCATGATTAAATCAAAGTTTCTTTGATTCACTCTTAAGATAAATTATGCAGTACAAAATCTTTTTCTCATCATTTTCAAAATGTCAAGAAATGTTTCAAAATGAGATTTCAATGTTACAAATTCACTCTTTATGTTTTCTTATGATTTTGTCATGATACTTAGACTGATTACGTCAAGTTGAGTACTTGAGTTTGAGTTGAGTACTCAACTTGAAAAGTGTCAAGTTAAGTTGAAATTCTTTTGAAAAAGTGTCAAGTCGAGTTGAGAAGTTGAATTCAAGCACTCAAGTCAAGTTAAGAAGCTTGACTCAACAACTCGACTTGAAAACTCGATTCAACTCGACAAGATATTAGATAGATGTAAATAGCTTGATCAAACAGTTTACATGATTTCTCTTCATGACTTTCTATCATGTTTTCTCGTCATGTTTCTCGTTATGTTTCTCGTCATGTTTTTCTTTATGTTTCTCTTCATGTTTCTCTTCATGTTTCTCTTCATGATTTTCTTCATGTTTTTCTTCATGTTTCTCTTTATGTTTCACGTCATGACTCTTTATCAAACAGTCTTCATGATTCTTCATCATGACTTTCTATCAAATGATCTTCATGTTTTCTCTTCATGACTTTTTATCATAACTTTCTATCATGACTCTCTATCATGACTTTCTATCAAACGATCTTCATGTTTCTCTTTATGTTCTCTTTTATGTTTTTCTTTATATTTCTCTTTATGACTTTCTATCAAATGATCTTCATGTTTTTCCTTCATGACTTTCTACCAAAAAGATAATGCAAAAAGATAATGCAAAAAGATAATGCAAAAAGATAATGCAAAAAGATAATGCAAAAAGATAATGCAAAAGTCGGAAAATTTTATATATTTAGCTTTCTTAACGTCAAGCTCAAGTTCTTGACGAGTTGAGTTGAGTTAACTCAATTCTCAGTCGAATCGAGTCACGTCAAGTTGAAAATATGCGTAATTTGACTCAAGTCGAGTTAAAAATATGAGTAACTCAACTTCGAATTGAGTCGAATTTAAAATGTCAACTCAAAACTCAACTTAATGATCAGTTTAATGATACTTCTTCAAAGACATTAAGAGTCTTTGCTTCTGCAAAACAATCTTGTGATGATTTCGTTTTGTCATCATCAATACTATGAAGACAATGTGTAAATCATTCAAATTCTTCATAAGAGTTTAAGTAAAAGCTTGATGACTTTTCTTTATTGTTTCAACGATTTGCAGAGTTTTAGTCTTCAACAAAATAACTATTAACTTCTGTTTCTTTTACAGTTTATTGCGTTGAAGCATTGTTTGTATCAGCTGTTTATTAATATCAAGAGAGAGTTCATCTTCTGTTTCTTCACTTTCTGATTTCATTATGCAACGTTTGTTTTCTGATATGATATCTTGTAAGATTGAAACATTGTCGTTTTGATTCTATTGCAATCATGTTACTGTTATCATGCTTAAATATCAGATCATCATCTTTAAAAAGAGTTTGAAATAATTAGAACTATGATGATTGAGTTTACTAAATGAATAGACAAAATCTATAAGAGTAATATGACAATATGATATTTTAAGCAGACACAGAATAAATATATATTATGATAGAGCTAATTATTAAGAAGCTCTTGATAACTTAAGAAGATCAATTAACTATAGAAAGTTTGTCAAGCATTGTTAAGTCAAGCACGACATAACTCATGATATATTAAGTCGAAGATATGACGTAGTTTAAACAATGTCTTGACAAAGTCATAAAGTTTTAAAGCTAACTTAGATCTAATCTTTGACTCAGTCTCTGACTTTAATCTTTATGAGTCAATTCATCATGACAGCTTTTCGCTTTTTTATTTCTTTAAATTTCACAATCGCTTGTGTTTGCTCTTTTTGCTGCATTTCACAAATTGATTGTATTTTTATTATTATGCATGTAAATTTAGCATCAATGCATCAAGTGAACTAAACATGTATTACGTTTTTCTATTTGCTGATGTAAGCGATTTTTGTTGACTGCAAAATAAATTAACAATGTCATTCTGCAGTTGTTTGCTTGTTGATGAACTCATGCTAAGTTTATCTCATAAATTTATTTCAATTTTTAACGTTGACTTTTTGATTTTTATCATTGATGTTTTGAATTCTGACTTTAAGCTATTACTTTTGCTGAGTTTCACATTATCATTCGTGAAACAAGGCAAGAAAGAGCGCATAAAGCGACTCTTTATATTTCTTTTCGTAGAGATTTTTTCTCATTTCAAGCTTCTAACTTCTAAAAATTTACTTGACATTGCTTAAATATTTCTTTAATCTCTTATTCAGAGCGTTTCACGTAGATAGTAACTTTAGTATAAAGATCTTTTGATTTCTATTTCGAAATCTGCAATAGATCATCTTTTATTATTAATTTATATCAGATGAAAATAATATAAATTTAGTCTGTAAGAATTTATATTACTCTTTTGATAGAAAATGCTTGACGCAATTGCTTTATATTTCAGATATCAAAGTAGTCACGTTATCTTACTCAAAATAGTAATAACTAATCTTGACTTATTGTTTTGCATATCAAGAAAAGATAAAACGAATATTGATTTGATAAGAAATGCTGTACTTCTCTGAAACAATGTTGTTTCTTGTGTGATTTTCAAGCATAAAAGAGAGTTCGATTTCGATTTTTGCTTCAGCACGTAGTTTTCTTTGCTGTTCTGAGATTGATTAATGACTTTTTCTTTTCATCTGAGCTTGATCTTTGATTTGTTACTCAAATTACTGTTTAAGTTGATGATTCTTTCTTTTTGTAATGAACTCTTGTTTCGTCATCGATTTTTATCTTGCAACGCAGTCATCTGTGAAGTTATTGAGTCGAATGAAGACTTGTTTTGATCATATAGTTGTGCTTTCTAACTTGTTGATCAATTTGATATATCATATGTTTCAATAAATTGCTGTTGTCACTGTCAGATCATACATTTATCTACGTGAAAAATTGAAAGCTCATGAAAATTATTAGAATGCATTCTCTACTATTGATCAGAATCATGCATTAAATGATTTCAATTGCACATTTATACTAACAGTCTATTCAACATTTATATGACATAAGTCAAATCAAGAGCAGAATAAAGTTATTTAATACAATTATACTTTATCTTTTCATCATATGCATCTCTCTTTCATCACATATTTCTCTGCTCAATGAATAATAATCATTAAGCAAGAGAACGCAGTTTTTGACATTATAATCATGAACATTATGAATGCAAAGAAAACATCTTTCATTTTCAAATCAAGAATTGAATCAAAACATCATTTGTATAGAATATCATCAATGAAGAGCAAAGCAAAGATGATGCATCATAATCAAACAGCATAAACATTCTCATCAAGAGTTTACTTAAGCATCACATGCTGAATAGAAGCTATAGATTCATTACTGATAACATAGTATCAATTTTATTGTTTCAATGACGTGAAATCATCATGTAGTCGATGAATTTTCTTTCTCAAAGAGTTTGTTCATTCAATACACATAACATAGTTTTCTTCATGAGTTAAGTTTAAATCAATGTCACAAAAATGTATGAATTTAAATCAAATCAAATCAAATCAAATTTATTAAATAAATAAATTAAGTTTATAAAAGTGATATGATAATAATAATAATAAATTCATACACTCTTGTGACATCGATTAAGTCGACTCATGAGAAACTTTATGCTATTTATATCGAGTGAACAAAACTCTCTAAGATAGAAAATCACTCGCTGTTTATACAACTGCTTCACGCAGTTGAAACTATTATTATGAGACTATGTATCAAATTAGTTTGCGTTGATCGCATGTTAAAGAATGAGTGATTCAATTATTTTAAATTGTTTCAGAAGCTTTGTTTTCATCATTATTCTTGCAGCTGCTCTGAAACTCTTCATGATAGTGATGATTATTCAATAGTTTGAAAAGTCAATGTCTTGTAACATTCTTGATTGCAAATGCAATCAGTTCAAGCAATGCATGAATACATGTTTCGTTGTCTGATGATTTCAGTTGCATTGCATGCTATCTGCGTCTGAAACATTTCTGAAGTACAGATAAACATTCAAATTTATGCATTCAATTCTGATGTAAATGATGAAAGTGCTTTCAACTTTCTGAAAATTATTTCATATCTTTATCATCTTGTTGAACAGATGCAATCTTTATGTTGAGATGATGTGAACATCTGCAATGCATTTTCTATATTTTTCTTATCATTACTTTCACTGATTTCTGTAATACTGCATTATTGCAATACTGTCACTAGTCAAAATCGTTGCAGCAAAAACTATTCACTTGCATTTCAACTGTATTTTCACATCTTCTCAAATTGAATTGTTTAGAAGCATTACTTTCTTGATGATAAAAGAATAAAAGATGATGTGATTGACATTCATCAGATGAATATGTATCAGTTTGCATGCTTGTCTGATTTTCTGCATATGATCATTGATTCAACTGCATAACGCGATCTTGTCTTGCAGCATGTTCAGATAAACATGCAATGAGCTTATGTACATTTCTGCTTTCAAAGTCTTGATGCTTACTTTTTTGAACATTTTTGCAATGTGATGCAGAGTTTAATTCTGTAATGTTTCAAGTCTGTATTTTTTGTCTGACAACTTTCTCTCTTTTTCTCGCTGATGTTAAACTGATGCTTCAAATGCAATTTCTGATTTTACTACTGCTGAGTATATTTGTCTTGCTTTTGTGAAGATTATCTCTCATGTAAAGACTTTGAATTGACTAAGTGCTAGCATTCATGTGACGTGATTCACTTTGATTTGACAAAGATGTGCATCTTATTGCAATTTTATGTTCAGTTGTACTCTCAGAACTTGCATGTTTGATTTCAACTTAACAACTGAACTTTCTATTTATATGTTAATCATCATGTTAAATCTCTTTGATTTTCTAATAAAGTATGTAAATTTATACTTTTCTGATGCAAATGTTATGTCATGAGTGTGAACTCATTTCATGCAGATGTCGTGCATTCTGCTCAATGTTTTGCAAATTTCTTTGATGAATTTATTTTATGTTAGAATGTTAATGTCATTTATAAAGTTGAGCACTTTAATCTTAATTTTCAATGCTTCATACTTTTCAATCAGACTTACATTGAAGAATAGAAAGAGAATTGATAAAATGAAAAATCTTTGCAATATGTTTACGTTTATCTTGCGTATATCACTCATTTATTCATTGAATTTCAGCAATGTTTCTTGATTCTTAAGAAAGCTGCATGCTCATTCAACTATGTAGTCTGAAGTTCTTTTCATTTTCAGAGTATGCAGAAGTCTGATGTGCAAGACTTAATTGAATGCTTCAATGACATTTAAACTTAGCATGAACGTTACATATTTGATTTTACAGTCTCATATTGTGTGAATCTGATCTACTAGTATATTTAATGTCAAGATCATGAATCATTTGCATTTCACTTTCATTTGAGCATCAGATAGCATGTGATGAATTTCAGCTATATTGCTCAGTCTTTTAATCATGATTGACTTTAGAGCTTTGCTCATGATATCAAGCAGAGTAATGAGTTAATATGTTTTCAAATCAGTATAATCACTCTTTTTCAATTTATATAATATTATCATTTGAGTTTTTTTGAACTGCTTCAAATGATATTTATGTGTTATACATGCATTGAATAAACTCGTCAATATTGAGATCAGTTTTGCAAAATTTATTTGCAGCACTCTGTTCAAAATGTCTGAGATTTTTAATGCTTTGTCTGCTTTTATTCTTTTAATTATTTGTCTCACTTCATCTTTTGAAATGCATGAATTAAATAACATTGTCAAGAGTAGAAATGAGTCTGTGATGTTGTTAATGTTTGTTTAAAAGAGTGAGAGAAAGAATTTTTCTTGCAATATCTCGATTTTTTTCTCGAACATCATTGTCATTTGATCAATGTCACTTCGCTTTAATGACAAAAACTGAGAAAGTTTTTTAGATAGTTGACTTTTGATTCTGACTTATTTTGCGAAGCATCATATTGACTTAAGTGCATCACTCAGCTTATGCATTTGTGATCTAAAATGTATGCACTTCGCTTGTTGAATGATCTTGTTTTTATGATCATTGTGTTTCAGATATTTATTTCACACATCTAGTGTGCTCTGTATTTTTCATACAATTCACAGTTATCTTGATTTCATTATTATCTTTGAGCAGTTTAAATTTCAGAAGTTCTTTACTCAATTTGATGACTTTGTCAAAAGAATAAATTTCTCAATGATTTTTTGTAACATCTTAATAACTTTGCACATTCTTTCGTTCATCATCATCTTGCTGTTCAAAGAATGATTCAACGAAAGATGCATATGTAAATACGCACTTAATGCTTTTGTGTTCATTTTCTTTCATAACTATTGAGTTGAAGACTATACTGAAGTTGTTTATAAACAAAGTTCTATAACAATTGAAAGATAATTCAATTCTTGATGCAAATCAATGCATATCTTGCACTTATATATCATAAACTGTATTTTCTCGCTGCTAAAGACTAAATCAATAGTTGTAAACTGATTGTAAGTTTTACAAGTAATAATGTTTAATTTCAGCAATAATTTCAGCTTAGCATTAGTAATAATATCAAGTAAACTGTTGATCGCTGCATGTTGAGTGAAGTATCTTCATTCTTCTCAGTGAAAGTGATGTAGATTGAAATCTCTCATGATCAGTTGTTTGCAATCATCTTTAAATAACTTGCTTAAGCGAGAAATTATTGAAGATTTCTCTATAAATGTAAAGAACAATGAACATGAATTGTAAATGTTTATAAGTTGCAACATTTGCATTTCATCATCTGTGTTACAAGTTAATATTCTGATTAAGCAGATGTCTGACTCAACTATTTTTATCACTTATTGATTGAGTCTTAAGCATTTGTTTACATATATGCAAGTTCTTGACTGTGATGACGTGTTTTTCACTAGATAAAAGAAGTTGTGAACTGAGTTAAATGATTGCATATTGTTAATGTTGTGACTCTGCTTTTGTATGATTATGATGTCAAAATCACGAACTTCTCTGTTGATTAAAAACAATTTCTGAATTTTCAATGATTTTCTGATGTTATACTGTAGTATTTATAGAAAAAAATTGATTCATCATAAAGTTATTT
>JAABUR0100007138.1_pt1 | contig 13335 bp, 12 predicted proteins | sample 5560091 | NCBI WGS metagenome assembly JAABUR01 (sample SAMN10711879, study PRJNA513375) | rock metagenome | isolation source: Antarctica rocks | place: Antarctica: Victoria Land, University Valley sud
AATTTTAGCGCTTGGCCATGCATAGATAAATCTTGGATCGTAAGCTTTGCCACACATTGCATAATTGCCTGCTCCGTAGCTGTTGCCTATAACAATCGAAATTTTTGGAACTACAGAATTAGCTACTGCATTCACCATTTTAGCTCCGTCTTTAATTATTCCTGCGTGTTCGCTTCTGGTGCCTACCATAAATCCAGTAACATCATGGAGAAAAACAAGGGGTATTTTCTTTTGATTACAATTCATAATAAACCTTGCAGCTTTGTCTGCGCTGTCATTATAAATTACTCCACCCATCTGCATTTCACCCTTCTTATTTTTCATTACCAATCTCTGGTTTGCTACAATACCAACTGCCCAACCGTCAATTCTTGCATAGCCGCATAGCATTGTTTTTCCATAATGCTCCTTGAATTGTTCAAGCTCACTATTATCAGTAATTCGTTCTATTATTTCCAACATATTATACGGCTTTATATTTCCCGGAGGCAGAAATCCGTATATTTCATTTGGATCTTTTTTAGGCTTAATAGAAGTAGTTCGGCTAAATCCGGCTGTTTTAGGAGAGGCTAATTTACTTATGATTTTTTTTATCTGGTCGAGGCATTCCTGTTCCGTTGCAAACTTATAATCAACAAGACCACTTATTTCATTATGTGTTGAAGCTCCGCCAAGCTTCTCTGAATCTGCCTCTTCGCCAATGGCTGCTTTTACAAGATAAGGTCCGGCAAGATAAATACTTGCTCCTTCCACCATCAATGTTTCGTCGCTCATGATTGGTAAATAGGCCCCACCTGCAACGCATGCACCCATGACTGCTGCAATTTGTGTTATGCCCATTGCACTCATTCGGGCATTGTTTCTAAAAATCCTTCCAAAATGTTCCTTGTCAGGAAAAATCTCATCCTGCAAAGGCAAAAAAACTCCTCCGCTATCTACAAGATAAATTACCGGAAGATTATTTTCCATAGCAATTTCCTGCATTCGCAAATTCTTCTTACCGGTAATGGGAAACCATGCTCCTGCTTTAACTGTCTGGTCATTAGCGACAATAACACATTGTCTTCCGCTGACATATCCTATTCCAGCAATGGTGCCACCTGCCGGGCAGCCACCTTGCTCTGCATACATCTCATAACCAGCAAAAACGCCTAATTCAATAAATGTTTTTTCATCATCTATTAAATAAGAAATTCTTTCACGAGCTGTTAATTTATTTTTCTCATGTTGTTTTTCGATTGCAGTTCTTCCGCCACCCCACTTTATCTTTTCATAATGCTGGTTTAGATTACTGATAGCCATTTGCATCGCATCCCTATTCTTTTCAAATTCAAAGTTCATAAGTGCAGGTTGTTAACAAAGATAGGGCAGGGGGAGTCTTTTTTAAAGGCAATTGTTACTTAAATTGTCACTTAATGTGTCAAAAGGTGAAGTATGGGTTTTATCAATTAAAGATGAGGCTGTTTGTGCTTGTTGTTTATTTTCACTTTGAATGCAACTCATTAAACAATATATAAAAAATCACTATTGTCCGACAAAAATAATGAAAGGGTGAGCTGAAATAGTCACCCTTTTTAGTTATGTTTGAGTTACCACACCTAAACAATAACTATGAGTGAAGTTAAGCAATTTGTCGGACAGCCGGTTTTATCTCAAATACTTTCTTGTATTCCTGCTGCCATTATTAATAAAGCAAGCAGAAAGCACAATGCTAACCGCTATTATAAGAAAATACCTGTTCGGGTACATTTGGTAAGCTTGCTATATGGAGTATTCAGCTATTGCAACGGTCTTGGGGAGTTGTGCGAAGGCATGTTGGCCTGCGAGGGCAAGCTTACTCATCTTGGTCTTGACAAAGCCCCTGCCCGCAGTACTTTGTCGGATGCAAACACCAGGCGCAGCTATTTGTTTTTTGAAACGGTTTACTTTGAACTGCTTGCTCAATATCATAGTTTTGTTTCGGACAGCCGGTTAAAAGGGCTTAGCATCCGAAATTTAAAGATTATAGACAGCACTACCATTCGATTGTTCAGTGATATTTTAAGAGGTGTAGGCCGCAACACCAAAGATGGTTCACGCAAGAAAGGGGGCATTAAAGTACATACGCTCATGGATGCTTTTAGCGGTGTAGCCGAATTTGTGCGCATGACTGAAGCCAAAGTACATGACCGTAAATTCCTTTACCATATTGATTTACCAGCCAATAGCTTTATAGTTTTTGACAAGGCTTATAACCATTACAGCCAGTTTGCAAAATGGACAACCAGAAAAATCTGGTTTGTTGCCCGGATGAAGGACAAATCAGTCTATCACGTAACCAAAGTAATAACGGACAGGACAAAAAAGAAAAATGCAAAAGGTGTTTTAAAAGACCAATACATTACCGTAGGATATAAGAACACTAATGGAGAAGTTCTTCGATTAAAGCTTCGCAGAGTTACCTTCAAAGCCGAAGACGGAAAAATATATGTGTTCATCACTAACAACTTTACCCTTCCTGCTTCTCAAATAGCCCTCATTTATAAAAGCAGATGGATGATAGAATTATTATTCAAGCAAATCAAACAAAACTTTCCTTTAAGATATTTTTGGGGCAACAGCGAGAATGCTATCAAGATGCAGGTGTACTGTGTGCTGATAGCACAGTTACTAATGGTTGTCATCAGAAAAAAGGCAGCTACCAAAAAATCATTTGCCAATATGATAACAGTTATACGATTGCATTTGATGAGTTATGTAGAACTTTTTGAGTTTATTAAAGACACCTACAAAGCCTGGCGTAAAACACATAACTCACCCAATGCTTTTGCCACTTGATTTTACCCCCCAACTACCCCTGTTTTTAAAACAAAATTTTTTATAACTGAAATCCTTGCCCAAAAAGGAATGTAGAGCTTACTGCCGTAACTTTAGTCGGACAATAATGATAAAAAATAAACCAAAACAAGATAAGGTACTAGGTTTTATATAAAAACGTTTTTACAATTTTATTTTCAAAGTCAATGTCGGTTGTGACTTGAAACAAAGGTGTTTTGTTGCGGAAATAATACTCTTTGATTATTAAAACTAATTGTTGCAGACTTACGTGCATTTTTTGCCGAACTTATAAAAAAGGGGATACTGACTCCCATCATTGCAATACCTGTATAAAATAATGCTTCTTCCGGGTGCTCGTCCTTGCCGATATTTTCAAAAACATTATTAGATGCAAACGTCAAACCAATAATTGTTGCTGCACCTCCGCCTCCTAATAAAACCCAACCTATAGTTTTCTGTGTTTTACTTTTTTTTAAATAATGGTCTTTGGAGAGTGCCGGAGTTTGGCTAAATGGTTTTACTGCTAAAAATAAAAGTGTAAGAAAGAAAACAATCTTTTTCATAATACTATTTTTTTGCCTGCTCTTTCAAGAAGGGAAATCATGGAAATGTAGTGGGTGTTAATTTGATTATCAGGAAATCTTCACATTTTTAAACTCACCCTCTTTAAGTGAGAAGCTGCTCCATCCGGAATTTTGAATATTGAATGAGTAAATATTGCCTGCAAAATTACCATCAATTGTTCCGGAACTATACCTGCTTATTGAAATATTCAAAATATGAGAATTAAGGTATACACCCTTTACATTTCCAGTTTCAACAATCGTCGAGAAACCTCTGTCAGCAGTATATTGTCCAGTTCTTACACTATCTGTAGTGATCCTGATGTCTATAGCATTGGTTGTTCCTTTTCGTCCCTGTATACGGAGCCAATTATCTTCTAATAGTTGCGATGCTAATACGCCTTCCCCATTTATGTTGCCCGCATCACCCTTAATTAGTACGAGCTTTCCATCAACTTTGTATTTAATATATACATCACCTGGCAGAATAGTATTTTCCGGATTTTCCGGATTGTTTTTACTGCACGAAAAAAAAACAAAAGCCATAGTTGCTAACAAGAGTATTTTTTTCATGATTTTTATCTTATAAATTATAATTCAGGGTGAGCTCTACCAATTCATCCTGAAATTCATTAAATACCTTATTCAAATCGCTTTCTGCATCAGTTCCAAAGTTGATAGAGAAAATATGCAGCACTTTTTTATTAGGGAAGTAAAACAGGTTAGCTGTATAGGCCAGGTCTCTTCCTTTATGAGCGATGCCTGCGTCAACACCTTTTGAAAGAAAAGATTTTTGAATACCATAACCGTAAAGATTAGTGCCATCTTCTAAGTATTTCGTTTCGCTAATTGGTGTTATTTATCCGTATGCGATACGATGCTGAAAGTTTAAAAAACAAACCATCACTCCAGTTATAATCAATGCTATAATTTTTATTTCTTTCAGTGCCTGAACGAAGTTTTCTAAGAATACCAGCACCAGGTTCCAAAGTAAACACAATATTTTTTGTAGCGTAACAATCTAAAAAAGCAGAAAGTTGGTTATCGTCTATGCGTAAATAATTATCATTGGTTAACCTGTAAGAATTGGTAATTGCCCTGAAGGTAGCGCCTGTATAAAAATGATTAGATAATTTATGTTCATAAGTAAGCCTGCCGGGTAATATTCCGAATAAATTATTTCGTTGGTTTATGTTCCAGTCAATACCTGCTAAAGGCATTACAAATAATCCAAAGAATTCGCTGTTTATGTAAACACCGAACTTATATTTCAAAGTTTCTTTTCGTTTATAGTTCGCAATGATGGCTCCACCAAATTGATAAGCATAGCCCTTTAATTTTAAATCTTCACTATTATACCTTGAAATAGCAGTGATGGTTAATAACCAATAATTTTTATCTAACGGAACTATTGCAGTTAAAGGCAAAGCAATACTACTTACACCGGGCAAAAAATTTTTATTATCTGCAGAATCTATATTCCAGTTTTCATAAAAAGGGCTGAACACTAAAAATGCATTGTTTTTTAATTTGATTGGAAGATCAGAACCAATATAAGTATGCGTAAATGGTGTGGCATTCTTGCTGTTAAAACCCTTTGTTAATCGGATATTTAAAGGGTCGACATAAGGTTGGGCAATAGCGCTGGCAGTTGCTATAATGGTAATAAGGATGAAAAATATTTTATACATAGCAGTTATCCTTAATTTAATATTCTGTTCTCAAAATATTTTAGCAATTGCTGTCTTTAGTAGTCTTTGCTGAAAGCGCGGTCTGTTGTTTGACTAAATAACTTTATAAAGAAAAGTAAAAGCATCATTGAAAGAATTTTTAATTACGTTAAATATGCACTTTCAAAGAAATAACAGACTGTGATTTCAGGGTAAATGAATTTAGCTGAGGCATAAATCTTTTGCTATTTCCAACACCTATCTCTGCTGCTCTTTTTTTGTTTTTTGCACCTGCATGTAACAATGGAATACTTATCAATGTATAAGCTATGCTTCCTGCAAAAACTGTGGTAAATATTGGTCTGTCTATTAAATCGGGGTCGCTGGCAGATTTTATTAAAAAATAACCTGTAAACAATGCCACTGCAGCACCTGTGCTTAAAATCGTCCACCCTGCTGCTTTTTGCCATTTGCTTTTTGTAAGAAGCCTTTTTTGTATCTCAAAATTAACAGCCGAGTCCCTGGTTTGAGATAAAATACAATTGTATATCAAAATACATGTTAACACTAAAAAAACTTTTTTCATCATAACAATCATTTATCATTTCAATATAGAATATTAATAATTATCATTTCATTTTAGGTGTTTTCTTTGTAAGAAACATGCTTATAAAAGTACAGGTATTGTCTTTTTTAAGATTGTATAAAAACGGCAATCTTGCGGTATAAATACGAGAATTAGAAAATGCCTTACTACATATATTTTGTATTGCAACAATTGTACTAACCAAAAAATGCTAAAAACAGACGAAGTAGGAATAACCCCAAAATTATACGCAAGGGTTATAAGATTTTCAATAACTAAAATCTTTATAATTAACCTAACCGCCCCCTACATTACCAAATGTTAAACTTGATGCAGCAAGACCAGCTAATAGTATGACTACTCCTATTGGTGTCCCAGCCAGAATTATGCCTCCAACAACATGTGACCTTTTAGTTGCCTCCGCATTTTTTTGATTAATGTCTATCCTTGATATAGCGGAGACGGGAATAGAAAAATTAGCAGTATCAGAAACACTATTGGCATTTAAATATAAATGCACCTCATTAAGTACTTCGTATCCATGTTCTTTTGTATAGATATTTTTTTCCTTTGATTTAGGATGTAAATATTTAAGCTGAATGTCGTTTAAAGGAAAAAGGTCTCCTTCAAGCTTATTTTCTCTAATGGAAGCGTTTGCTAACATAAAAGAGGTGTCTTTTAAATGAATAATAAATTGTTTATTGCTATTTTTTAAAGCTTCTATGGTATCATTAGTATTAACGCCTGTAGCTGTGTTTATCTTGTACAATTCCGCACAACCTGTCATTATCATTGTTATTACAAGAATACCTGCAGCGGGTAATATTCTGCAAGGTGTTGTTGACAAAAGATAGATAAAATAACGTAAAGCAGGAGGAAACATTTTCATTTTTTATGTTTTTAATGCAATAAATAAGTATAAACAAGTCGTTAGCTAAAAATCAGATTAAAGCAACTGATGAATTTAGAATCATAACTGTATTTTTAAAGTCAATGTTGGCTGTGTCTTTAAAACAAAAGTGTTTTGTTGCGGAAACAATATATTTTGATTATTAAAACTTAAGGTAGCAGCTTTACGTGCATTTTTTGCTGAGCTTATAAAAAAGGGGATGCTGCCCAGAGCAGTAGCAGCGCCTGCTGCCATTACAATGACATAGCCTTCTCCCGTCATAATTGCGTTGAAATAGTCATCTTTAGCTTGTTTAATTAATAACAGATAACTTACTGTTGTCATTGCTGCACCTCCCCCAAGCATAACCCAACCTATCGTTTTCTGTGTTTTACTTTTTTTTAAATAATAGTCTTTGGAGAGTACCGGAGTTTGACTAAATGATTTTACTGCTAAAAATAAAAGTGTAAGAAAGAAAACAATCTTTTTCATAATACTATTTTTTTGCCTACTCTTTCAATATACAGTTTTCGGCTTCCCTGTGATGGCAAAGCATGCGCTATTTATTCACGCTTAAGATACTTCGCAAGTGAAACGTTTTAATAATTTTATTTGAATATTCTCTTTTGCTGCTTGTATTATTTCATAGTGCGTTAGATTAATTATTCCAGAGAAGAGTATATGTCTTAGTGTCTGAGCTATTTGTTCTGGTTCTCTTAATAATTCCCACACCTTTTGCCCAATAAGTGTCGACTTTAATATAATGATATACTCAGAACTTATTAAAGTCCTTTATTGATTAATAAAATATTTTTAACAGAAACAGTGCCCGACACCGTTTCTGTTTTTTAATCAATCACAAGTTGGTAAAGTTGCAGGATAAGACTTATCATGTACATTTTCACTCCAGCAGTTGTTAGTTCCATTGCCATCCCAAAGCAGGTCAACACCCGGGAAAGGGATATTTGCAGGAGGAGCAGAACCATTTTTCTTTACAAGATTGTTTATCACTTTTACATGATCAGGGTTAGGTTCAATGTCTTTAAAAGCTTCAGGTGGAAGGCCTGCCAATGAACCAAGCACCACAGTACTTGCGACACCTATTCCTACGAAATTGTTATCTCTTACATCATTATTTTCAATAGTTGTATGGTCAGTGCCGACAATAAGAATACCTGAACCAACGGGAACGACTGCCTCAAATCCACCTTCCTCTCCCGCAAAATTTTCGTGATTATTATCATTAACCTCGTTTTTGGAAATAGTGATATTTGATGATGTTTTAACCTGCAATCCCGGCAACAGTACCACCAATATACCTGCTGTATTATTATAACTGTGATTGAAGTTAGCAGTCACATTACTGCAATTTTCTACCTCGAGACCGTTTACATTGGCATATGCTTCGTTGTAGTTCATATCTACATCAGATGATTGGCCGACATAGATACCGGTATCAGAGTGTCCTGTTGCCACACAATGTTCTATAACCCCGTGTTTAGAAAGAACGGGAAATAAACCATACTCGCCATTATCAATAGTGGTTACATGCGACAATAGAAATCCATCAACATGTATTAAGAAAACGCCATTTTCTTCAAAATCCCTGACTGTTACATTTTTTAAAACGAAGCCATCTCCATTCTCCTTTACAGTTATTCCATTTTCTTCATCTCCCGGATTTTGAATAGTTACTCCTCTTTTATTGTCTCCAAGACCCTTTATTGTTATATTCTTTTTATTTACCACTATAGCTTCTTTATATATGCCCGGTTCAATTATTATTACCGACCCGTTGACAGCCACATTAACAGCCTCTTGAATAGAACTGCCGCTATGTACGATGATTTCATTTTTTCCTTTGTTTGGAGGAAAATCTTTTTTGCAACTGGAAAAGAAAAACACCGCAGCAGCAAAAATGTAAAGAATAAATGCGCCTTTGCGCAGCAAATTATTGCTAAGAGCGGGATAGTTTGTTGAAGTTTTCATGTTTTGTTGTTTTTAAAATGAACAAAATTGTTTGTTGAGAAAGGAAAATTGTTATTGTCTGCAGGTCATTTAAAAAGATAGAAAAAAATTTAGTTTTTATATTTGAAATTTATTTTTCTAAAACCATATGCCTTAAAAACTTGTAAGCCTTAATTATCGAAATCCTAATGAATTTTACTCTTATATTTTTTGCCAAAATTTTCTTGCAGGGAATGCATTTAAAATTTCCATTTTTTAATAAGTCCGGTTATTTGATTCTGGCTAATCCTTCTTCAATGACTGCATATTTTTTTCTTGAGAATTTATCAAAAGCGCCCTTTTTACGAAACTTATACAGCTCCTTATAATTTACTTTGCCAGTGATTGGCTCAAGGCTATGATAGTACCCGCCACTTACAAGAAAATACGAGGATAAACTTTTTTGCTTTGCTTCGGAAATCTTGTAAACAAATGAAATTGATTCATCCTCTGCAAGATGACTGTATTGTTTATCGCTGTGCAGCAATAATTTTTTTTGGTCGGAGCCATCTGTTTTAACAGCCCTGGAAGGTTCCATTACCAATGTTTCAAAGTTCCGATTGGTACTATAATCAATCCCTGCAAAATCAATATCCCAAAAGCGGTAGATAGTTTCAAGCTTTATTTCTATTTTATCTGATTGAATGCCTTCAGTCTCTAATCCCATTATCATATCTCTGCTTGCCGTATTACCAATCATCGGAAAATAATCGATAAATTTCCAGCCCTTATTTGTTTTAAGATATACCATTAAAGGCAGAGCCTGATCTGTTTGCCATTTGGCAAGTTTCGCCGGGTTTGCACGCTCCTGCTTTTCTCTCCACTTTTCAAAATTTTCCCCAAACAAGTTGATGAAATCTTTATGCAGGTAACCGCCCCATTTACTGTTTCGTGCATGTATTACAAGTTTTGCTTTACCGGCAGTTTTAGGTTTGTTGAATGTAAGTATTACATCACTAAACCCATTTTCATTGGCTTTATTGCTGAAAGAGTAATATTGGTCATCTGTTTTAGACAGAAGGTTTCTTACATCATTATCTTTATCCATTGATGCAGTTAACGGAGCAGCGGTGTTTTGAAAACATAAAATCTTTCCATACCTGTCCTGTAATACGCGAGTATCAGCAGGATGATTTACGTGTAATAACTGCACTTCGTTGATATATTGTTCTTCGTCCTTTGCATTAGCTATTTTAAAAGAAATATTACCGGCTGCTGCAGGTATATCAGTGAGGGGCAGATAATCTTTGCGTTCAAGCGTCGAGTAAACAGCACCACTGTAAAGGCCACTGGAAAATTGGTATTGACCATCCCGTTCAATATATACCTGTGGGCAATTACAATCACCGCCAGTTGTTGGAGCTGGATCAGGTGTGACGGCCACGGCTATCAAACCTACCAGAACAGACACACTTGCCACAACACCCACAGTACTTAAAATGTGATTGCCAGTGGTTGCTGATTTATTTAATTCGTAAACATCGGCGCGGGTAAAAGTTGATAAAGGCGCGGAGAATAAGGAATCATCATTCTTTATTCCCGTATTTCTGTAGAGGTGTACTTCTATCAATGCATCTTTTTTATCAATATGTTTTACACGGTTATTTTTAGCGATAACAGGATTTAAATATTTTGCATGCTCCTCAGGCAGTGTAACTAAAGTACCATTTAAGGTATCACCTTTAAGCAAAATATTTTCAAGGCCCTTGACAGTATATGGAAAATGGACAATAAAATATTTATTTCTGAATTGAAGCTCTTGTATCGCAGCTTTATCAATAGCTTTTGTTGTATTGGTACGATAAAAATTAAGATAGCAACCACTTAAGGTAATAACTATAAATGACAGATATACAGAAACAGCTTTTTTTCTTTTAAGCATAATAAAAAGTAAAGGAAAAAAAATAAAAACTGCAATGTCTGACAGGTCTGAAAGTAAAGTTTTCATATTGTGAAGCTTTAAAAATTTGAAGGGATTCTTTTATTCATTACACGAAACCATAATGGTGGAACAAGTGACAACAAAACCATGAAGGAATAGCCTGCCGGATGCACCGGCGAGTCATCATGATGTGTAAGTTTTTCGAAAGAACGGCCTGGATGCATGTGGTGGTCAGCATGATTTTCTAATTGAAAAATGTTTAATGATTTTCCATGATGCCCCGCATTCCAGGCATGATGCACATCAAGCCTTTCATAATTTCCTTTCAAATTTTTTTGCCTCCTTAAACCATAATGCTGCAGGTAATCCATTATATGGAGCAGTATTATAGCAATAGAACTTTGCACCAAAAAAAATAGAAGCGAAAAAGGACCAAGAACAAACAGTATCATCAGCATCAATAAAATTTGCAAGGCTGCAAAAAGCAGGATCCGGTTATGCATAAGAGGCGAAGAGCCGGATAAACGAAATATTTTTTTTGCTTCTATTTTCCAGGCGTTTTTGAAAGTTCCTTTTACAGATCTGGGAAGGTATCTATATAATGATTCACCCGGGAAGGCAGTGTGCGGATCCTCCGGGGTGCAGGCATATACATGGTGGCCCCATACATGCTCAATGGCATAGTGCATGTAATTGTTTTGCAACAGCAAAATATAGCCTGCTGTTTGCTCAATTTTTGTAAACCGGTGAATAAACTCGTGAGCTAATGTAAAACCGAGTAAGCCATTTATTATACCAACAGATAACGCAAAACCTGCAAATGAAACAGCGGTAAATGCTTCATGACCCGTTTTATAAACCGACCATCCTGTTAATACAACCAGTACCGGTACAAAACATAATGCAACGCGGGTATAGCTTTCAGAAGGATATACATCGTGATGTGAGTGCGATTGTGTGCCCTTTGCTGCAGGTATTAAAAGATTGAAAACGGGATATGCAACAAAGCAACATAAGGGTACAAGAAAGTTCCACCAGCCGCCCAAAAAGTAGCCCGCGACGACCAAAGCGGGTCCAAATAGCAGTATTAAATAATTTTCAGGTTTCATAATTGAAGACTTTTGGTTGAGTTTTTATAAGCATTGCATCCGCCCGATGCCATCAATACCAGATTTTCTTTTATCGGATCATGTAAGGCAGAAAATAACTTTTGCTGGCAAAAGGGGCAGTTGTGCACATCACCATCGGTATCAATATATACATAGCGGTTACCTGCACCGCCACAACCCAGGCGCCTGCTGTAGAAACCATGATAAACAACTGCCGGATAATTTCGATAAGCTTTATTAAAGTTGTAAGTGATATAAAAACTTTCTATCTGGGCTATTTGTATGTCAGTTAAGGAAACATCTTTGCCCGCGTAATGACCTACAGCCCGTGGTTCAAGTACCTGTATAAACGATACTCCCCATTGCTTTGCAAGCTCTGCATAACGGGCAAGGTTTTCTGAAGTAATAAATTCCTTGGTTGCACAAAGTGATAAACAAACTATAAGGCCAGATTTTCCTGCATTAGCGACCGCTTTTTCAGCCCATTCAAATGCGTTTTTTTTACCCCGGAATAGGTTATGTGATTCCGGGATCCAGTGATCTAAACTCACGGTAATACCGGTAAGGCCTTCTTTTTTTAATGACGCCGCCCGTTCTTCGGTAAACATGTACCCGGATGTATACAACCAGACTTCAGTGCTCCTTTTTATGTTTCTGAGAATATAGATAATATCATCAAAACGGTTTAAGGGCTCACCCCCGCTTAATTGCAACTGATTTATGCCTACACGCTGAAATGAACGAATAACTGACAAAAGGTCTTCTCTCAAAAGTGTTTCCGTTTTATTCAATGCCTCCCACTCAAAACAATGTTCGCACCTGTAGCCGCATTTTTTTGTAATACCGAAAATAATAGTATCCAAACATGGATCTGCACTTGCGCCGTCCACCTTCTCCAAATTGTTTAATACGAATCTATTGAAAGCTTTTTAAGGCCATCCCGGTGCGGTAGATGTGAAATAATACTTCCCGTTCACTTTTGCATATTTAATAATCGTATGATTATCCCGGAACTTATTCTTAAGGGTACTTAACTTTTTTGCTGCTTTGAGAGCCCTTAAAGGGTTTTTAAAAATATATAACGAAAGGATGGTTATATTTAACCAAATACCTGCTTTAATTATTTTCTTATGTATGCCCCAAACCATAGTTGATGCTCTCGCTGCCTGGCTTGTATTGGCATTGAGCAGATTTCTTCTGCCAAAGGGGATGATTTCTTCAGAAACCGAAATAGTTTGCATAATTTTTTTATTTGATAATTTGCATAAACCCTACTTGTTTAATTTGTTCTAATGCCATTGTCTTATTCAGCCTGGTGATTTTAGCATAAATGCTTTATTTAATCAGTCAATGCATCGAATTATTTCTTAGACAGATATTCCATTTGTTCTTTATTGAATTGTTTGAAACGCTGTAAACTAAATTGTGCAAATGCTCCGGGTTTTTTGAACTCTTGTAAAAACTTTTTGTCGGGGCTGCCTTTAAAATTTCTTACATGCTCATAATAACCTTTTGTATGCAGAATAAATGTGTAAGCTTCATCATTGTTGTTTGCCGGCTGCCATTTATCTTCAAGCGTGGCAACAGTACCCGGCAAAGGCTGCTCAAGAAATTGATTGTCTTCTTTCGATACCACATTCAAAACATTTTTTCCTGATTCGTCAATCGCTATATATGGTTTTAATATTTCTGTATCCATTTTTTTATCAGAGCTGAAATCTATAGCAGCATAATCCAGTTCCCAAAAAAGATAGCCGCTGCTGAGTTTTATTTCAACGTTGGAGTTTTTTACAGATGAAAGATCAATAGGTA
>JAABUR0100007145.1_pt1 | contig 13323 bp, 9 predicted proteins | sample 5560091 | NCBI WGS metagenome assembly JAABUR01 (sample SAMN10711879, study PRJNA513375) | rock metagenome | isolation source: Antarctica rocks | place: Antarctica: Victoria Land, University Valley sud
GCGACCGAGGTCGGCACGGGCTACGTGCTGATATTCCACGGTCGCGATGGTACGCGAGTGCTGGTCTCGCAGCGCGTCCAGATGAGTACGTACCTCCGGCAGCCGCGCCACGTCCGGTTCGAGCTGGGTCAGCTGGACGCGAAGGACGGCATGCTGTCGCGACGAATCCGCTAGACGGTCGTGCAGCTGTCGCAGCTCAGTACCCTCGGCCTTCAGCTCGGCTGCTCGAATCTTCAGTGGTTCCAGGGAGGCAAGGTCGGATTCCGCAACACGTAGCTGGGCTTGCACTTCACCGAGCCGTTCAGCTTCGCGGGCCGCCTCCTCTGAGGATTGGCGACGTTTGGACAGCTCGTCGACCTGGCGCACCAGTACGGCGACCTGACGATTCAGCCTCTCGATCTGGCTCTCGATTTGCGGCACTTCGCGGAGCCTTCCCTGTGCCTCGCCGATCGACGCTTCGAGGGCGGCCTGTCGTCCAACCAGATCCTGTAGGGCGGCGGCCGCCGCGCGATCCGCGACGGCATGGCCCAACTCGTCTGCCAGACGATCGATTTGTCGCTGGGTGCCACCCATCTTGCCGGTAGTCTGTCCCAGCGCCTCTCGCAAGGCATCCCGGTCGATGCGCTTCGGCTCGAGCTCTTCGATTCGCGCCTTTGCCGCCTGCACCTGGCGGTATCCGCTCTCCGCATCCGCCACGCACTGCACAGCCGTCAGTGCTCGGTCCATTTGTGTTTCAAGATCCCGCGCCACCTCGGCCTGGCGTTTACTCTCATACTCGGCCCCCTGCAAGCCGGATCGTTGCTCGTGCAGGCGGACCTCGATCTCATCGAAACACTGCTTCTGAATGCGAGCCTCATGCTCCCGCTGTTGCAGCTGAGCCAGATGCTTTTCACCGGCGCGCACCTGAGTGTCAAGCTCGATGCACTCTGCCTCCCGGTCGGGAAGAGTATCGGTGTCCTGGCGCAAAACGGCGATCTGCTGCTCCACCGTGGCCGTCAGGCCGCGCAGATACGAGACTGTGTCTCGCAGTTGCTCAAAGGCATCTCGATACTCTTCAACTCGCAGTAGGCCGTCGAAGGTACCTTTGCGCGTGGTCGCGCTGCTCAGAAAGTCGGCAGTCATACGTCCCTGAGGAACGCCGACCGCATTCTCGAAAAGCGAGCGTAGATCGACCTGCCCTTCAATATCAAGCGCCTCGGAGCCGACCCAGCGGAGCACGTCCTCGCGTTGATCGGCCAGCCGCGTACCGGTTTCGACATCGACAACGTAGTAAGTGCTGCTGCCACCAACCCTTCTCACGATTTCGTAAGCGCGTCCGTCGTCGTCCATGAGTCGCACGCGAATGGTACCGCTTTTTTCACCCTCGCGCACAAAAGCCGACTGGCTATAGGGCAGAAAGTTAAAGAGCGCCAATCCGATGGCTTCGAGTACCGTCGTCTTACCGCTGCCGTTCAGACCGCAGACCGCGTTGATTCCCTCTTCTAGATGGATAAGGGTGCTTCCCCGATAGCTTTTAATATTCTCCAGTTCGAGCGAGATGATGCGCACAGCTAGGCCTCGTGTCCCGCCGTCAGGGTCTCAGGCGCAGAGCCGGCCGACGCCGGCTGAGGAGAGCTTGCGGATTGCACGGTTGCCGTGATCTTGGGCAATTCCTGCCGCAAATGGTCGACAATCGAAGCCGGTAGGCTGTGCTCCGCGGCCATATTCTTCACGTCCAGGATCAACCGACTCCAGGCCACCGCTCGGTCGCGGTACTGAACATGCTGATAGACCAGCTGTTCGACAATCTGCCGCTCCAGCTCAACTCGGGAGAGGCGCTCCCGATTCCGCCCGCTAATCACTCCGGGGGGCACCAGGTTGTTTCGCAGACGTATCACCAGCGGGTGGAATCGAGCCTCAACTATCTCCTTGAGCCGATCGACCGGCACGTCCTGACGTCGAAAGGCCGCAATCCCGCCGAGGCTCAACTCGATCACTGAACTTGGCGGGATAGTGCCGGTCTTCGCGATGTTCTCCTCGGCGCACTGCACGAACTCGTCCAGCGACTCGTTGCCCCCGGCTGTTACCGAGATTCGCCGAAATGGTCGGAGTCCCTCGATCTCGACGGCTTGCACGATCTGTTTCGCATCGGATTCGGTATCCACCTGGACCTCGAAGAAACCATGCGGCCAGTCCATTTCCTCGATTGAATTGGTCTCGGTCGAACCTGGGTTAAAGATCCAGTCTTCGCGCAGTCGCTTATGCACGTGGCCCAGAGCGACATAGTCGACGGCCGGCCGCAGCAGGTCCAGCTGGTTGGGAGTGAGACCGCCGTGCAGATGCGGCACCTGGCCCTGCATTCCGGCGTGGAGCATCATGGCGGTGTACCCGTTGGGACCGGGCTCGAGCTGACCGCTTACCTCATCCAGGACGCGGGCCGTCGCCACGCCGTGCCACTTGAGTCCATAGATACGGGCTCCAGCGATGTCGATCCAGCCACCACGCCGGGTTTCCGGATCAAAGGGGAGAAAGGACTTGTAGCCATTGTCCCCCGTGGTCATGTTCAACAGCACCAGCAACTCCTGGTCGCAGAGGAACTCCATCCACGACATGTTTGTGAAGTAGTGTTGCGCATCGTGGTTGCCTTCAATGGCCAGGACTGGAATGCCTGCCAAGCGGAGTTGGTCGAGCCCGACTATAGCTTGCTTCAGGGTCCAGGCGTCGGCCTTCGCATGGTGGAAGAGATCGCCCGCCAGCAACAGAAAATCGGCGCGCACGGCGATGGTGTATTCCACCATCTCAAGATAGGCTTTGGCGAAGTCATCGGCCCGCTCATCGAGGTTGTACTGCGCGTGCCCGAGGTGGATGTCGGCGGCATGAATGAAGCGAAATCGCATGAAAGACTAGCGCGTGGCTCTCTCGACCAATTCCCGGGAGACCGACCCGCGCACACGCCCCACATCCTCCTGATTCTTCAAGATTACGCCCAGCGTCGTTTCAACCGCGTCTTCGTCGAGTGCTTCCCGTCCCAGTGAGTCGAGAGCGCGGGTCCAGTCCAGCGTCTCGGCGACCCCCGGCACTTTGTACAGATCGAGCGAGCGCAATTCCTGGATGTAGGCCACAACCTGCCGGGTGAGGCGCGCCGGTGCTTCGGGCACCCGAGCCGAGACGATGGCATATTCTTTATCGAGCGACGGGTAGTCAATCCAGTGATAGAGGCAACGACGCTTCAAGGCGTCGTGCAGATCGCGGGTGCGGTTGGAGGTGATAATGACGACCGGTGTGACTGCGGCGTGGATGGTTCCAATCTCGGGGATGGAGACCTGAAAATCTGAGAGCACCTCGAGCAGGAATGCTTCGAACTCGTCATCGACGCGATCCAGTTCGTCCAGTAGCAACACGGGCGCACGGCCCTGCTCGTCCGCTTCCAGAGCCTGCAAGAGGGGACGCTTGATCAGAAACTCCGGGCCGAAAACGTCGGGCAGCTCTTCCCGCTCATGGCGCACTTCGGCCAGTCGAATCGCCATAATCTGACGGGCGTAGTTCCATTCATACACGGCGTGGCTGATATCGATCCCCTCATACCCCTGAAGCCGAATCAGGCGGCTTCCGAGAACCGCGGCCAGCACCTTGGCGACCTCGGTCTTGCCTACCCCAGCCTCACCCTCCAACAGCAACGGCTTCTCAAGCCGCAGTGCCAAAAAGATGGCCGTAGCCAGCGATCGATCCGCGATGTAGTCATGGCGTTGGAGCGCTGCCTGGACGCCGTCTATCGTATCAAACACCGTCTGTTATAGCATCCCCCGCGCTGTGATTGGCACGCTACGCCCTACCGGCCGCCAGGAACACAGCTTGGCACGTCTGACGACCGGCACCAACAGAACAGGCGAGCCGGGCGCGGCGCATCGGGCCCGGCTCACCTGTTCTCTCTCCGCTCAGGCGGTCATCGACTCATCGCGGGCTCGCTCGCGTTCGCGTTCCTTCCGGCGCTTGTCGTACTTCTTGAGCAACTCACGCCAGTGCGCATACTTCTCGGGATCGGCCTTGATGGCGCGATAGCGCCGCTTGTGCTTCTCTTTGCGGTGCGTCTCACAGTAGAGGGCGTGGCTGCTGTTGACCGGAGCGCCGCACTCCTTGCAGAACCGCTCCTCTTTCTCCGGCTTGGGCTTGATGATCCGCGAGGTATCGATCCCCGCCCGATTGACGATCTGGCGGACCCGCTCGCGGGTGATGCCAAACTCTCGTCCCGTCTTCTCCAGGTTGTGCAGCTCCTGGTAGCGCTCGATCACCCGCTCGGGATCAGCTTTGCGCCCCGGAACGTACTTGTCTTGGTCAGTCATGGAAACTCACTCTTCCGCCGAGTATTCTTAGGTGGAACAACACTCGATTGTACGCCTCAGTACTATCTCTGTCAAAAGCTCCGGGAGGAAGGTATTTAGGTCATGCGTGCTATAATACCGGGCATTTACAGCTCTCGCCACACTGCGCCCGGGCTCAAATATCCGGCGCGATACGAGGAGGAATCACGTTGTCAGATAGACAAAAAGCACTCGATCTAGCGCTAGCGCAGATCGAACGCAGCCATGGCAAGGGCGCTGTGATGCGCCTGGGAGACCGGACGGCCCTGGCGGTGGAGGTCATTCCAACCGGCTCTATTGCCCTTGATATCGCTCTGGGCGTGGGCGGCATTCCGCGTGGACGAGTCACGGAGATTTACGGACACGAGTCGGGCGGAAAAACGACACTGGCGCTGCATATCGTGGCCGAGGCGCAGCGCATGGGCGGCACGGCGGCCTATATTGACGCGGAGCACGCGCTGGATCCGTTGTATGCGTCACGGCTGGGCGTGAATACCAATGATCTCCTGATCTCGCAGCCAGACACCGCCGAACAAGCACTCGACATCTGCGAGATGCTGGTACGAAGTGGGGCGCTGGATGTGATTGTAATCGACTCGGTAGCGGCGCTGGTGCCACGCGCTGAGGTCGAGGGCGAGATGGGTGACACGCACGTGGGATTGCAGGCCCGTCTCATGTCGCAGGCGCTGCGTAAGCTCACCTCCTCGATCAACCATTCCAAGAGTTCGGTAATTTTTATCAACCAAATTCGCGAGAAGATCGGCGTCATGTTCGGCAATCCGGAGACCACGCCGGGCGGCCGGGCCTTGAAGTTCTATTCATCGGTGCGTCTGGATGTACGCCGGATAGAGTCGATCAAGCAGGGGACCGAGGTGGTTGGTAATCGGGTGCGGGTGAAGGTCGTCAAGAACAAGGTCGCGGCGCCATTTCGGCAGGTGGAGTTTGACCATATGTACGCTGAGGGGATTTCGCGCGAGGGCGGCCTGCTGGATGTTGGCCTGGAGATGGGGCTGGTTGAAAAGAGCGGCGCCTGGTTTAACTACGGCGCCGCCCGGCTCGGTCAGGGACGTGAAAATGCCAAGGAGTTCCTGCGCCAGAATCCGGATGCGCGCGACGATCTGGAGAGCCAGATTCGCGAGAGCATCGCAGCCTTCAAATCGGAGACCGCTCCGGTGCCGGCCCTGTAACCGGCCCGATCAAGGACATGTAGCGATCGCCGCACGACGACATCGGTGACCGTCCAGTGGTACATGCACAGAGAACGGCATCACGCCGAGCCGTATCAGGCTCGGAGATAAACAGCCGCTCCTCAGAAAGAGGAGCGGCTGTTCTGTCGATGAGTGCGCTGCCTGGTCAGGTGGTATCATCTCTCGATGTTGGAACCAGATACGTTTCTGAATGGACGCTATCGCCTGATCGCCCCGATCGGGGAGGGCGGTATGGCGAGCGTGTACAGTGCTCAGGATACGAGACTGGGGCGAACAGTTGCCGTAAAGGTGCTACACCCGGAGTTTGCTCGGGATGAGCCCTTCCTCCAGCGATTCCAGCAGGAGGCGGAATTTTCGGCCAGCCTCGGGGCGCATCCCAATATCGTTGCCATCTACGACGTCGGTGAGGATGGTCCCCGCCGCTACATCGTCATGGAGTTGGTCGAGGGCCGGAGCCTGAAGGACCTCATCCTCGAGCGCGCTCCCTTTTCGGTGTCCGAGGCCTTCGCGATCGGTCAACAGGTCGCATCCGCCCTGGAGTTCGCGCACAGTCGCGGTCTGGTCCATCGGGACGTGAAACCGCAAAACATCATGGTAACGCCCCAGGGTGTCGCCAAAGTGACCGACTTCGGCATCGCGCGCAGCCTCGCTGCCTCGCAACTCACCCGCACTGGCATGGTGATCGGAACCGTGCATTACTTCTCGCCGGAGCAGGCGCAGGGAAAGCCGGTCACGCCGGCCTCCGATATCTATTCACTGGGCGTCATCCTGTATGAGATGCTCACTGCTCATCTTCCCTTCGAAGCCGAGAACGCCATCGGCGTGGCGATGCAGCATATCAGTACCGAGCCGCCGTCCCCGTTGGACTACAACCCGTCCCTACCGCCACGAGCCGTCTCGACCGTTTTGCGGGCCCTGGAGAAAGCACCGGCGCGACGCTACCGCGATGCGGCCGAATTCGCCAGCGCGCTGTCGGACCAGCAGACTGAGGAGCTGGGTGGTACGACAACACTGAGTCCATTACCCGTAAACACGGAGCGGCCAACGGTCTATCGAACGGTAGAGCCTGCATCGCAGCCCGTGCCACGGCGATACGCCACGCGAGAGCCGGCCGTAGCACGACCCGTCCGCACCCTCCCACCGGCGAACCGCTGGCGAACCGCGTGGATAACAGTCGGGCTGCTCCTGCTCGCCGCGGCCATTGCGGCCGCTTCCTTTTTCATCGCCAATCGAGCGTTGGGAGGCGGCGCCAGCCCGACACCAACCATCACACCGACCAGCACGCCAACAGCGACTCCACAACCGACCAAGACGCCGCGGAAGCACCGTGCTACGCCAACCCCTACGATCCAAGTCCCGGTGGTGGTTCAACCTCCTACTCCACCACCCACGCAAGCGTTACCAACCGATACTCCTACGCCGGCGCCAATCACGTCCACACCGACGCCCAAACCACAGCCCACGTCGGCTCCCACCCCAACCCCGAAGCTGCCGCCCACGGCCGTGCCAACTCAGCCGGTTGCGACCGACACGCCGCAGCCAACCGTCCCGGCGATTACCCCGACACAGCCCATTGGTTAACTTCAGGAGCGCGCAATGACGTCCATCACCGCCGTTCGTCCCGGCTTGCACTGTATCGACCTGCACTTTCAAGGAGAGCCTGGAGTAATCGCCTCATACTTGCTGGAGAGTGAGGGCGAGTATGCCCTGATCGAGACCGGCCCCTCCTCCACTCTGCCCGCGCTCCTCGACGGACTCACAGAGATCGGTGTGCCCATGGAGGCCATCTCGAAATTGCTCGTCACCCACGTTCACCTCGATCATGCCGGCGCCGCCGGAACACTTATCCGTCGCTATCCCCATCTCCAGCTCCTGGTCCATGAGGTTGGAGCACCCCACATGATCGACCCTACAAAGCTGGTGTCCAGCGCGACCAGAATCTATGGTGACCGCATGGAGTCACTGTGGGGCGACTTCGAACCCGTCCCACCAGAACGCCTCACGGCGCTTACTGATCAAAGCACGGTGTTGGTCGGGTCAGTGACGTTGGAAGCCCTGTACACTCCGGGCCACGCCTCACACCATGTCGTGTACTACCACCGGGAGCGGGGCGAAGTCTTTAGCGGCGATGTCGCAGCGGTGCGTTTGCAGCGTTTCGACTATGTGCGCCCGCCCACACCGCCTCCCGACATCGATCTCAGCGCCTGGGTCCGCAGCCTGCATCGTCTACGCGACCTGCACCCCGATACCCTGCTTCTCACCCACTTCGGCGCCTTTTCCGACACCGCCCAGCACCTGGCCGAGACGGAGCGCCAGTTGTACGCCTGGGCGGCCATCATAGAGGGCGAGCTACGGGCGGGACAGGAGGTGAACGCCATCAAACGTGCGCTCAAAGAACACGCGGATCGCGAAGTGCGGGCGCTTGGTTCCGATTCGCAGGGCGTCGACCGGTACGAACTCGCCTCGCCGTCCGGGATGTCGGTGGACGGCTACCTCCGCTACTTCCGCCGGCTGGCTCGCTAGATTTTGGCTACCTGCCCCTGCATCAGCACGATAGCCTGTAAAAACGCGATAAAGTAGAGAGCCGCGAAGGCCATCAGCGCGGCGCGAAACACATCATCCAGACGTCGGAGCACCGTTCGCGTCAGGACGACCACGAAGAGCAACATCCCTCCTACCGCGACCGTGGCGGCGGTGCCCGATAAGCTGCTGAGGAATAGGAGTGGCGGCGAGGGAGCACCCCAATTCACGAAGACGGCATACAGTATCGCCGCCACGACCACCGCATACGCGTACCATTTCACCGTATTAAGCACAACCGGCGTGCGTCTGAACACCACGAGATAGACCGCCAGCATGACGAGGAGCAGGAGCACATTGGCCACGGTGAGCAGGACACCAACCGCCGCCGCTCCGGCCAGGACCAGGGCCAGATTTCCTAGCGGGTTTGCCAGGCCCAGACCGAGCTTCGACCATGGGCTGGGTGCGCTCAGTGTTACGGGCGTGAAATGGCTTAGCTCGATGCCCGTAGCGGTACTCTCGGATGAGAGCGATTGCCACAGCACCGCCGGCTGCCGGTCGACCGCTACGGCCACCGGCTCGTCGTCCGACCGTGCCTCAAAGGCCACCCGGTCGATTGCTGTCGGTACACCCTGTCCATCAAGCTGCAGCGCGCTCAAGTCCGAGCCAAGCTCAAAGTACTGCTGCCAGATTAGCTCCTGCCTACCGCCCGCCACACTGAGCGTCAAGCTAGAGGTATTGCCGCCTGGTACGACCAGCGCTGGACCAACGACCATCCGATTCCCCCGCCAGGCGGCGACGGACAGCCCACCATCTCCTGACCACGCCGCCCACACTGCATTTCCGTTCCGCCTGACATCGAGTCCCCACTGGTCGGGAGCAGAATTGCTACCACCCTGACCACCGACGTTGACCTGGGCGACGGTCTCGATCGGCCCAACGGGCACGCCGCTCAAGGTGAACCGTGCATGGCGTAAGGCAAAATCCTGATGCTGACAGCACTCATCCAGATATACCAGGTGAAGTATACCCATCGCATCGACCGCCGCGTGCGGATCATAGGCGTACGAGTATGTGTGAGTCAGTTGAACCGGCGGAAAAACCACGCCGCCTGGATCGATGCGACTCAGGTAGACATCGAAGGCTGTTCGCTGCCACGAAAAAACCACGTAGATTTTCCCATTGAACGCAAACGCATCCGGGTGCTCTAGCGGGTATCCGCCCACAGCCAGGATTCGATACCGTGGTCGCACGCCCAGCCCCACCAGAGCGGCACGGAGGCTGCTGCCGTTCGCTGTGTCCTGGCGCCACGCGACCACGTCAAGATTGCCGGCGCGGGCCAGCGTGAGCGGCTGCGCCGAGCCGCTGGGTGTCCCCCGTAAGGAGACATCGGCTATCAGCCGCCGTCCTGAAACATTGAAGCGCGACAACACGAGGGTGCCCTTCACATTGATCCAGGCGGCGTCCCAGCCCTGCGGCGTGGTTACGGCGGCGAACTCGCGACTCGAGGCAGCGGCGACCACGGTGCGCGGATCCACCCAGTGGAGCGACCAGTTCCGTGGCGCGTTGCTATAGAGAAACAACAGGCTACACACAACCGGTATTAAGATCAGCACCAGGGCAGTGAGCCAGGTACGGGGGCGCAGCCACGCCTGCATGAACGGTACCTCTCGGACGGAGATTGGCGTCTCTCGATCCTTCAGGTATAACGGCGACCGCTCACTTTCTGCAACACCACCGCTTTTCATCCCTGGCCATTGCTGGGCAAGAGGCGCACCTTGAGAGCGGCGTGAGCAATCAATGCGCGGACGGCTGGGCCATTGACAAGAGAATAAGTCGTCGCATTATCGAGCGGCTGATATACTGAGAGACTAAAGGATGCGCCTCCACGTGCTGCTTACACGCCTGCGACTCGGGAACTTCCGGACCTATGAATCCCTCGATCTTCACCTCTCTCCCGGGATCACCATCCTCTACGGACCCAATGGAGCGGGTAAGACCAACGTGCTCGAGGCGGTCTTTGTGCTCGCCACCACCAAGTCCTTCCGGACGCGGACTGATCGCGAGTTGCTGTGCTGGCATCAGCAGGATGCGGCCATGCCACGCTATGCCCGGTTAGAAGCCGATGCCGAGGCGCAGGGCGGCGCGCTGCGCCTGGACATGGCGCTAGCGGAACAGCCGGGGCGCGGCGGAACTGATACGACCATCCGAAAGCAGTTCAAGCTAAACGGTGTACCGAAACGAGCCGGTGACGTGGTGGGAGAAATCAAAGCGGTCTTCTTTTCTCCCGATGATGTCTCCCTGGTGACGGGATCACCGTCCATACGGCGACGCTTCATGGACCTCTTACTCTGCCAGATCGATCACCGCTACCTGCGTTTGCTCCAGGATTACGGTCGAATCCTGATTCAGCGAAACTCGTTGCTGCAACGCGTACGGGGGCGGCCGGATCCAGCGGCACTTCTCGAGTTTTGGGACGAGAAGCTGATCGGCGCAGGAGTCGAGATAATCGCCACTCGTCAGAGTATGGTACGGGTGCTGGATGACTTTGCACGCGAGGCCTATACAGATATGTCGGGACTGCACGAAGAGTTGTCCGTGCTGTACCGCCCTTGTCTGGAGGCGGCAGGCGACGCGTCGAGAGGGCAACTGGCCGATCTGTTTCGCGCCAAGATGGCTCAGTTGCAGACCAAGGAAATTTATCAAGGCATGACACTGTGTGGACCTCATCGCGATGACCTTCAATTTTTAATCAATGCCAAAGATGCTCAGTATTTCGGCAGCAGAGGGCAGCAGCGCAGCATAGCGCTGGCCCTGCGCCTCTCGGAGCTGCGCTACATGACAAACCGCACCGGCGAACAGCCGGTGCTGCTGCTGGACGAAGCTCTGGCGGAACTGGACGACGATCGGCGCCGGCTTCTGTTGCGGCTCATGGATACCCACCCACAGGTCCTGGTCACCACGGCGACGATCGACGCCTTTCCCGAGGATTTTCGAGAGCGGGCCACGCTGTTGCATGTAAGAGACGGAGGAGTCGAGAGCCGTGGTCCGCTGCGCGCCCGCGCGAGTTAGACGCCGGCTTCTCTCTACAATAAGGAGCCATGGGCTTCTTTTACCTGTCTCAAATACTCGATCGCCCGGTCTGCACCGGCCAGGGTGAACGGGTCGCGCGCATCAAGGACATCGTGGCGCGGCTCGAAGCGCTGAACGCCAAAGGTGAGATCGCCCTGGAGGTGTTCCCGCCGATCTCCGGCCTGGTGGTGGACCTGGCCAAACGCGAGATTTTTGTTCCCTGGTCGCACGTTCGCTCGCTGGACCCTAGTGGAGCGCGGCTCGACCGCACTGCCATCAGTCTCCAGTCATTCGAACGGCGCGAAGGCGAAGTGTTGCTGGCCCGAGATATCCTCGACAAGCAGCTCATCGACATCGACGGCCGGCGCGTGATTCGTGGCAATGATCTGCAACTGTATAGCGCGGACGGTGTGGTCCGGGTCACCGCGGTAGACGTGAGCGGGGAGGCACTGGCCCGTCGACTCACCAAGGGCCACATGTTCGCGACCAACGCCGCAGCCGGACCTCCTGCGCAGGACAGTCCTTCCAGGCTGCGGCGACGACGCGAAGCGCCCGCCAAGTTGATCAAATGGGCGGATATTGAGCCGCTCAAGGCGGGCGTTCCGGATGTGCGTCTGCGGCTCTCGCACGAACGTCTGGCGTTGCTCAATCCGGTGGATATTGCACATATTGCCGACGATCTGAGCTACATCCAGGGGGCCGAAATCATCGAGAGCCTGGACGATGAAATCGCCGCCGACGCGCTGCAGGAGATGGACGATGAGCGGCAGGCAGACATCATGGAAACCATGGACCAGGAGCGGGCTGCCGACATTCTGGAGGAGATGGACCCGGATCAGGCCGCTGATTTGCTGGCGGATCTGGATGAAGAGCAGGCCGAGGATCTAAAGAGCCGCATGGATCCAGACGCCGCCGAAGACGTCGAGGAGCTGCTGCTCTATCCAGAAAAGAGTGCCGGCGGACTCATGACAGTGGACTTCCTCACCGTACCCCCGCACATCACCGTTGACCACGCCATCGCGTTCCTGCGCGGCCTTGAAGACGCTCCCGACCTTATAGACTATCTCTATGTGGTAGAGACCGAGGGCGACGTTCACTGGTCCCATCCAGATCAGCAGGGGGAAGGCAAGCTCCTGGGCATTGTCTCTCTCCGCGCGCTCTTGCTGGGATCGGGAGAGAGGCGCCTGAGTGATATCATGATGATCGACTTTGTGTGTGTCACCGCAGATGAGCCTGCTGATAGAGCATCGCGCCGCATGGCCGAATATAACCTGATCGCCATGCCGGTACTCGACGACGAGGAACGGATACTCGGCGTGATTACCGTGGACGACGCGATGGAGGTCCTCTTGCCGGAGCGATTCCTCCGACGCTTACCACATGTTTTTGGCTGACCTGAGCGACCCCAACCTAGCCTCGAAGGACAACCATGGCCGACTTACCGGACCGCTCGGAGCGAACCGAGCGGCCCTCCGATGTACTTGCTGCAGTGGTGGACAGCGCAACGGACTCAGCCGCGCAGAGTGCGGCTCCGGGAACAGCGGCGCCCCGCCGTGGCGCCCGGCTGGGCAGACTGGGTGGCATGTTCGCGCGTCCCAGGGGCTCATGGTTGGTGCTGGCGGCGCTGGGTCCGGGACTTATCGCTGCCAACGCCGGCAACGATGCCGGTGGCATCGCGACCTATGCCTCGGTCGGTGCGACCTACGGCTACCGCTTACTGTGGATGTTTCCGCTGATTCTGATTAGTCTCTCTATCGTCCAGGAGATGAGTGCCCGGATGGGCGCCGCCACCGGAAAAGGGCTCTCCGACCTCATCCGCGAAAACTTTCCAATCCGCGTCACGGCATTTGTGCTGCTGGCCCTTCTTATCGCCAATGCCGGCACGGTCATAACCGAGTTTATTGGCATTGCCGCCAGCATGGACTTGTTTTTCCCCCACAGTCCCGCCAGGTACATCGCTGTTCCACTCATTGCGCTGGGTATCTGGCTGATGGTGGTAAAAGGGAGTTATGCCAGCGCCGAGAAGGTCTTCCTGGCCATGACTCTGGTCTTTTTTGCCTATCCCATCTCGGCCATATTGGCACACCCCGATTGGGGCCAGGCTGCCCGATCGACGATCATTCCTTCCTTCCAGTTCAACCAGGCCTACCTGTTTCTGTTTATCGCCACGGTTGGCACCAGTATCA
>JAABUR0100007146.1_pt1 | contig 13322 bp, 13 predicted proteins | sample 5560091 | NCBI WGS metagenome assembly JAABUR01 (sample SAMN10711879, study PRJNA513375) | rock metagenome | isolation source: Antarctica rocks | place: Antarctica: Victoria Land, University Valley sud
CCGGCGCGATCTGTCCGGTCGACACATCGATGGCGTCGGCCCCGGCATCAGCGAAGGCCTGCGCGATCTCGACCGAGTCCGCACCGGTGATCCCGCCCTCGATCCAGTCCGTTGCCGAGATCCGCACGCTCATCGGCTTGTCGTCCGGCCAAACTTCCCGGATCGCGGCGAAGACCTCCAGCGGATAGCGCAGCCGGTTGCCGAGCGACCCGCCGTAGGAGTCGGTGCGCTGATTGGTGATCGGCGAGATGAACGAGCTGAGCAGGTACCCGTGCGCGCAGTGCAACTCCAGCAGGTCGAAGCCCGCCCGGTCCGCAGCCACCGCCGCAGAAACGAACTGGTCCCGGATCTCGGCCATCTCCGCCACGCTCAGCTCGCGCGGCGTCTGGTTCACCCCAGCCACGTACGGCAATGCCGACGGCGCGACTAGCGGCCAGTTCGCCTCGGCGTCCTGTAGCGGTTGGTCGATGCCCTCCCACATCAGCCGGGTCGAGCCCTTGCGCCCGGAGTGCCCGAGCTGGATCCCGATCGCAGACGAGGACTGCTCGTGTACGGCGTCGACGATCCGGCGCCACGCGTCCTCGTGGCCGGGTTCGTACATCCCCGTGCACCCGGGCGTGATCCGCCCCGACGCGCTGACGCAGACCATCTCGGTCATCACCAGGCCGGCGCCGCCCAGCGCCTTGGCGCCCAGATGTAGCAGGTGGAAGTCGTTCGGGAAGCCGTCGACCGAGACGTACATATCCATCGGCGAGACGATCACCCGGTTGTGCAACGTGAGCCCGCGCATCTGGAACGGCTGGAACATCGGCGGGCGTACCTCCTGCGCGCCAATGCTTCTCGCGTAAGCCCGATCCATCTCCTCGACGAACTCAGGATCCCGTACCCGCAAGTTGTCATGCGTCACGCGTCGGCTGCGGGTCAGGATGTTGAAGGCGAACAACGCTGGATCCTGATGCGTGTACTGCCCGAGGTTCTCAAACCACTCGAGACTGGCTTGCGCCGCCCGCTGGGTGGACTGCACGACCGGCCGGCGTTCGGCCTCGTACGCCATCAGCCCGGCGTCAACCGAGCCCTCCTCGTGCAGGCAGGCCGCCAACGCGAGCGCGTCCTCCATGGCGAGCTTGGTTCCGGAGCCGATTGAGAAGTGGGCAGTGTGCGCCGCATCCCCGATCAGGACCAGATTGTCCTTGCGCCACTTGGCATTCCGCACAGTCGTGAAGCTGATCCACTTCGACCCGTTGCCGACGACCTTGTGGCCGCCAAGCACATCGGCGAACAGCTCGGTCACCTTTGCGATGGCCGCCTCGTCGTTCTCGCCGGGACCGAGCGCGCTTGCATCGACCGCGTCGAACCCAGCCGCTCGCCACACGTCATCTGCCATCTCCACGATGAACGTGGAACCGTTTGCGCCGTAGGGATATCCATGGATCTGCATCACGCCGTACGGGGTCTGCTCGATGTAGAACTTGAACGCCTCAAAGACCAGGTCCGTTCCGAGCCACATGTACTTGCAATGCCGTATGTCGAGGTTCGTGCCGAAGTCCTCGGCGTACCGAGCCCGGACAGGCGAGTTGACGCCGTCGCTGGCCACCACGAGGTCGTACGACACCATGAGCTCGTCCAAAGCCGGGGCGACGGTACGGAATTGGGTCTCCACGCCGAGGTCGGCGCATCGTTGCTGCAGGATCTGCAGCAGCCGTACCCGGGCCAAGGCGGCGAAGCTGTGCCCGCCGGAGGTGAACGTCTGACCGGCGAAGTGCACGTCGATGTCGTCCCAGCGGGCGAACTCGCCCTCCATCGCGGCGAACACCGCCGGGTCGGCGTGCTCGATCCCGCCGAGCGTCTCGTCGGAGAACACGACACCGAAGCCGAAGGTGTCGTCGGCGGCGTTGCGTTCCCACACCGTGATCTCGTGCGCGGGGTCGAGCTGTTTGGTCAGGGCCGCAAAATACAGACCGCCCGGTCCGCCGCCGATGACGGCAATCCTCATCCGGCTCAAGCCTTCTCGACAGGGCCACTGCCGGTTTCAACAGCGCCACGCAGCCGATAGCGCTGCAGCTTTCCGGTGTTGGTCCGCGGGAGTGCGTCGACGAACTCGATCCGGCGCGGGTACTTGTACGGCGCGATCGTCGCCTTGACGTGATCCTGGAGGTCCTTGGCCTTGACGTCATCGCCGACCACGCCAGCACGAAGGACGACGTACGCGGTGACCAGCATGTTGCGGTCCGGGTCGGGTAGTCCCACCACGCCGCATTCGAGGACGTCGGCGTGGCCCAGCAACGCAGCCTCCACCTCAGGTCCGGCGATGTTGTACCCCGACGAGATGATCATGTCGTCCGAGCGGGCCTGGTACCAGAAGTAGCCGTCTGCATCGCGGGTGTAGGTGTCGCCGGTCAGGTTCCAGCCGTTCTGTACGTACGCTCGCTGCCGCTCGTCGGCCAGGTAGCGGCAGCCGGTAGGGCCCTTGACCGCCAGCCGGCCGAGTTCCCCGACGCCGACGTCGTTCCCGTCCTCATCCAGCACCGCGCCGACGTACCCGGGGACGGCAAGCCCCGTCGAACCCGCGCGGATGCTCTGGTCCGCGCTGGCGATGAAGATGTGCAGCATCTCGCTCGATCCGATGCCGTCGATGATCTTCAACCCGGTAGCGGACTCGAACGCGTCGAAGACCGCCTTGGGCAATGTCTCGCCGGCCGACACGCAGCGGCGCAGGCTGGCCAGTTGCGCCGCGTCGGGCAGGGCGGCGAGTGCTCGGTAGGCCGTCGGGGCGGTGAACAGCACCGTCACGCCATGCGCGGCGATGTGACCGGCGACTTCGTCCGGGCTGGCTTTCTCCACGAGCAGGGTTGCAGCGCCGGCCGACAGCGGGAAGAGCACGATCGCGCCGAGCCCGTAGGTAAAGGCCAGCGGCGGCGTACCGGTGAACACGTCGTCGGCGACTGCTTTGAGCACGTGTTTTCCGAAGGTGTCGCAGGTGGCCAACAGGTCCCGGTGCAGATGCATGGTGGCCTTCGGACGACCAGTGGTCCCGGAGGTGAAGGCCAGGATGGCCACATCGTCGGCCGATGTCGGTACGGCGTCATACGTGGTCGGCTTGGACGAGGCCCGCTGGATCAGGTCGTCGGGCCCGTCACCGCCGTACGGGACTATGAGCACATCGGGGAGGCCGGCAGCCTCGAGATCCTCGACGAAGCGGTGATCGCAGATCGCGAACTGCGCGCGGGCGATCTCGCCCACGACCGCCAGCTCACCGGCCCGCAGCAGTGACATCGTGCTCACCACGACCGCCCCCGCTTGGAGGGCACCGAGCCAACTGATCACCAGCCAGGGGTTGTTCGGGCCGCGCAACAGGACGCGATTGCCGGGCACGACGCCGAGATCGACAGTCAGCACGTGGGCGACCTGGGCCGACCGGGCGAGCACGTCGCCGTACGTCCAGCTCGTACCGTCCGGGGCGAGCAGGCACGGACGGTCAGGTCCACCGGCGGCGAGGCCGCGCTCCAGCAGGGCGCTGGCCGCGTTGAGCCGCTCGGGATAGGCAAGCTCGGGCAGATCAAAGAGCAACTCCGGCCACTGATCGGCCGGCGGCAGGTTGTCCCGCGCGAACGTGTCCACGTGTGCCGAGGGCATCAGCTGCACTCCAGGAGCTCCTTTGCTCGACCAGTGCGATCCCCCCTCAGTATGTCCGCCAGCTCGGAAGGCAGGTACCACCCTGCTGCTTTCCCGGATCGGTGAGAACCTGTCATCGGCCTGGAAAGGACCGTGTCGCGGGTGGCCGGTCGGCGATTGATCGGCGCCAGATGGAGTGGTTCGGATGCCGCCCGACGAACACATCGGGAACGAGGCCCCCGGTCGCCGGCTCGTCGACCTCGGCCAGATCAGCGTCTCAGTCGAGTTCGACGGCCGCAGCCAGACCTGGCGGCGGCTACCGACGAGCTTGAGCTCCGAGCTGCATCGGCGGCAAGGCTAGGACGGCGGTACGGCGGCAACCCCTTGGACTTCGACCAGGGCGGTGTCGTCCCACAGCCGGGCGATCCCGATGCCGGCCATGGCCGGGTAATCGGTTCCGATCAGGCGTCGCCAGATGGACCCGATCTCGGACGCGTGCGCCTTGTAGTCGGCAAGGTCGACGGCGTAGATCGTCAGGGTCGTCAGGTGCTGCGGTTTGCCACCAGCCGCGCGCAGGGCGGTCAGCAGGTTGCTCAGCGCCTGCTCGAACTGGGCCACCACATCCCCGGTCCCGATGATCTGGCCGTCGGCGTCCATCGCGGTCTGCCCGGCGAGGAACACGATGCGGGCCCCGGCTGGGGCGACAACCGCGTGCGCGAACCCGGACGGCTGAGCCAGCTCAGGAGGGTTGACCCGTTGCACCCGGTTCGCGCGCGCCGAGGTGCCTTTGGCGACCGCTTCGGCCCATACGTCGTCGCTCATGCCCTCTCCCAGCCGCGATCAGGGGAAGATTGGTATATACCTAGCGTTGCAGGGTGCCCCTGAGTTGGATGGGGCCACGTGACAGGGGAAGTTTGGCACGTACCTAACGTCGCAGGGGTCCCCTGAGTCGGATCGGGGTGGGCGGTCATGACTGCACTGCGCCGCCGTCGACCTCGATGCCCTGGCCGGTCACCGAGGGGCTGTCCAGGCAGAACTGCACGGCGGTAGCCACCTCCTCGACGGTGACCAGGCGGCCGGTGGGCTGCTGGCCGGCGAAGTACGCCCGCGCCGAGCCGGCATCGTGTGCGGTCCGCCGGACGAGGTTGTCGATCGAGGCGTCGGTCATCGGGGTGTCGACATACCCGGGACAGATCGCGTTGACGGTGATCCCGGTCGTGGCGAGTTCGGCGGCTGCGGAGCGGACCAGGCCGAGCACGCCGTGCTTGCTGGCGGTGTAGGCGGCGATGTAGGGCTCTCCCCGCTTGGCGGCGGCCGACGCGATCACCACGATGCGCCCGTAGCCGCGCTCACGCATCCCGGGGATCGCCCGCCGGATACAGCGGAAGGGCGCGGTCAGGTTGAGTTCGAGCATCCGGGCCCAGTCCTCGTCGGTGGTCCGGTGCACCGGGGCGGACATCGCTGCACCGGCGTTGGCGATCAGAACATCGACCCGGCCGAAGGCGTCCTCTGCTGCGGCGAAGATCCGGTCGGCGGCGTCGGGCTCGGTCAGGTCGGCCGGGATGCACAGGGCCCGGCCGGACAGCTTGGCTGCGACAGCATCGAGTTCGTCGGCACTGCGCGCGGTGAGCACGACCCGGTGACCCGAAGCCGACAACTGCATGGCCACTGCCGCCCCGATGCCACGACCGGCTCCGGTGATCAGCGCGACTCGGGACTCATCAGCCATGCTCCGACCGTAGCTACCCGGGTCTCCCTTGCGATCATCGACGCCGAGGCGTTGCCACGGTTATGCGCATAACCGTCGAATCTGGGCCAAATTGCTGCGGTTATGCGCATAACCGCGGACTTGGGAAGCTACGGAATAGGGTCGGGCTCGTGATCAGGGCCGAGGACTTCACCGATGTGCTCTACCAGGTCGAGGACGCCGGGTACGCCGTACTCACGATCAACCGGCCGGAGCGGATGAACAGCTTCACCGGCCGTACCGTCGATGAACTCATCAGCGCGTTCAAGCATGCCTGGGTGGACAAGCGGGTCGCCGCCGTGGTCCTGACCGGCGCCGGGGAGCGGGCGTTCTGCACCGGCGGGGACGTCAAGCTTCGGGCCGAGACCGGGGGGTACGGCGAAACCGAGTGGGGCAGCTTCGAGATCGAGCGCCTGCACCGGATTATCCGCGAGATCCCCAAGCCCGTGATCGCAGCGGTCAACGGGGCAGCGGTTGGCGGCGGTCATGTTCTGCACGTGCTGTGCGACCTGTCCGTCGCCGCTGAACATGCGCGGTTCGGGCAGACCGGGCCGAAGGTCGGGTCCTTCGATGCTGGCTTCGGATCCGCTTATCTGGCAAGGGTTGTCGGCGAGAAGCGGGCCCGGCAGATCTGGTTCCTACTCGACTTGTACGACGCTGCCACCGCGGAACGTTGGGGCCTGGTCAACGAGGTCGTACCGGCCGATCAGCTGATGGCCAAGGCCGGCGAGTACGCGACCAAGATCGCGTCGTACTCACCTACCGCCCTGAAATTCCTCAAGCACTCGTTCAACGCCGACACCGATCACATGGGGGCGATCGGCGCCCTGGCCTTCGACGGCCTGGACCTGTTCACCGAGACCGAGGAGAGCAAGGAGGGCGCCGCGGCCTTCGCCGAGAAGCGGCCCCCGGACTTCACCCCGTACCGGTGAGCTCCAGCTTCGGCCCCCCGTGATCTTGACGTTATTGCGGTTTTCAGGCCGTTCGTACGGCGTGTCGCCGCAATAAGGTCAAGATCACCGGGTGTGGGCCCAGCCCTCTTGGGGGGTTAGACGCGGTCGAGGACGACGACCGGGATCTCGCGGTCGGTCTTGGTCTGGTACTCGGCGTACGGCGGCCAGTGCTTGAGCATCTCCGCCCAGAGTTCGGTGCGCTCCTGTCCGGCCGCAGTTCGAGCGCGGGCGGTGAAACGGTCACCCTTGATCTGTACGTCGACCTCGGACTGCTCGCTGAGGTTGAAGTACCAGTCCGGGTGCGCGGGATCGCCGCCCTTGGAGGCAACCACGACCGGGCTGTCGCCGGACATGCCGTAGATCAGCGCCTTGTCGCGCGGCTCACCGGACTTGCGTCCCGTCGTCCTGAGGATCAGGACCTGCGTGTTGTTCCAGTCGTGCCCGACTTCGCCGTCGGTTTCCCGGTACTTCTGTACGTGCTCGTCGCCGTAGAGCATGGGCGGGTCCTCTCGATAGCGGTCGCAGACTCCAGGTGCTGGGCGGATCTGCCGTACGACTATCAAGGCAGGACGGGCTCAGTCCATTCCGCGGACCGGGAGTCAGCCGACCTGGGTCCACCGCCGGCCTCGGTGACGAGAAGGGCCTGCACCTCCTCGGTCCAGGCCATTGTGGCCTCGGCCTGCAGCACGCCGTACCGAGCCGCGGCACGGCCGAAACGTCGTGACGGGGTGGCGTCCTGGGCGTCGATCCGCTCGACCACCGCCAGCAGTTTCGCCCGCCGTTGCGCGGCTTGATCCCGGTGCGCGGCGAGCTGGTCGGCCAGCCGATCGCGGCTCATGAACGTGCCTAGAAATGTCTTGAGCACCATGGGATCGCGAGTGCGCTGCTTCTGGGGGATCGCCGGAGCTTCGAGCCATTCGCGTAGCGCCGTCATGCCGGCGCTAGTCGGTTCGTACACCCGCTTGTTCGGGTACCGGTCCTGCTCGACCACCGTCCCGCTCGCCCAGCCGAGCTCCTCGAGGCGGGTGAGTTCGGCGTAGAGCTGGCTGCGACTGAGCGGCCAGAAGAAGGACACAGACCGCTCCGCGAAGGCGACGATGTCGTAGCCAGAGCCGGGGCGCTTGGCCAGCAGTCCCAGCACCACGTAGGTCGCAACGGACGGAGTCATCACTCCAATCTAGACTAGTCCGAGTTGGACTAATCCGAACCGCACTAGTAAGTTGCCGGACATGTTCTCCTTCCTGGGTCGATTCACCTACCGCCGCCGCTGGTTCGTCCTGGCCGGCACCGTCGTGTTCCTCGCCGCTGCGGTGTTCACCGGCTTGTCGGTCTTCGACAAGCTCGGGTCCGGTGGCTTCGAGGACTCGAACGCCGAATCCAGCCGGGCAACCGCCCTGCTGGCCGAGCGATACGACGCCGGAAGCCCTGACCTGGTCCTGCTGGTGACCGCCCCGAACGGCGATGTGGACGCCTCGGGCGCCGTACGAGACGGCGCCGACCTGACCCAAGCGCTGATCGACGAGCCCGGGGTCGAGAACGTCGTCTCGTACTGGAGTCCACAAGCCGAGGGTGGCGGGAATCCGGGTCTGCGCAGCACCGATGGGGACAAGGCGCTTGTGCTCGTACGGCTGTCCGGTGACGAGAAGCAGGCCGACCCCGTCTCGACGCGGCTGCAGGACACCTACGAAGGCGCGGCCGGAGATCTCGACGTACAGATCGGCGGACCAGGAGTCGGACTGGGCGAGACGATCGGAGCCGACCTGGGCAGGGCCGAGGGGATCGCCATCCCGATCACCCTCGTGCTGCTGCTGCTCGTGTTCGGTGGCGTGGTCGCCGCGCTGCTGCCGCTGGCCGTGGGCGCGATGGCGATCCTGGGGACGTTCCTGGCCCTGTACGTGATCGCCTCGACCACCGACGTCTCGATCTTCTCGATCAACCTGGCCACTGCACTCGGTTTGGGGCTGGCGATCGACTACAGCCTGCTGGTGGTCTCCCGATTCCGGGAGGAGTTCGCCAAGGACTCCGATACCCAGGCTGCAGTCGCACGGACCATGCAGACCGCCGGGCGAACGGTCGCCTTCAGCGCGATCACCGTCGCCGTCTCGTTGTCGGCGCTGCTGATCTTCCCGCTGTACTTCCTGCGCTCCTTCGCGTACGCCGGAATCTCGGTTGTCGCCATCGCGGCCGCTGCCGCGCTGCTCACCCTTCCGGCGCTGCTGTCCGTGCTCGGGCCGAAGGTGAACCGCTTCTCGGTCGGCCGCAAGCGCAGCACGACGGGCGACGACGCCGCTCCGGCCGCTGAAAGCGGTTTCTGGTACTCCCTGTCGCACACCGTCATGCGCCGGCCGATCCTGACCGGTCTTCCGGTCGTGGTTCTGTTGGTGCTGCTGGCCCTGCCCTTCCTCGGGGTGTCTTTCAGCCTGCCCGATGACCGCGCCCTGCCGACCGACAGCACCGCGCGCATCGTCGGAGACAGCCTGCGCAACGACTTCGATGACAGCGGGGGCCGCTCGTTCCCGGTCGTACTGCCGAACGCGACCGAGGATCAGACATCGGCGGTGGCGGCGCTCATCTCCGATCTCGACCAGGTGAACCAGGTCGAGACCAGCACCGGCACCTTCGCCGCGGGAGTCCAGACGGCAGAGCCGGGTCCACCCTCAGCGCGATTCGGCGACGGGAACGGGGCCTACCTGGACGTGTTCAGCGATGTCGAACCGGTCTCGCCCGAGGGCGAGGATCTGGTCGCCCGGATCCGGGACCTGGACGCGAGCGTGCCGTTCCTGGTGTCGGGTCCCGCGGCCCAACTGGTCGACTCCAAGTCGGCGATCTTCGGCTTGGTCCCGCTGGCGCTCGCGATCGTGGCCGGGGCGACCTTCGTGCTGCTGTTCCTGATGACCGGCAGCGTGCTCGTCCCGATCAAGGCGATCGTGCTCAACATCCTCAGCCTCGGGGCGACGTTCGGGGCGATGGTCTGGATCTTCCAGGACGGCAACGGCGCCGACCTGCTGAACTTCACCCCGACGGGCACCCTCGATACGAGCATCCCGGTGCTGATGTTCTGCATCGCCTTCGGACTGTCGATGGACTACGAGGTGTTCCTGCTGTCCCGGATCAAGGAGGAGCACGATCGAACTGGTGACACCCGCGCGGCCGTCGCCGTCGGCCTGCAGAAGACCGGTCGGATCATGACCGCTGCCGCCGGCGTACTCGCGGTGACGTTCATCGCGTTCTCCACCTCGTCGGTGACGTTCATCAAGTTGATGGGGCTCGGGCTGACGATCGCGATCCTGATGGACGCCACGCTCGTACGCGGGGTGCTCGTACCGGCATTCATGCGACTGGCCGGTGAGGCGAACTGGTGGGCTCCACCCTTCCTGCGTCGGCTGCACAACCGGTTCGGCTTGTCCGAGTCCGAGGCGCCGTCTGCACAACCGAGTTCGGTCAGCGTCTAGCCGTCCCTGCCGGTCAGGTGATGCCGCCGGTCACTTCTCGCAGCCAGGATCGCCGGGCAGCTGCGGCCGAAACACCATCCGGGCGGCGGGCTCGCTCCCGATCGTCCACGGGGTGAGTTCGTTGGCCTGCACGAGGGCTTCCAGCAACGGTCCGACCTCCTCACCGGTTACCGCAACACAGCTGGTGAGCTCCGACCCGGTGGGTGGGGTCGGGGCGGTGGTGATCGGCCAGGTCTGCGCCGGTTGATCCAGGGCAGGGTCCTCGACCGGGGTCATCGACTCGATGTTGACCCAGTAGGCGACCACTCCGGTCGGGACGTAGGACTCGCTCGCCTGGCCCCCAAGGCCCTGCGCGGTGTCGATGAAGCCGCGCAGCGCTGTGCGCGCGGCTAGCTGGTCATCGCTGATCCCGGGGGAGTTCTCGTCCTGCTCGTCGAGGGCGTACGCCGATTGCGTGACGGTACGGCCATCGACGGTCAGCTCGACGGTCGTGTCCGGCGCGTCGGCGATCGGTGGCTGTCCGTAGTCGATCTCCCCGTCGAGCAGGCCGGCGTCATCGGCGGCCTTGATCAGCTCCTGGATCTGTTCCTCGGTGACCGTCGCTGCCTGCAGCGGGTAGAGCGCCGGACCCGGATAGATCTCGGTCGTCACGCCGGGTACGACCACCGTCCCGTCGCCGAGGAGGAGAAGCTGCGCGGTCGTACGCAGGCTCGCCTCGACGGGGAGGAAGCCACCCGAGACGGACACGGATACGACGGGCTCCTCGGCACCGATCGGATGCTCGTACGGACCAGGGCCCGGCGCGGTACCACCGCCACCGCCACCGCCACCGCCGGTGCCCGAGTCGCCCTGCAGGACGCTGGCGCATCCGCTCAGCACGCCGGCGGCGAGCAGGAAACCGACGCCGACCATGGTGCGAACGGATGACGATCTGCGGCTGAAGTGGGTCATGCCCGTACAGACGCCGGAGCCGCCCGGAAGGTTGCACGGTTCCCCGTCAATACCCGGTGGGGGTATAATTGACAGGCCGAGCGGGCGACGTTGCCGTGCCCCGCTGTCCGACGAGAGAGGGTGTCGAATGACCGAGCCGACCAGCCAGACGTACGTGGTGACCGGAATGACCTGCGATCACTGCGTGAACGCCGTGACCGAGGAGGTTGCGGCCATCGAGGGGGTGAGCGATGTGCAGGTGGACCTGGCCACCGGTGGCCTCACGGTCACATCGACCGCCCCGGTCGAGGATGCAGCGGTTGCGGCGGCGGTCGACGAGGCGGGGTACGCGTTGGCCAGCTGATCCGGACCCGCAGCCGTGCAGCCGAGCGGGTAGCGGTCCGGGTCGGGCGGCCATAGCGTTCTGCCCCGTGACCGTTTCGAGATCTCATGCCGGCTCGCCCGCCCCGACCACCGTCATCGTGATGGGCGTGTCAGGTGTCGGAAAGTCGATGGTGGCCCAGGCACTCGCCGAATCAACCGGCGCGACTTTGGCCGAGGGAGACGACTTCCACCCCGCCGCCAACGTGGCGACGATGGCATCGGGGCGCCCGCTGGACGACGAGGACCGCTGGCCGTGGCTGCAGGCCATTGCCGACTGGATCGACGAGCAGGAGCAGGCCGGGCGCAGCTGCGTAGTCACCTGTTCGGCACTCAAACGCAGCTACCGGGATCTGCTGCGCGAGGGCAATCCTTCTGTGCGCTTCTGCCAACTCGATGCCGACACCGCCATCTTGTTGGCCCGCGTCGAGGGCCGTCGCGGCCACTACATGCCGCCCTCTTTGCTGCACAGCCAGCTGCGGTCGCTACAACCGCTCGAGGATGACGAGCCGGGTGGTCGGGTGAACGCCGAGGGCGACCTCCCGGACGTGCTGCGCCGGGTGCTGGCGATGCTGGCCGAGGACGGCAACGGCAAACCCGGCCAGCGCGGTACCGACAGCGCCGCGGCGGCGTCGTAACCGTCCTCGGCTAGACCATCTCAGTCGTCGGGCTTGCCTTCATCCGGCTGCTCGATCTGCTCCGGTAGCGCTAGTTGCGCACGGTCGCCGTTCTGGCCGAGTTGCTCCCGCCCGTAGCGCCAGCTGATCGCAATCAGGGCCGCGACCGGAACGGCCAGGAAGGCCCCGGTGATACCGGCCAGGCTGCCGCCGGCGATCACCGCGAGGATCACCACGGCGCCGTGCAACTGCAGGCTCTTTCCCTGCAGCAGGGGGGCGAACACGTTCCCTTCCAGCTGCTGTACGACGACGATGATCACGAGCACGATCAGCGCGGCCGTGAAGCCCTTGCTGACCAGGGCCACGAGGACGGCTACCCCGCCGGCCACGAAGGCGCCGATGATCGGGACGAAGGCGCCGAGAAAGGTGAGTACCGCCAGCGGCAGGACCAGGGGAACGCCGATCAGCAGTAACCCGATGCCGATGACTACCCCGTCGATCAGCCCGACGATGATCACGGTGCGCATGAAGCTGGCCAGACTGTGGTAGTACCGCTTGCCGAGTTCGGCGACGTGCGGCGCACTCCGGCGGCCGGTCTGCTGCTCCAGCCAGGGCAGGAAGCGCGGGCCGTCCTTGAGGTAGAAGAAGACCAGGGTCAGGATCAGGATCAGGGTGATCAGCGCGTTGCCGATCGTGCTGACCCCGCCGAGCACGATGCCGACGATGTCCCCGGCCTTCTCCTGCAGCCTGGCCAGGCCCTCATCGAGGGCGGCGCCGACCTGGTCGTCACCGAGATTGAGCGGGGGCCCGGCCAGCCATTCCTGCACCGATTCGATCCCGCCGGAGACTCCGTCGGTCACGTCTTCGACCTGCGTAGCCACCGGCACGATGATCACGGCGCCGACGCCGATCACCAGGGCCAGGAACGCGAGGACCACGGCGATGGAGGCCAGGGCCGGGGGCCACCTATGCGCCCGGAGGAATTTCGCCGCCGGCCACAACAAGGTGCTGACGAACAGGGCCAGCACGACGGGCAGTACGACGACCCAGAGCAGGCCGAGCAGGTGGCCGACCAACCAGAGCAGGGCGGCGAGAACCAGCAGCCGCCAAGCCACCGCCGTGACAGCCGCCAACGCCGACTGGACTCGACCGGAGCGGCCGGTGGGAACGCTCATGACTCGATCACCGCCTCATCCTGTCCTAGTGCGCGGTGGATGGACCATGCTCTGCGCCGCGTCGAACCGCGTCCGGTTTCCGGGCCGACCTCGATGCGGGTGAATGAAAATTCCACCGACTGAACCGGCGGTAGCGTTCCGACATACCGACTTCCGCGGACCCAGCTCGCATCGAACGGCAGCTCGCCGAGTTGGGATCTCGGGTAGACGACAGTGCCGGACTGCATGGTCTGTACGCCGCCGCCGCGCTGCTGATGGGGTTACTGCTGCCGGTTGCCCAGGTTCAGTTCAACCGGGACGACGTCCCCGAGCGTTACACCGCGCTGGGATTGGACGCTCCTATGTTTGTCAAACCATCGCGGATGCCTCGTTGACTCGGACCGCGCCCTCGATTCTGCGGTAGAGGCGTCGGGCCAGTGCGCGTTTGACTGAGCGTCGGATGTCGCGGTGGGTTT
>JAABUR0100007151.1_pt1 | contig 13317 bp, 11 predicted proteins | sample 5560091 | NCBI WGS metagenome assembly JAABUR01 (sample SAMN10711879, study PRJNA513375) | rock metagenome | isolation source: Antarctica rocks | place: Antarctica: Victoria Land, University Valley sud
TAAAGAAGTACTTCCGGGAATAAAACAATTTGACTTAAGCGGCAAATCAGCCATTATTACAGGAGGTTCCAAAGGCCTTGGTTTGGCCATGGCTGCCGGATTGTCGTCGGCCGGGGCTAATATAATGTTAGTAAACCGAAACGCTGAGGAAGGAACCAGCGCTGCGGGGCAACTAAGCCAGGATTTTGGTATTAAAGCAATTTCCTTCCCCGCTGATATTAGCAGTCAGGAACAAACCAAAAATATGGCGACTGCCGCTATGGACGCCTTTGGTAAAATTGATATTCTCATCAATAGTGCAGGTATCAATATCCGCGGGGCAATTGATGAAGTTACCCCTGAAGATTTCAATAAAGTAATGGAGGTGAATGTAAACGGCACCTGGCTTTGCTGCCGGGCAGTAACGCCTTACATGAAGAAAAACGGCAGTGGCAGTATTATCAACCTGGCCAGCACGCTTGGCCTTGTTGGTTTGTCGAATCGCACCCCATATGCTTCCAGTAAAGGGGCGGTGGTACAAATGACCCGGGCACTGGCTTTAGAATTAGCTCCCTTCAATATTAAGGTAAATGCTATTTGTCCCGGACCATTTTTAACTGAAATGAACATACCCATCGCCGATACCGAAGAAGGTAAAAAATTTGTGGTAGGCGCTACTGCTTTAGGCCGTTGGGCAGAGATGCGGGAGATTCAGGGGGCAGCTATATTTCTGGCCAGTGATGCGGGCAGTTACATGGTGGGTTCGATGCTTACAGTAGACGGTGGCTGGACTGCCAGGTAAGTTGGACAAAATACCAAAAGTCCCTAATTTCTGCCTTGTTAGCCAATATCCTTAGCTGAAGAAATCTATGCATCATTTTTTAAGTACAAATACTCAATAATCAACGTTCAATACTCAATATTCAAATATGTTTTCTAAATGATTTGCTTTCAGGAGAATTGAATATTGAAAGTTGAACATTGGACATTTTTTTTCTTAAGTTAGTGTTATGGCTTTTTGACTATTTCTTAGTTTTGGCTTATTGCTTATTTTCTTTTTAAATTAAAATCCTTCACTTTTCCTCAATAAACCCTCAATGCAACAACTAAGCGGCAGAAACAAAAGAACCCGGATACGGTACGCCATGTTAGCCCTCGTGTTTATGAATGTAATGATCAATTACCTCGACCGCAGTAATCTTTCTGTTGCAGCGGCTGCCCTTAGTAAAGATTTGCAATTATCAACGGTAGAAATGGGGTTAATTTTTTCAGCTTTCGGCTGGACGTATGCCATACTTCAAATTCCGGGAGGACTGATCGCCGACCGCTTCAGTCCGCGGGTGCTGTATGCTTTTTGTTTAATTACATGGTCAGTAGTTACGTTATTGCAGGGATTTGCGAGAGGGTTCGTCAGTCTCTTTGGACTTCGCTTAGCTACCGGTGCCTTCGAAGCGCCTTCTTATCCCATCAATAACCGCATCGTTACCAGTTGGTTTCCCGACCACGAAAGGGCCTCTGCCATTGCCCTGTATGTTTCAGGCCAGTTCATCGGCCTGGCTTTTTTTACACCTGTTTTGGTAACCATTCAGTATTATTTTAGCTGGCAGGGATTGTTTATTACCACTGGCTTAATAGGGCTGCTGTGGGGATTAATATGGTATCTTTTTTACCGGGATCCCCTTGATCACCAAGGTGTGAATACAGAAGAACTGAACTATATTGAAAAGGGGGGAGGTTTAATCTCCGGGAAAAAAAATGACCCTGGTCACCCTTCTATCTGGAAATGGGCCAATATAAAACAGGTGTTTACCAACCGCACATTATGGGGCGTTTATATCGGGCAGTTTGCGATGAATGCAATGCTTTGGTTTTTTCTGACGTGGTTCCCCACGTACTTAGTTAAATACAGGGGCTTAAACTTTCTGAAATCCGGCTACCTCGCCTCGATTCCTTTTCTGGCAGCCTGTGCCGGTTTGCTTTTATCCGGCTTCCTGTCCGATTATTTTATCCGGCGGGGTAAATCTATCGGAGTAGCCCGTAAGACGCCCATTATTATTGGACTTATCGTATCAGCCAGCATTGTAGGCGCTAATTACAGTAACGATACAACCTACATTATTTTCTTTATGGCACTGGCCTTCTTTGGAGCCGGCATGGCATTAATATCCTGGGTATTTGTTTCGATCTTATCACCAAAGCACCTGATTGGGTTAACAGGTGGGGTATTTAATTTTATGGGCAATTTAGCTTCTATCGTAGTACCCATTGTAATCGGCTTCCTGGTAAAAGGAGGTGACTTTAAACCGGCACTGGTTTTTATCGGGGCATTAGGATTGATAGGAGCCTGCTCGTATATTTTTCTGGTGGGTAAAATAGAGCGGGTTCCCGTTACTATTGATGAAATAGAACGCAAATTTGTATCAACACAAGAATAATGTTATTTGAAATTACGATCCGGAGTCAATAACAGTTAGATGACAATTTATCAGTAGTATAAAAATACTGTTACTATACTGAAATGGAAGTGGGTGAGTTTTTACTCTGGGGGTAATGATTGAATCGAAGGCAACGAAAGGATCATTTATTTTAACAATACTATGCCTATCTTAGGTAAAACTATGATCTCACAAAAAGGAAAACCTGAAAGTATTGAAGAATACATTGAAGGGGCACCTGAAGAAGTGCAGGAGAAATTGCGGCAGATGCAACAGTGTATTCGTGAGGCTGCACCAGGGGCTAAGGAAAGCCTAAAATGGGGAATGCCTGCTTACTCTTACCATCGGATACTGGTAACATTTGCTGTGTTCAAACGTCATATCGGTTTCTATCCTACACCATCAGCAGTGGAAGCTTTTGAGGAGAGCCTTGCGAAATATAAAACAGCTAAAGGGTCAATCCAGTTTCCGCTGGATAAGCCGCTCCCTTTATCTTTAATTAGTAAGCTCACTAAATTTCGGGTTCAGGAAAGTCTTGCAGTGGATACAAAATGGAGGTCATAACTCCTGTTGAAATGGTGTTTATAACACTTGCAACGGCTATTATACAGAGAGGGATTAAAATTGTATAAAAAACTCGGTGTTAACCAACTTTTCATATTAATAAGGCGATGTAGGTGTTGATTTTTTAAAATTAGGAAAATTAAGTAAGGTGAAAGAAAATTAAATCAAACGCTTGAAAAAGGGTCAACCAGAGGGGCAACCAATAGTAAACTAAAAAGCCTTAAAAATTGAGTAATCAATTATTTAAGGCTTAATAAAAGTACCCGGGAACGGAATTGAACCGTCACTCCCGTTGCGGGGAACAGGATTTTAAGTCCTGCGTGTCTACCAGTTCCACCACCCGGGTGTATCAAAAAAATCCCGTTCCCGCAAAGAGCAGGGACGGGATTTTTCAGAGCGGAAGACCGGGCTCGAACCGGCCACTCCGACCTTGGCAAGGTCGTGCTCTACCAAATGAGCTACTTCCGCAGTTATTGTAAGAACTATCGCTTTTATTCTGAATCCCTGTTAAAAGCTTATCAACTCTTAATTTTACTGTATTTGTTAATTTAGGAGTGCAAAAATAGCAATCATGAAATTACTGCCAAATTTTTCTTTTTCAACTTTTTTATTTATACTTGGGAGTATATAAAGTATTGTCAGGAACCTCAACATCCGGCTTACCCTCATAAGATTTTGTATACAATTTGTAGCAGCCTCCTAATATAAACGCCAGCATGCAAAAAAGTTGAACATAAAATAAGAACCTCGATGAGTTAACCCAATTGTAACCAAAATCCTTCTCTTTATGTTCCTGTATTTCTTCCTGTATTTCGTCTGCCATAAAATTTAAGATTGCATAGCAAAAATAAGACACAACAATTAAAAACCATCTGCTTTTGAAAACTATTTCAACAAATGTTTTTAATGATAGATACTTTAACTCAAAAATACTTAGTTGATTATATTTTGACTTCTGACAGTTTTTTTAAAATAGATCGCGCCTTCTAATGCTTTGAATATTTTTTCACATTATACTGCTTATCATGTGATATGAAATATTAAGTTTTGTTTATGGCAATTGTATGAGTAATTTTACGGGCATCCTAATTGAAAGTTTTATAAATTTAATAATAACCATTATTTGAGTGTATGAATATTGCATTAAACGATCCTGTTTATATTGAAAAAGAAAGCAGAAGCTATTTTGAGGCTTTTATTTTAAAATTTATTAATGATAAAAGAGATCTTCCTTTCATATACTTATCACTCAAAATAACCTTCACTATAATACCTTTTGCCTTATACCTTTTTTTTAATAAAAATGTTCATTGGATTCTTTATATAGCCTATTTAGTTGTTAACCTAATTTTTTTCCTCGGACCTTATATTCTCATGCTTCACAATACCTGTCACAGAAAACTTTTTAAGAAGAAATATTCCTTTCTTACAAAATATATCCATTGGTTTTTAGGACTATTTTTCGGACAAACTCCAGAAACTTATTTTTACCATCATATCGCTATGCATCATGCTGAAAATAATCTATTAGAAGACCTTAGCTCTACAATGAAATACCGCAGAGACAGTATAAGATCATTCTCAAAATACTTATTTGTGTTCTATTTTTTTGGAATTATGCATCTGTCATTTTACTTCAATAAGAGAGACAGACATAAATTTGCCTGGAAAGTACTTGCCGGAGAATGTTTTTCTATTTTGTTAATGATAGCATTGTGTTTCTATAATCTGAAAGCAACGCTTGCCGTTTTTATTCTGCCTTTAATAATTACTCGTTTTGCTATGATGGCAGGTAATTGGGCGCAACATGCATTTATTGATGCAAACGATCCTGATAATATTTACAGAAACAGCATTACTTGTATAAATACCATTTACAACAAAAAATGCTTTAATGACGGTTACCATATCGGTCATCATTTACGGTCATCCTTACATTGGACAGAAATGCCAAACAATTTTTTACAGAACATAGAAAAATACCGGCAGAATAAGGCTGTAGTTTTTACAGGTTTAGACTATTTTCAAATATGGTTTCTTCTTATGACAAAAAATTATAAATATTTAAGTAAAAAGTTTGTATCTCTTGCAGATGAACCTGCTTCCGCTAAAGATATCGAGTCCTTTTTAAAAAGCAGAACCAGAACAGTTATTAATTCTGTTTAGCCTGAGATAGATAATATATCTGACCTCATCCCCGGCCCTTCTCTAAAAGAGAAGGGAGTAAAGTAACTTTTTGGTTTCCAATTCATTTTTTATAAAACAATGTAAAATTTAGTAGTTTTTTCTTAGAAGCTTTTTAAAAATTATTATTAAGAGTTTTACAATAAAGCTTAATGATGCTATTGGTATGAATATGACTTCCAAAACTTTCGGGATGACGCACTGACGACACACTGAAAATAGATGCCGGTATCAAAAAAATAAATTTCAAAGAGCTTTTAAAATTATTTTATTATCACATTCACTTATCATTTAAACCAGTCTCTGTTAAATTCTATCCTCATTCCAGGAATTTAAAAAGCTTAACAGAAAGCTTTTATATTTTTAGAGTATGATACAACAATGGTTTAACTGGCGGACTCTTCTCACTTTGTTTGCTATTTGTATTGTAACAGGCACCATTTTTTATTCAAACTACCTGTCTAAAAAAATTGCTGCCGAAGAAAAGCAAAAAGTAGAAACATGGGTAGAAGCGGAAAGAACAATTCTAAATGCAACTGACCAGACAAGTCTTAATCTTGCTACACGCATTTCAACAGAGAACGATGATATTCCTATTATCGAAACAAATGAAAAAGACAGTATTACAAACATTTATCTTAATCTCGATTCTGTAAAAGTAAATTCAGATAAAAATTACCTGCGTAAAAAGCTAAAAGATTTTAAGCGCTTGCATAAACCTATTGTTTTACCTATCAGCGAAAAACCATACGCAGCCAACCGCTACTACTATGGTGAAAGCAAATTGCAAAACGAGGTAAGATATTACCCTATCATTCAACTTATAATTGTTGCTTTATTCATAATTATAACTATTATAGCACAAAGAAGCCGTTATCAAAATATACAAAACCAGGTATGGGCAGGACTTGCCAAAGAAACTGCGCACCAGTTGGGTACACCAGTCACAAGCCTTGAGGGTTGGATAGAGGTATTGCGCGATATACCCGGAAATGAAAAAGTAATTCCCGAATTTGAAAAAGATGTTAACCGGTTAAAACTTATTTCTGACAGGTTTGGGAAGATTGGAAGCATTCCAAAACTTGAAGAACACAACCTGGTGGAGCAAATAACCATTATGGTAGAATATATAAAGAAACGGGCAAGCGGTAAGGTACAATTTGCATTCAATACCAATGGAAAAACAAATATTGCAGGAATGATCTCACCGCCATTGTTTGATTGGGTAATTGAAAACCTTCTTAAAAATGCGCTTGATGCCATGGAGGGAAAGGGCAGGATTGATGTAGCGTTGAGAGATGAAGCCTCTTCAATTATAATTGATGTAACAGATAACGGCAAAGGGATAAGTAAACAAAATATTCAGAAAGTTTTTAAACCAGGTTTTACTACAAAAAGACGCGGATGGGGACTTGGCCTGGCTCTGACAAAGCGTATAGTAGAACAATATCACCGCGGGCAAATTTTTGTAAAAAGTTCAGCTCCGGGAAAGGGAACGACTTTCAGAATTGTATTGAATAAATAATTTTTTAAAGTATTTTCATAAATTTGCAGTCACATGCGGTGGTGGCGAAATTGGTAGACGCACTACTTTGAGGTGGTAGCGCTGTAAAAAGCATGGCAGTTCGAATCTGCTCTACCGCACAAACCTTCCTTTTAGGAAGGTTTTTTTATTGTTTACGGATTGAAAATTCTAACTCACATAATGTTTCCCTGCCAAAACAACTCATTGTAAAATTTCCTTTTACACATACATCTTAACCTTCTCCCCTACCTTTGCAACTCAAAATCATTACCTTACTAACTAAACTGATTGTTAAAATGAAAATTACAGTAGTAGGTGCCGGAGCCGTAGGTGCTACCTGTGCCGATAACATTGCCCGTAAAGAACTCGCAGAAGAACTTGTATTGCTTGATATTAAGGAAGGAATTGCCGAAGGGAAAGCCCTTGACATGACTCAGACTGCAGCCTTACTCGGTTTCGACACCCGCATTACCGGCTCAACTAACGATTATTCTAAAACTGCAGGTAGCGATGTGGTTGTTATTACTTCGGGTCTTCCCCGCAAACCTGGTATGACCCGCGAAGAACTTATAGGCACAAATGCCTCTATTGTAAAAGGTGTAACTGAAAATCTTTTAAAACATTCTCCAAACGCTATAGTTATTGTTGTCTCTAACCCTATGGACACGATGACTTACCTTACGCTCACCACTAGTGGATTACCTAAAAACCGCATTATCGGTATGGGTGGTATTTTAGACAGCGCACGTTTTAAATGTTATCTCAGCGCTGCATTAGGTTGCAGCCCTAACGATCTTAATGCAATAGTAGTAGGCGGACATGGTGATACGACTATGATACCTTTAATTGGTTATGCTACATGGAACAGCGTTCCCGTTACTGAATTTTTAAGCGAAGAACAACAGCAAAAGATTGTTGCTGATACTATGGTCGGTGGCGCTACGCTAACCAAACTTTTAGGAACCAGTGCATGGTATGCACCGGGTGCTGCAGTTGCCGCCCTGACAGAAAGTATTGTACGCGATGAGAAGCGTTTATTTGCCTGCTCGGTAGGTCTCGACGGAGAGTATGGTCAAAGTGATATTTGCTTAGGTGTGCCTGTTGTAATTGGAAAAACCGGCTGGGAAAAGGTTGTAGATTATAAACTAAACGAACAGGAACAGTCCACTTTTAACAAAAGCGCAGACGCAGTACGGAGTATGAACGATGTGCTTAAAACTTTATAGGCGATTTGATAAAATTTTAAAAAGATTTGAACCACCTAAGACATTTAGGAACAATAGATAGATTTTTAAAAACTACTGTTCTATGTGCCTTAGGTGGTAAAATTTATTCTCCTCTTACCGCAACATCTTTACTCAACTTCCGCGCTTTCTTAACCAATTCAATAAACTCTTTACGATAACCTTCGCTATCGTTTTGCAATGCATTAGCAGCAAGCTGTTCTGCTTTTTGAAAGGTGCTGTTTCCTTTATAAGCAGAATTGCGAAGCAACATACCAAACTGGGCGACAGCGGCAGCAAAACGTAAATTATCAGAAGCTGCTGCTATAGAATTTTTTTGGTCCATAACAGGATGTTGCAGAAGTTTACTTACATCACCATCGGGTTGTTTGTATCGAAGTTTTATATTTATCAGCTCTTCATTAAAAGCTGTTTCAACTTTTTGCTTTACGGGTTTTTGATATCTCAAATTATCTATTGAATCTAATTCCTCACTTTTTATTCCTGCCGGAATAATTTCATATAGCGCTGTAACTGTATGCCCGCTTCCAAGTTCACCGGCATCTTTTTTATCGTTGTTAAAATCTTCTTTTGCAAGCATGCGGTTTTCATAACCTATTAAACGGTAACCTTGTACTTTAGCAGGATTAAATTCTATCTGCAGTTTTACATCTTTTGCAATGGTAAATAGTGTTCCTCCAAATTCATTTACCAGCACTTTTTTAGCTTCGGTTTGATTATCAATATAGGCATGATTACCGTTGCCTTTATCTGCAAGTTTTTGCATTTTGGCGTCCTGGTAATTGCCCATTCCAAATCCTAAAACAGTAAGGAAGATACCGCTTTTTCTTTCCTCTTCTATCAATCTTTCCAGTTCATCATCACTGCTGACACCGACATTAAAATCACCATCGGTACATAATATCACTCTGTTATTACCGTTCTTCACAAAGTTTTGTCTGGCTGTTTTATAAGCCAGTTGTATTCCTTGTCCGCCTGCTGTTGAACCGCCGGCTTGCAATATTTCCAGCGCTTGTTTTATAGCAGCTTTATTCGTTCCTTGAGTTGGTGGCAACACAAGTCCTGCATTACCTGCGTATACAACAATTGAAACTTTGTCCTGTGCTCTTAACTGTTCAGTAAGAAGCTTAAGTGAAGCTTTAACCAAAGGAAGTTTGTCCTCACTTTCCATACTGCCGCTCACATCAAGTAAGAATGTAAGGTTGGAAGGCGGAAGATTTCCGGTTGGAATCTTTTTCCCTTGCAATCCAATACTTACAATTCTATGTTCCTCTTTCCATGGGCATTTAGCTATTTCTGTATTGATTGAAAACGGGTCTTCGCCTGTAGGTTGAGGATATGTATAAGTAAAGTAATTTATCATTTCTTCGATACGTACAGCGCCGGCCGGAGGAAGTTGATCGTAGTTAAGCATTCGCCGAATGTTGCTATAAGATGCCGCATCAACGTCAATTGAAAAAGTAGACAACGGATTATCGGTCGCTTTCAAAAACCTGTTTTCAGTTATTCTGTCATAACCCTCGCGGTTAAAATCATTATTGTACCTCCAGGAGTCATGAAATTCTCTTTCCTTTCGTTCAATTTTAGCATAGACACCAGCTTTAGCGCTCATAATGGGAGGAGGAGTAAATTTCATACTTTCTGCATCGCTAATATTTGATCGTGCTGCTTTGTTAGATAAATTTTTAGAGACAGATGAAGCTACCACAGCTTCCTGCGCATTTTGGCTTGAACGTGTTATAGAAACAACAAGTTCCTTTTCCTTTGTCACTCTAACTTCCCTGGCCGGACAACCAACCGCAGTAATAATAAGTATCCTGTTTTTGCCAGGAACTTCAATTGAAAATCTCCCGCTGCTATCACTTGTTGTCCTGTTTTTAGTTCCTTTTACCTCTACAGAAGCACCGGAGACAGGGGCACCTGTTTCATCAATAACTTTTCCTTTTACAATAAAACTATTAAGGTGTGTAAATGCAAGTGTAACTACAGCAAACACTACGACTAAGTACAAAAAATATTTTTTCATAATAGTGATTTAATTTGTTCTCTGTCAGGATGCTGCTACAAATTAAATTACATAAACATTTCTAAAACTTTTTTTAATACAAACAGGCAATAAGTGTTCTGCTACGCCCCAGTATTTAAAAATAATCTTCCTTTAGTAATCAAATTTTTTTAGAAGTTCTAAAAGCCTTTTTGGAACTTTGAATAATATGGCAGATTATATAAGAATAACAGAGCAATCATCAAAGTACAGGCATTTAGAAAAAATGACTGTTAATGAAATACTATTCAGCATAAATAAAGAAGACAAGACTATACCTGATGCCGTCGAAAAAGTAATTCCTCAGATTGAAAAACTGGTAATTGAAATAACAAGCCATATGCTTGCGGGGGGAAGACTGTTTTACATTGGTGCAGGAACCAGCGGACGGCTCGCTATTGTAGATGCGAGTGAATGTCCTCCAACTTATGGCATACCCCACGGTCTTGTAATAGCCTTAATTGCCGGAGGAGAAAAGGCGATAACGCAAGCTGTTGAATTTGCAGAAGACAGCACGGAACAAGGGTGGAATGATCTGCAAAAACATTTTGTAAGTAATAAAGACGTTGTAATAGGGTTAGCAGCAAGCGGTACTACACCTTACGTGGTTGGCGCAGTGGAAGAATGCAGAAAAAGAGGTATTAAAACAGGTTGTATTGTTTGTAATTCCAACAGTCCTCTTGCTTCTTTTTCAGATTTTCCTGTAGAAGTCATTGCAGGGCCCGAATTTGTCACTGGCAGCACACGTATGAAAAGCGGAACAGCACAAAAGCTTGTGCTCAATATGATATCAACCGCCGTAATGATACGGTTAGGAAGAGTTGAAGATAACAAAATGGTAAATATGCAATTAACCAATGCAAAACTTGTAGACCGGGGTGTTGCAATGGTAATGGAACAATTACACATAAAAGATTATAATACGGCAAAAAGCCTTTTGCTTAAATACGGCAGTGTAAAAAAAACTGTGGAAAGTATGAAATAATTTTTTGTTTGTCACGTTATAATCATAACTTAGTCCTATTAAATTAAACTACTTTTTATGAGACAAATATTACCCTCTTTGGTTATTGCGGCCCTTTTAATCTCATTTCAATCTACTGCGCAGAAGAACACTGCATTCGCTGTTACCGGTGAAAGTAAGGGTAATTTTACCTGGAATGTAATACGTGAAATTGATCTTTCTACCGGCGAAGTTCTTCGTACTGTTTATGATCCGGCAGTAAAAAAAACCATTAACTATAAACTGGCTTCAGGTATTGGAAAAGGAAATTTATCATTACCTTCTGCCACTGGTTCCGGGGTGGCGGCGGCAGCTTATGATGCCCTTCATAACCGTCTCTATTTTACTAATATGCGGTTAAATGATCTGATGTATTTCGACTTCAATTCTAATGATTTAAATGTAGTAGTTAACAACAATCCCGCATTTAATACCGGTGATAAAAATAATGAGGCAAATATAATCACACGCATGGCTTTCGCATCTGATGGTATAGGTTATGCTATAACAAATGATGGTAAAAGTCTTATTCGTTTCACAACCGATCAAAAATCTTCTGTTACTAATCTCGGTCAGTTAATAGATGGCAAGAAAAACGGAACTATGAGCATTCATGCACAATGCAGCAGTTGGGGCGGCGATATGGTTGGAGATGCCTATGGGAATATGTATCTGGTTACTTACAAGAATCATATTTTCAAAATAAATCCTAAAACAAGAATTGCCGATTATCTGGGGCAAATCAAAGGTGTTCCGGCAGAGTTTACCAGTAATGGTATGGTGGTAAACAACGAAGGCGAGCTAATAGTCAGCAGTGCTACACTGAGCAATGATTATTATAAAGTAAATATTTCTACTCTTGAAGCTACGGCTATTAAAAAGAAAGAAGAACTCGTTTTTAATAGTTCTGACTTAGCAAACAGCAACCTGTTATACCAGGCAAAAGGAGAAACCGACAAATTTGTAAGAGATGAAGTAAAAGGCAACGAGGCCCTGAGCTTTTATCCCAATCCTGTTCCCTATAAAACTTTCAGTGTTCGGTTTGAGAAAGTACCTGCCGGTAAATACAATCTGGCCTTAACAGATGCTTCAGGCAGAAATGTGATTACCAAAGCATTAAATATTTCTCTTCCCGGTCAAACAGAAAAAGTTTCACTTCCACGTGCTTCAGCAGGGGGAATGTATTTGATGAAACTAACCGGAGGTAACAGCAAATTGTTTTACAGCGGCAAAGTTGCAGTTCAGTAATTTCAAATTCTTTTTATATAAGGGGTCGCCTAAAGCGGCCCTTTTTTTGTTTTACAAATTCTCAAAAAAGAATAGTTTTTTTAGTAAAGGCAATAACTCTGAATTTGAATAAATAGTTATTCTGCTAGGGGTTTCTTCTACCGGTTTAAAAGAAATTTTTTTCCGTTTTTTAATATTATTATCTCTTTTACCTTCGTAGTTGAAATTAATAAAATTGTAAAAGAAATACCCGGATCAGAGATATGCATGATATTGAGCCATTTTTTAACTGGAGGCATATGTACACGGCTGAAGAAGATGAAAAATCGCCTTTCTACGGTCGCACATATAGTGAGTTTGAATATTCGCAAACGGTGTACAATTATTATATCCATCCGCAATGGGATGATTTTGGAAGCAAAACTTTATACCTCAAAGTGCTATATGCAGATTATACTGAAAACTTTGCAGTTATCGAATTTATAGGAGAATGGAACGACGCTATAGAAAATGATATTATGACTTTAAAGCGTGATGTTATTGACGAAATGTTTTTAGAACATATTACCAAGTTTATTCTCATAACTGAAAATGTGCTTAATTTTCACAGCGGCGATAAAGATTATTACGAAGAGTGGTTTGAAGAAGTAACAGATGAAGGCGGGTGGATAGTTGCATTGAACATGCCCGAGCAAACTCAATATGATTTCAAACGAAAAAAGTTGAATTACTATATAGAGCTGATGAATATTCCAAACTGGAGAGTGTATAAGCCCCAACACCTTTTTGATAAAATTGATGCCGAGATATGCAGGAGAATTCAGTGATGTGATACCTGTTATAAGCAAAAACGAATTATTACTATTTGTTCTTTTCTCTTATTTAAAAAAAGATAAAATTGTATTTCAGCAGAAGAATAACGATGAAGCTGCCCTTGCATTGTATACTAATACTTATGCACCTGGATCAACTTTTTCACAATTGTATCACAAGTCTTAACCCACATTGCAGCAAAAGGCCCTTCAACTGTTAAATTTTAAAGTTTTTTAAAAATAAATCAACGTTTTTACACTGCCTTATTCGTACCCCCCTACGAGTATAAATTTTTTATT